>Ga0210395_10001205_pt1 | contig 20066 bp, 12 predicted proteins | sample IncBWH4OmetaG_FD_150861 | JGI IMG/M metagenome (GOLD analysis project Ga0210395, IMG submission 150861) | Forest soil microbial communities from Barre Woods Harvard Forest LTER site, Petersham, Massachusetts, United States - Inc-BW-H-4-O ...
CGTCTCGTATCTAGGCGGCGGCGCGCCCCCCCAGGCGAGCATCGCTTCAATTGCGATCGCCGTTACGTCGGAGCGGCCGGAACGACTAGCGGCGAGGCTGCGGATGGGAGAACCGGCTATCGTCACCCGGATCGAACGCGGCCGGCTGCTCCTTGACCTGCGCACGATCGCTCCCGAAGAGGATCACCTCGTCATCGCGAGCCTGCGGACCCGGGGGACGGCCAAGCCACAAAGCGAACGCTAGCTGCTATGCGATTCTCTCAAAGAGCCGGCGCTGGGCTCGTGATAGCGTCCGGGCTCCTTTGCGGATGTGCAACATCTCTGCAAGGTTCGTCGATCGGCCCTTCGGTAATCAATCAAATCCAGACGGTAGATCGAGCCGGCGTTCCAACTATTCGGCAAGGGCCGATCGGCTTTTTACGACTGCGTCAGCTCGAAATGGCGGGAAAAATTCCACCCGCCCTGGAGCGCCGCATTCTGGAAAGAATGGGGGGTCGTTCTCGACTCCACGTGACCTTCGACGGCCACGCAGTGGTTGGTTTATGGGCGATCGTTGCCTCAGCATACACGTACATATTCGGGGAGAACGCGAAAGGCAATAAGACCGTGACCGCCATCGACGTGCAGAGCAATGGCTGCATTGGACCTTCGAACCTCAAGGTTGATCACGCGGAAAATCTCTGGCTGGCGTGCGGCACCTCTCCATCGGATGCCGGCGTGATCCAAGCGTACGCGCCCGGTTCCAAAGAACCAGCGGCTACATTCACCGATTCCTTCACCTGCGGTGCGGGTTGTTATTTTGATGCTAACGCTAACGACGTAGCAACGGACTCGAGCGGGCACGTCTTTGCGGCGAACCCTTTCTCCGAAACGTGCGACCCCAGTTGCACCGATTGGACGTATCCTTTGGTCTGGTGGAATGCGAAGTCCGCCAGTTCACCGGCCACGGGCATAGCGGAGCCCGACATGACAAACGGCGACTACATCGATGTCGATCCCTCGGGGAATCTTTACGTCGAAGGCTACGGCTGCATCGAGAGCCAGTGCGGCGCGATACTCGACGAGATCAGCGATCCGACAACTGCGTCCGCGAAGATTACTCATCTCATCGCACCATACACGGGTTCGAGCGTCGGCGCGATCTATGTGAGCAACAAGGGCCAGGTGCTTAATCTCGTCGATTCAGGCTCGCGTACCATGTTGCAGTACGCCCTCCCGTGGGTGCCCCACGAATTGCCATTCAACGTGCTAGGTCCGACGCCGACGAATTACTACGGCGGCGGCTATCCCATCGCCGGTGGCTTCGACCGCGCCGACAAGCTCGCAGTACTGGGGGACGCTTACGGATGGCTCGACATCGGTAAAGTTGCCAAGAATCGCTGGTCCGCGGTCACGAATGTCAACCTTTTCCCCGGCGTCTTGGGTGCCGCTTACGTGCCTTCGGACAAGTAATCTGACCCGGATCCGCGCTTCGCGCTTTAAACTCGGCGATCTGCGAACCAGCCGGAGGGCGCCACGTCGAGGTTCACGTTGATCTGTTTGACTTCAGTGTAAGCGTCGTAGCCGTAGGTGCCGAGTTCTCGCCCGATGCCCGACTGTTTGTAGCCACCCCAGGGCGCCTCGTTGTAGGTCGGATGATAGGTGTTGATCCACGTGATTCCGGCGCGGAGCTTGCGAATCACGCGATGGGCTTTGGCGATATCCCCAGTGAAAACGGCTCCTGCCAAACCGTAGACCGTGTCGTTGGCGATGGCGATGGCTTCCGCTTCATCATCGAAAGTTTGTATCACGAGTACCGGCCCGAAGATTTCTTCCTTCACGACGCGCATGTTCGGGGTCGTACCGTCGAAGACGGTCGGCGCGATGAAGTTTCCGGCGGCAAGCGGACCGCCGAGGCGCTCTCCGCCACAGAGCAGTTTCGCTCCCTCTTCGATGCCGGTTGCGATGTAGGCCTCGACTCGTTCGCAATGCAACGGCGAGATGATCGGTCCCATCTCCGTCTCGGGATCGAAGCCGTCGCCTACGCGAATGTTTTGCGCGCGTTCGACGAGTCGTTCGACGAAACGATCGTGCAGGGCTCGCTCGACTACCAACCGCGAACCGGCCGAGCAGACCTGCCCCGCATTCGCGAAGATCCCAAAGAGCGCGTAGTCGATCGCCGTTTCAAAATCGGCGTCGGCGAAGACGACGTTGGGCGACTTGCCGCCCAGCTCGAGCGAAATCTTCTTGAGGTTCGAAGTGGCGGCTTGCATGATGCTCCGGCCGGTCTTCGTGCCGCCGGTGAAGGCGATTTTGTCGACGAGCATGCTTGCCGCGAGCGCATGGCCGACCGTCGCGCCTGGTCCCGGCACGACGTTGACTACGCCGCGTGGAAACTCGAGTTCCTCAAAGATCGCCGCCAAGGCAATCGTCGAAAGCGGCGTCAGTTCCGACGGCTTGAGAATGCAGACGTTGCCCGCGGCTAACGCCGGCGCAAGCTTCCACGCTGCCATGAGCAGCGGGTAATTCCACGGAACGATCTGGCCGCAGACGCCGATCGGCTCGCGAACGGTAAACGTCTGCGATGGCGCCGGCACGTCGAAGGTTTGTCCGTGCGGCTTCGTCGCGAGCCCGGCGTAGTAGCGAAAGCAGTTGGCCGCGTCGGCGGCATCGTACTGCGTTTCGCGCAGGGGCTTGCCGTTGTTGAGGGTGTCGATGCGCGAAAACTCGTCGTGACGCGCGTCGATTGCGTCGGCCACGCGAAAGAGCAGCGCCGCGCGATCCGCGGCGTGCATCGCCGCCCACGGGCCCTCGTCAAAGGCTTTGCGCGCCGCCGCGATTGCGGCTTCAACATCGGCCTCGGTCGCCTCGGCGATACTCGCAATCGGCTGTCCGTTTGCCGGGTCGTATAGCTCGCGCGCTGCACCGCCGGCGGCGAGGCGCCACTCGCCGTCGACGTACATTGGAATGACGCCGCCGATACGCGGCAGATGTGCGAGGATCTCGGCGGAGTTGTTTGCGGGGCGCGTGGCGATTTGCATGAAGCTAGGCTCCTGTCTGTACTGGGGCGGCCATTGACGTGAGGCTTTCGGAAAGGGCTTGGCACACGTAGTCGGCTTCATCCTCTGCGATCGTCAGCGGCGGCTCGACGCGGATGACGCGCGCGTTGACCAAGGTGCCGGAGACCAGCACGCCCCGGTCGAGCATCCGCTTTGCAAGTTCGAAGCCGGTTGCGTGACTGTGGAATTCGAGCGCGATCAAGAGCCCTTTGCCGCGCACGTCGGCGACGAGCTGTTCGTGCCCGCTCACGGCATTTCGAATGCCGGCGAGCAAACGCGCTCCCAGCCGGCCCGCGCGTTGGGGCAGCTGTTCCTCGATCAACACGTTGATGGTGGCCAGCGCCGCGGCGCAGGCAAGCGGGTTTCCGCCGAAAGTCGATGTGTGGAGAAACGGGTTATCGAAGAGCCGCGAAAAGACTTCACGCCGTCCGACGACCGCGCCCGCGGGCACGACGCCTCCGCCGAAGGCTTTGGCCAAGCACATGAGATCGGGCGCGACGCCATAATGTTCGCAGCAAAACATCTTGCCGGTGCGCCCCATGCCGGTCTGCACTTCGTCGAGGATGAAGAGTGCGCCGAACTCGTCGCAGAGCGCCCGCACGCCCGGCAAATAATTATCGTCGGGAATGTTTACGCCACCTTCGCCTTGGATCGGCTCCAGAAGGACCGCGCCCACGTCCTCGCCGACCGCGCGGCACGATGTCATCATGTCGCGCAACGCGAGAAGGTCGTTGAAGGGCACGTGCTCGATGTTCGGGAGCATCGGCCCAAACGGACGGCGAAACTCCGCTTTGGCGCTTGCGGAGAGCGCACCATAACTCTTGCCGTGAAAGCCTTTTGTCGCCGCAACGATGGTCTGTTTTGCAGGATTGAAGGCTCGCGCGAGTTTGAGCGCGCCTTCGACGGCTTCCGTGCCGCTATTACAGAAGAAGCTGAAGTCCAGCCCCGCGGGCACGAGCATCGACAGCGTCTTCGCGAGCATCGCGCGAAGCGGATCGAGCAGGTCTTGACTGTGTAGCGGCTGCCGCCGCAGTTGATCGCTAACCGCTTTAACGACCTTTGGATGGCGGTGGCCGACGTTAAAGATGCCGAAGCCGCCCAAGCAGTCAAGATATTTCCGGCCGGCCACATCGCGGTAGGAGTTCGGCCCGGCATCGGACCACTCGACGACCGCGCCGGCCTCGCGTGCATCGGTCGCTTTTCGGTACTCGAGAAATCCCGGATTGACGTGGTCGCGAAAAGCGTCGACCGTTTCGCGCGTGATCCACGATGCTTCCGATGCAGACACGTCGGCTTTCGCGATCAGCGCCAGAACGCGCTCCGTGTATTCGTAGACGGCTCGTTCCCGCTCTCCGCCGGCGATCGTCATTCCGCGAAGACCTTCGCCGCGGCCGCCCCGAGGATCGCTAAGCCTTCGTCGAGCTCGGCGTCGCTGACGACCAGCGGAACGAGTATCCGGATGACGTCGCGCTCTCCCGCCAGTAAGAGCAGAAGCCCGCGCCGGCGAGCCTCGTCGACGATCGCTTCGGCGCCGCGCGAAAGCTCCATCGCCATCATCGCTCCAAGTCCCCGAACGTCCGTGATTTCCTCGAATTGCGACTGCAGGGCGCGCAGCGCGGCATCGATGCGGGCACCGATCGCGCGCGCCCGCGCAAAAAAACTTTCATCCATGATGTCGAGGATCGCGAGCGCGGCCGCGCAGGCGACCGGATTGCCGGCAAACGTACCGCCGAGGCCGCCGGGCTCGGGCGCGTCCATGATCTCGGCACGGCCGACCACCGCCGCCAGCGGGAGGCCGCCGCCAAGCGATTTCGCAATCGTGACGATGTCGGGCTCTAGCTCGTAATGCTCGCACGCAAAGAGTCGCCCGGTACGGCCGAATCCGGTTTGGATCTCGTCGGCGACGAGAACGATGCCGTGCTCGCGGGCGATACGCGCAAGCTCCTTGAGGAATGGTGCGGGCGCCGGCACGAAGCCGCCTTCACCGAGGACCGGTTCGATGATGATGGCGGCGACCCGATCGGGGGAGACCACTCTTTCAAAGAGCTCGTCGAGCGCCGTCAGTGCATCCTGCGTGGAAACGCCGTGCCGTTCGAACGGGAACGGCGCGTGATAAACCTCGCTGCAAAAGGGACCGAAGTGCTGCTTATACGGCGCGTTCTTGCCGGTCATGGTTAGCGCCAGCAGCGTGCGTCCGTGATAACCGTGCGTGAAGGCGACGACGGCCGGACGGCGTGTATACTCGCGCGCAATCTTGATCGCGTTCTCGGTCGCTTCGGCGCCGGTCGACAACAGGAGCGTCTTTTTGGGAGCCACACCGGGCGCTCGCCGGTTGAGCTCTTCGGCCACGCGAAGATACGGCTCGTACATTGCGACTTGAAAACAGGTGTGAGTGAAACGGGAAGCCTGCTCGGCGATCGCCGCGACGACTTTCGGGTGCGTATGGCCGGCGTTGAGCGTGCCGATTCCTCCGGCAAAGTCGAGGTAGCGACGGCCGTCGCGGTCCCATAGCAGCGCACCGGCCGCGCGTTCCACCCAGATCGGATGGGCGGTCGCGACGCCGCGCGCGACGTTGTCGTGGCGGCGCTGTTCGAGCGATGACTGCGTAACGGTGTTCAAAGCCTCACTGTGTTTCTGGAGCTGGCGAGGAAGTTACATTCGGCGCATGTAAAGGCGCTCTTCTTTAGAGGCCCTGGTTGGCCGTCGAGGAGGCACGTGCTCAAGCGAATCGTTGCGCTCGTCATCCTGGTTGCCATGCCTATCGGAGCGAGAGCCGGAACGACGGGTACCTTGCGTGGCCGGGTGGTCGACGCGGCAACCAGTGCGCCCATCGCCGGGGCAGTCGTTACCGTCGTTTCGCCCTCGCAAACGGCGCAAGCCGTTTGCGACTCTGCCGGCGCGTTCTCGTTCATATCGCTGCAGCCCGACACTTACACGGTCAACGCGTCAAAGCCCGGCTACGACCCGCAATCCCAGCCGGGTATCACGATCGTTGCCGATCAGTCGGCGACCGTCGCGCTTAGCCTGCAAAAGACGCTGAGGACGATCGCGCGAACGACCTCGCGTTCGGTGCAGTCGTTGGTGCACTCGGGCGTAACCAGCGACGTCTTTTCGATCAACTCTGCCGGGCAGAAGGCGGCCTCGACGCTCTCGGGTTCCGGTTCGTTGACGCAAGCCTACGGCGCGATCGCCAGTGCCCCTGGCGTCAACATTCCGTCGAACCAGCAAGGCTGGTACCAGAGCGTCTACATTCGCGGCGGCGACGTGGATCAAGTCGCGTACGAGTTCGATGGCATCTCGACGACGCGCCAGTCGGACCTCGCGCCGATTGCGACGTTGACGTCGCTGGGTAATCAGGAGGTACAGGTCTATACGGGCGGCACCCCCGCGACCTCAAACTCGTCCGGACTCGCGGGCTACATCAATCAAGTCATCAAGACGGGAACTTTTCCCGGCTATGCGAGCGCCGACGTCGGCATCGGCGGGCCGGCCTTCTACCATCAAGCCACCGTCGAAGTCGCCGGAGCGACGCCCGACCGCATGTTCTCCTATTACGTGGGGCTGTCGGGTACGAATCAAACGTTTCGCTATGGAGACCAGTTCGGCGGCGTCAGCGAGCCGCTCTATTTCTATCCGCTCCAAGTTCCGAGCAACAACAACGTCTACAATATTCTCGACGGGTCGGGGGGAAAAGCCCCGAACTATGGCTTTATCGCGCAGCCGGGATATAGCTACGCGCAAGCGGCGGACTTCGATCGCGAGAACGTGATCAATCTGCATATCGGCATTCCGCACCGCGACTCGGGACTACGCGACGACGTGCAGGTGCTTTACGTGACGGGCGGCATCGCCGCGCAATTCTATAGCTCTGCGAACGACATCGGTTATACGCCGCTCGTCGGCAAAAAGACCGGCATTGGCTATCCGATGCCATACCTGGATTCGCTGTATTATGGCGGCCCCCTGATGCAGACTCCCGTCGCGAAGGACGTCGTGACCGGCTTCTTTCCAAGCAGCCCCGCCGACCGTACTGCCGGATCGCCGGTCGACCCCAGCGACCGCGACGGCAACTACAACGGGTACTCGATCGAAAAGCTGCAATACCAGAAAAACTTCGACTCGCACTCGTATCTGCGCGCGCTCGTCTACGGCGCGTATTCGGACTGGTTCATCAACGGGCCGAACAGTGCGCAGCTCGTCTTCGGTTCGGACCCGGCGGATTACGAAGTGCTCGAGCACGGCTACGGCACGACGGCGATTTACTCCAATCAACTCTCCTCGAAACATCTGATCACCGCCGAAGCCTCATACCTGACGCAAAAGCTCCAAACGTACAACGCGGGATTTTCCTCGACCGATCCCTCGACGACGAGCCTCGCGCCGACCGGACTCGGCACGATTCTTTCGAGTTACGGCACGCCCAACGGCAAGTGCTATAACTATAAGACCGGTCAACCGTGGAGTTGTTTCGCTGCGGGGAGCCAGGGCGGGTGCTTGTCGCCGGCCGGCTGCTATCCGGGTGAGGGTACGTACGATTTCAACTTGACGCCCGGGTATGCACCGTCCAACACGCCGGCGGCTCGTGCCGGCGCTCGCTGGATGATGACCGAGAACGGCGAGAGCGCCCAGGTCGACAACGTGACGCCGCGGTTCGGCTCGGCGGCGTTGACCGACGTATGGGAGCCCAACGACCGAATCGTCGTCAATATTGGCGCGCGCTTCGATCGATTTGCCTACGACACCAACAACTTGGAAGATGGTTATCCGGCGCGCCAGTTCTGGTTCGACGCATATAACGACGAGCATTGCGGCGCCCCTGGCCAAGCGCCGCAGTGGACTTGGAATTCCAAAGAGAAAGATTTCGACAGCTGCGCGCCCGGCTTCGAAGCGATGAGCGTTCCCGGCGCCGGTCTCTACAACGTCGGCGCAGGCACGCAGGTCGCCAACGTCTTCGAACCGCGCGCCTCTTTCACGTATACGCTCGATCCCGACACCGTCATTCGCGGATCGGCGGGCAAGTACGCGCGCGCCGAAGGCTCGTCGTACTACCAATACAACACCTATCAGCAGAACCTCGCGTCGTTCATCGCGCAGTTCTATCCGTACGGGTACCACACGCCCGACCACGACATCTACCCCGATACGTCGGACAACTTCGACCTTTCACTCGAGAAGCACGTGCGTGGCACGAAGCTCTCGTATAAGGTGACGCCGTTCTATCGCGATACGAGCAACCAGCTCCAATTTCAGGCGATCAATCCGGTGGAGGGAACGTTAGCGGGCCTCAACGTGGGGACGCAGCGTTCGTACGGCGCCGAGTTCTCGCTGCAATACGGCGACTTCAACCGGGACGGTCTCTCGGAGATTCTCTCCTATACCCATACGGAGAACCAAATACGTTTCAACCCGATCAACGGTGTGAGCGTCATCGACGCGCTCAACGCACAGATCGAGCTCTACAACTCGTACACGTCGGCGTGCGCCGGCGTGACGAGAAACTCGGCGAACTGGCAGGCCTGTGGAGACGGTACCGACTCCGGCAACGCGGCGCCGATTCTGCGGAACACGCAATCCGGGACGAAGAACCAAGGCACGTTAAAGATAGCCAATCCTTACTACCGAAGTGCCCTGCAACCGCTCTTCGACACCGGCGCCTGGTACACGCCGTACGACGTAATCCCGAGTGCGTTCAATGCCGCCAACGGCTATGAAGTGCCCGATGTCGCCTCGTTGATCGTAAACTATCGCCACGGACGGTACGCGCTTACGCCGTCACTGCATTATGAGAACGGCTCCAACTACGGGTCCCCGCTGGTTTGGCCGGGATACGTGCCGCAATCGTGCTCGTCGCAGCCCGGCAAGACGCCGTTGACGCCGGGAGTCAGTTGTCCCGGAGGCACGATCGGCGCGATCTTCCTTCCCGATCCGTATAGCGGGCATTTCGACAATCTCGGCGCCTTCATGCAGCCCTCACAGCTTTCGCTTAATCTGCAAACGAGCTACGACTTGACGCCGAACGTGACGCTGACGCTGCAAGCCGTCAATCTCTACAATCATTGCTTCCAGCACGGCTTTGTTTGGGACAACTCGGTGACGTGCGTCTACTCGAATCTCCCTTCCAATATTCTCGCGCCGTCGGGAAACTTCGTCAGGAATCCACCCGTACAACTGCGCTATCCCTATGGAACGTTCTACAACATTACCGAGGTCGGCATCTCGTCGGTTCTGCAGCCCTTCGGTTTCTTTGCCGACTTGAACGTCAAGTTGTAGTGTCATCCTAAGGAACTGTCATCCTGACCCTTCGACAAGCTCAGGACAGGCTCTGTCGAAGGAAAACAAGTGAGTAAGCGGTGAAACGGCGCGACTTCGTCGTAAAGCTGGGAGTCGCCGCGCTTGGGGCGGCGGCGGTGCCGGAGTTTGCGGCTTGCGCGACCTCTGCGGCGCGCGAGCGCGAGCGCGTTGCGATCGTGGGCGCGGGAATTGCGGGGTTGGTGACGGCGCTTCGTCTTCGCGACGCCGGAATCGACGCCATCGTCTACGAGTCGGCTGCGCGCGTTGGCGGCAGAATGCATTCGGAACGGCGCTACTGGGCACAGGACCAGCATACCGAGTGGTGCGGCGCGATGGTCGATTCGCTCCATCTCAACATTCGCGGCCTCGCTCGCCGATTCAATCTGCGGTTGCTCGATACGTACGCGGGTCGTCCGCCCGGCGCGCGCGATACGTGCTATCTCGACGGGCGGTATTATCCGATGACCGAGGCCGACCGGGACTTCGCCGAGATCTACCCCATACTGCAGGCGCAGCTGGCTCGCGTCGACCCGCTGACGACGTATGCCACGGCAACGCCGACTGCTCGCCGGCTGGACGCGATGAACATGCGCGAATGGATCGAACAATACGTTCCCAGCGGTCTGGACGGACAGCTTGGACGGTTGATCGCGCAATCGTATCGCAATGAGTACGGTCGCGGAATCGAGGAGCTCAGCGCGCTCAATTTGGTGATGCAGCTCGGCCAGCAACGCTGGTATGCGCAAAATCACGAACTGAACGTACTCGGGTATTCCGACCAGCGTTATATCTTAGCCGACGGGAGCCAGGCGCTTCCCGAGGCAATTGCCGCCTCGCTTCCGGCCGGCAGCATTCGGCTCGATCGCCGCCTTCTCGGCCTTCGCCGCAACCGCAGTGGATCGTACGAGCTCCGATTCGATCATCTCGGATCGACCGAAACGGTCTCTGCCGATCGGGTCGTGCTGGCGCTTCCGTTTATCGCATTGCGCGCTCTCGACTACTCCGGTGCGAACTTCGATTCCGCGAAGGTCAACGCCATCGAGAATCTTGGCTACGGTTATCACACGAAGCTGCATCTGCAGTTCGACACCCGCGCCTGGATGCGGCGTTCGCACCCCTGGCCCGAGCCGACGACGGGACAGATCTGGACGACGTTGCGAGTGCAGAGCGCGCTCGATTTTTCCCTGGGACAGCGTGGCGTCGACGGCTTGATCGAAGCCTTCACCGCGGGAGCGCCGGGGATGCTCGACACGCCGCCGATGCCGTACGCGCGCATCGAGGATTCGGCCGCCGTGGGTCGTCACGCGCGTGAGTTCTTCGAACAACTGGATCGAATCTGGCCGGGTGTCGCCGCAGCCTGGAACGGTAAAGCGACCTTCGGCAATGCGCAAGCCGATCCGAACATTTTGGCGAGCTACTCGTGCTGGCTCGTCGGTCAATGCACGACGATTGCCGGACACGAAGCACGCCGGCAAGGTCGCGTGCACTTTGCCGGCGAGCATACGTCGGTCGCGTACCAAGGCTTCATGGAAGGCGGCGCAGAGTCTGGTTTCCGCGCGGCCGGCGAGATTCTGGCGGATTACCGCATCCGGGTACGTTTCCCGGCCGGTTCCTAGTCCCCTAATGCACGTCGTTGGAACGGCGGGACACGTCGATCACGGAAAATCAGCGCTCGTCGAGGCGCTGACCGGAACGAACCCCGATCGCTGGGAGCAAGAGCGGAGGCGAGGCATGACGCTCGATCTCGGCTTCGCCCATCTGCGTTTCGACGACGGATCCGAGGGTGGCATCGTCGATGTGCCGGGGCACGAGCGCTTCCTGCACAATATGCTGGCGGGTGCTGCCGGGATGGAACTCTTGCTGCTCGTCGTGGACGCCGGCGAGGGGGTCATGCCGCAGACGCTCGAGCATCTCGCGATCCTGCAGTTTCTCGACGTGCGGCGCATCATCGTCGTTGCCAGCAGGATCGATCTGATAGAAGCGGGGCAACGCGAAGACGCATACCGGCGCATCGAGCAGCAGCTCGGCGGAACCATTGCAGCGGGCGTGCCCATCTTGCCCGTCTCCGCTGTGACCGGCGAGAATATCGACTCGTTGCGGCGGCTGTTGCATCGAGAGCTTGCGGAGATGCCGCGGCGCAATTACGCCGCGCCGGTCTACCTGCCGGTCGATCGCGTCTTTACCTTGCCTGGCCTCGGAACGGTCGTAACCGGCACGCTCATGCAAGGTACGATTGAGACTAGCGACGCTCTCAAACTCGAGCCCGGTGGTACGTTGGCGCAGGTTCGCAGCATCGGCGTTTTCGGATCGGTTCGAAATCGAGTTGAGGCTGGCTCGCGCGTCGCGCTGAATCTTTCGGGCATCGACCGCCGCGGGATCGCTCGCGGTCAGGCCATCGTCGGCCAAGAGTTCTCGGCGGGCCAAAGGTTCGCCGTAAGTTTCACTCCGCTTGAAGGCGCACTGTCGCTGTTACGCCGTCGCACGCCGGTCCGAGCCTACATCGGCTCGGCCGAAGTGCTCGGCACGCTCGTCGCGGAGGAGCCGCCGGAATCCGGCCGGGCGGCACACGCCACGCTGCAGCTGCGGGAGCCGGTCGTCGCGTTTCCCGGCGTTCGCTTTGTTTTGCGGCGTCCGTCGCCGATGACGTTACTTGGCGGCGGGTACGTCGAAGGTGCGGAGTCGCCAAACACCGGCGAAAAAGAAGGCCCCGACGAAGCGCTGGTATTCGGGGTGCTGAACGATCGCGGCCTCGCCGCCGTCGAGCCGGCAGAGATTGCGGTTGCCGCTAATCTGCGCGAAGCGGCCACGCTGTGCGCCCTCGAGCGGCTCGTCGAACGGGGCGACGTCGTCGCGGTTTCGAGGCCGCGCGCCTACATGAGCGCGGCGGTGGCGTCGTCATTACTCGTTCGCGCGCTCGCCCAGCTCGATAACGCGCATCGCGATGAGCCCTGGGCAATGGGAGTAACCTCTATCGCGCTCTCTCGCGCGCTTGGAGTGCCCGAAACCCTGCTCGTGCGGGTCCTCGGACATTTCGTCGAAGAGGGAAGGCTCGTCAACCGCAGCGGTTACTTTGCGGCGCTCGGCTATCGGCCGTCGCTGACTGCGGAGCAGCGAGCGTTTTTCGACAACCTCGTTCCCGTCGACGAAGGTCACCCGTTCTTGCCGATTTCCTTTGCAGGGGCGGTGGCTGCCGTCAAGCTCGCCCACCTGACCGGCATCTCCAAAGCATTCGATACGATGCTCGCGCGCGGGGCGCTGGTGAAGGTTGGCGAGGATCTCTATCGCGGTTCTCAGATTGGCAGCGTTCGCGCGCTCGTAGTAGCCAACTTGAACGAAAATGGGCGCATGACGGCGGCGGACTTCCGCGACCTTCTCGGGACCTCGCGTAAGTACGCCGTTCCGTTGCTCGAATGGCTCGACGGCCGTGGCGTGACGATTCGGAGCGGCGACTATCGAACGCTGCGAAAGACGGTATCGTAGAGCATGGAATCGCGGACTTCTGCTCGACCCAGCGGTACGGTGACGTTTCTGTTCACCGACATCGAAGGAAGTACCCAGCGATGGGAACGCCGGCCCGATGCGATGGGCGTCGCGTTAGCGCGTCACAATGCTCTGGTGCGCGACGCAATCGAGTCGCATGGCGGATACGTTTTCAAGACCGTCGGCGACGCGTTTTGCTGCGCGTTTGGAATGGCGACTACCGCCTTGGCGGCAGCGCGCGCCGCACAGCAGGCGTTGTCCGAAGAGGATTTTTCGAGCGTCGATGGCCTGCTGGTGCGCATGGCGCTGCATACCGGGCACGTGGAAGAACGCGACGGCGACTACCTCGGGTCTGCCGTTAATCGGGCGGCGCGCTTGCTGGCAATCGGTCATGGTGGGCAGGTGCTCGTCTCACGCGCAGCGGCCGACCTCGTGCAGGATGCGATGCCCCCGCAAAGCGATCTGCGCGATCTCGGCGCACATCGGCTCAAGGATCTAACCCGCGCCGAACGCGTCTATCAGCTCGTTGCGCCCGGTCTGATCGAAAGCTTCCCCGCGCTTCGCTCGATCGAGCATATGCCAAATAACCTGCCGCAGCAGATCACGTCTTTTGTGGGCCGCGAGAACGAGCTTCCGGAGATCGAAGCGCTGCTGGAGCAACACCGTCTGGTGACGCTGGTCGGAGCGGGCGGCTCCGGCAAGACGCGTTGCGCGATCCAAACTGGCGCGGAACTTCTCGACCGTTTCGTCGATGGTGTCTGGCTGATCGACCTGGCGCCGCTTTCCGACCCCTCGCTGGTCGTTGCCGAGATCGCGCAAACGCTCGGCGTGCGAGAAGTGCCCAATCACCCGCTACTGGCGACCCTGCTGACCTTTCTCGAACCCCGGCGACTCCTTTTGATTCTCGATAACTGCGAACACGTGATCGACGATGTGCGCCGCGTCGTCGCCGGCATCTTGCGCGGCGGCGCGGGCGTGAGCGTTCTGGCAACCAGTCGCGAAAACTTGAGCATCGCCGGCGAACACGTCTTCCGGCTGCCCTCATTAAGTCTGCCGGCGGCGACGGCGCTTTTCACCGATCGCGCGCGTGCCTCGGACGCGCGCTACGTGCCCGCCGATGAAAACGCGCGGTTCGTTGCGGACATCTGCCGCCGGTTGGACGGCCTCCCATTGGCGATTGAGCTCGCCGCAGCACGGATCAAAGTGCTCTCGCCGCAGCAGCTGGCGCAGCGGCTCGACGAACGCTTTCGCGTCCTCACCGCCGGCGACCGTAGCGCGCTGCCGCGCCAGCAGACGCTGCGGGCCACGATCGATTGGAGCTTCGATCTGCTCGACGAGCCGGAGCGCGCACTCTTTAGGCGTCTGTCATTTTTCGCCGGCGGCTGGACGTTGCAAGCCGCAGCCGCGGTCTGCAACGAGGAAGGCGTCGCCGACGATTTGGAGATGCTCGACGCGCTCTCCGCGCTTGTCGACAAATCGCTCGTCTCGACCGAGGAGCACGGTGACGACCGGCGCTATCGAATGCTTTTTTCGATTCGAGAGTACGCGCTCGAACGCTTGCGCGAAGCGGGCGAAGCGAAAACAATTGCAGGAAGACACGCGCGATTCTATGCCGGGTTTGTGCGAGAACTTCAGCCGCTCGTCGACGCGCTGGAAGACGCGCAGTGGCGGCGGCAGCTCGGCCCAGAGATCGATAACCTTCGCGCCGCGATCGAGTGGACGATATTTCAAGGGAGCGACGGGGCGGTCGGACTTTCACTGCTGGCCGATATGGAGTGGCCCGAACTCATTACGAATGCGCAAGAAGCGCTTCGCTGGTACGAGCACGCGGCGGAGCTTGTTAATGAGATGCCGGATTCGTTCGTCCACTCGCGCATTCTTCGGCATTACGCGGTCCTCGAGTATCAGGTCGGCCAACCGGTCGCAACCTGCGAGCGCACCGCGATGCAAGCGGTCGAGGTTGCGCGCGCGACGAGCGACGCAAACGAGATCGCTCGCGCGTTAGCTACGTTGGGCGCTTGTTACCGATCGGCGGGGCGCTTCGACGAAGCCGAGCGCGAGCTGAGCGAGGCGTATGAAAGCCCCGAGTCGCTTTCGCGAATTACGGCAAATACGGTTCTGCGCATATGGGCGGTCACCGATCTCCAGCGAGGCGAAATCGATCTTGCGCGCCGGCGGTTCTCAGAAGTCGTACGGTTGGAGCGGCCGGGAAGCGAGGCGCACGCGAGCGCGCTGCTAAACCTCGGCGAGCTCGAGTTTGCGACCGGACACATCGAGCGCGCCCGCACCGCAGCTCGTCAGGCCGAGAATACGTACGCCGCTCTCAACTCCGTTTATCTCGTGCTGTTGTCCTCAAATCTTGCAGCCTACGCCATGGCCGGTGGAGACGTCGACGCGGCTCGCGACCATTTGCGTGACACTCTCGACCTGCACAACAGATCCCACTCCGGGTGGCTGCACATGGCGCTCGAGAATCACGCTTTGCTCGCTGCGCTGCTTGCAGACCACGAGCGCGCGGCCGCGCTAGTCGGCTTCACCGACGCTGCGTACGGTTCGCGGGGTGAGGTGCGACAATATACCGAGCGTTCCGGATACGAGCGTCTCATCGCGCTACTTCGTGAAGTCTACTCCGCCGACGAGCTCGCGCGCCGGATGAACGAGGGAGCGTCCCTAACCGAAGAGCAGGCGCTCGCCCATGCCGCGGCGATACACGAGCTTACGAGCAACTGGGCGGCATCGCCGCCGAAAGGAGTAACGTAGCATGTCCGATGCAAAGGCAGATGCGGCCGCCGCTCTCGAAGCGCACAAACGCTCGATCGACGACCTCCATCAGAAGCTGATGGCAATGCCGGGGTGCGACAAGGCGCGTCTGTCGCAAGCCGTCGGCAAGTACAAGGCCGCGGCTCAGGCATTCCATGACGACGCGCTGGGATGCGTCGGCATCTGACCTGCTAAGAGCCGGATCCCCCAAGGACCCGCTCGATGGCGCTGCCAATCGGGACGCCCAGTCCGGCGCAGGGATTCCATCCAGCGCTGCTATGGTATCGGTCGTTGCCTCCAGCCGTCACGTCGCGAAAAATCGAATTCCCCGCTGCTCCGTAAAGTAGCGGCGCGAAGAATCCGATTGAATGGCCAAGGCGCTGGTTGAGCCGTGCGGCAAGTGCCGCCCACATCGGCGCGACCGTGCTCGTCCCGCCCATCGCGAACTTCGTGCCTTCAAAGACCACCGCGTAACCCGGCACGACCTGGGCTGCGAAATCGGGAAGGCCGCGCCCAGGCGTGACGTCATAACCGGCGGCAACCGAAGTTGCCGCGCCTTGCCAAGGTGGAACGCCGAAGCGTTCGCTGAATCCACCGCCCGTTTTGTTCCAGGCGATCTCTAAGCCGGTCGAGATATCCGTCGCGCCGCAGGCATGCGCGAAGGGACTCGACGCCGGAGCGAGGACGTGGGGTTTACCGTCGTAATCCATCTCGGCTCCGTTGTCGCCCGACGCGCAGAAAATGCTGACGCCAAGCAGCGCGGCAACCGTGAAGAGCTCGTCGAGAATCGCCAGCGCGACCGGCGTCCACAAGAACTCGGGAAATCCGAAACTGATCGAAAGAATCGATGGGCGGTTTTCGTCATCGAACAGCGCAGTGCGGATGGCGTCGAGGACGCCGCGCTCGTCGTCCGGCGCCGCATAGATGACGATCTGCGCCGCGGGTGCCAGCGCTCCCACGATCTGCGTGTCGATGGCCGACTCGACGTCCTTCGCGGTCTCGATATCGTGTGTAAGCTCGGCGTTATCGGTGCGTCTAACGGTGGGGAGCTTCGCCGCCACGCCCTGATCCTGCATGCACTTCGTGAAATCGTCGGGCCTGAAGACGCCGCGCAGCTGCAAAACGCCGACGGTTTGGCCAGAACCGTCCGCATCGGGGAGCTCGTAGCGGGCCGCCACCTCATGCGCGGAGAGCGGAGTCACGTCGCCGTGCAGCGTGCCGACCGCATGCGAACGCGGCCACTGGTGGATGCCAAAAAGGCCGCGAAGTATTGCGGCGATCTCGGGAGGCGCGTGCAAGGACTCCGTACGAAGCCGGAAGCGCCGCCCGTCGGATGTTTCATAGATTGCAGCCGTCACTCCGAAAGCCTCGATGAGTTTGCGTATCGGTCCGCTCAAGACGATCGACCGCCAGTGTGTCGCCACGACCTCGATGCCGTAGCTCGCGCAATAACGCTGCAAGACGTCGACGTCTTTTGGGTCGGACGTCGTTTGCGCCGCAAGGTCGGTGCGGCTCGTGTACGCGCGGCCCGAAGGCAGCGTCGCGCCGAGAGCGCGCGCGCGCTCGACATCGAGCTCGCCTCCGCTGCGCGGACGCAGCCATGCAGTGAGCCAAACATCGCCATCCGCCACCTCTGCCGCTGGGGTCGTTCCAGGCCAGACGATGCGATGCGTGTCGGGAATCGGAACCCAGCTACCGGTACTCACCGTAGCGAGGTTCGCCACGAATCTGTCGAACCTATCTAGGATGAGTACGCGCTCTTTGCTTCTGTTGACTCTCCTGGCGTCGATAGCATCGGCTTGCACTCAAACGTTCAACCCGGTTTCGCCGGCGGTCCGGCCTTTGGTTGGCGGCCCGATCGTCATCAGAAACCAGCACGGTCGAGTCTACAAAGGTTTGCAAATCGTCTCCGGAGCGCGTGATTGTCTTGAGGTTACGGATTCCTCCGACATCACCATTGAGACATCGGACATCGGGCCGTGCGGCGGAAACGGCATCGTCGTGAACGGCAGCAATACCGTTCGAATCTACGACAGCTTCATCCACCCGCAAACGCGCAGTAAGGGATGCTGCGATCGCAACGACGGAGTTCTCCTCGAGAACGCTTCCGACGTCGTCATACAAGGCGACGTGATCGCGTACGGCGAGTCGAACGTCGAGGCGCCGCAGGGCGTTTCCAACCTGACCGTCGTAGGAAACTTCCTTCTCAATCCTCGCGGGCCATTCCCGCGCGGTCAAAACGTGCAAGCCTGGAACGCACGCAACGTCGTGGTCCGGAACAATTATACGCTGAGCAGTCGCGACACCCGACGCTTCGTATATCCGGACGATCAAGAAGATTCGATCAATTTCGGGAAGGGCACGAATTTCGTCGCCCAAGGGAACTACGTTACCGGCGGCCATAGCGCATCGGGCTGCGGACTCATTGCTGATGAGGGCGCGAATGATGTGCGGTTTATCGATAACCGGGTCGTCAACTCCGGGGAATGCGGGATCGGCATCGCGAGTGGGGCAACGCAGGTCGTGAAGCGCAATCGCGTCATCAATCGAAATCCCGTAGGAGGCGCGGGAAACACCGCGATCTACGTCTGGAATCAGTACGAGGGCGTTAGCTGTGGACCGGTTACCCTTTCCGACAACGTTGCAACCGAAGTTCGAAGAGACGGCACGCAGTCGGGTTTTTGGAACGGAGGAGGCTGCGATCCCGTGAAGCTGACGGGCAATACGTGGAATAAAGATGCCGAGAAGCTGCTGCTGCCGGTCAAAGTGAAGCTTCCGCCGCCGTTGATTCCGCCCCAGCCGAGGAGCTGCGTGATCGCGTCGCCGTACTCGACGCAAACGCGCTGGCCCGCGTGTCCGTAGGAAACGAACGCTAGAGGTGCAGTAGCGTCAGGATGCCGATGACGACCTCGATTGCGACCAGCGCGACGATCGTCACCTCGAGGAACTGATCGCGCCGGCTACGCGATTGATCGCTAAAGAAACGGTACATCTCGCCGACGCTCGCAAGCTTGGTGTCGATCTGGCGCTGCCAATCCGATAGTCCCAGCCGCGTCGCAGCCGCCCGGTAGATGCGCGCGTAGTACGCGTCGCCGACGACTTTGAGCGCGTTGCTCGAGCGATCCGTCAACTCGAGGACATCGACGATTAAATATCGCAGCGTGGCGGCCTGTTCGGCCTCACGCTGCCCTCGCAGCGACCGTGGCGGACCACCGGGCTGCATTTTGTAGATGCCGTCGAGCTCCGTGTCGAGCAGCGCATCGTAGGTACGCAGCTCGAGGAGCTGCGAGTTTGCAAACTCCAAAATATCTTCGATGGCGCGGGCGCTCTCCTTGCGGTCGTAGACGAAAGCGGTGTCCCATTGCACGATCGTCAAGTCGTCCTCGTGATAGGAGAAGCGCATTCGCAAGGCCTCTTCGGCCTCGGTCGCGGCGAGCCGTTTGCGCTCGCCGAGTAAGAGGCCCGCGAGTGCGGCGGAATGATCGTCCAAAAGGCTCTCCGCGTCGACCGGTTCCTCGAAGCGGTCGATCTCGACGATCAGATAATCCTCAATCAGGGCGGCATGACGGTCGTCCAAGGCGTGGGCGTATTCGTCGCAAATGCGCCCGGCAGTCGATTCGGCGAAGCGCGCGATCGACTCGTCGCTGCGCGCGCGTTCGGCGATCGACATAAGGTCGTTCCAGGTGCCGCGGGCAGAAAAACTCAACCGCAGCGAAACGACGCCGTAGTCGTACATCTTCAGCCGTACCGAGCAACGCAGGCCGTCGAAATCGGCCTCCGGCAAGTTTGCGACGAGCGGCGGGACCGGAAACTGAAGATATGGGGGCGCGTGTAAGCGAAGCGGCAATGCGGCAGGCGCGCGGCTCTCGACGCCGAGGGCGCTGGTCTTAGCCAGATCGATGGTGTCGGCGACGTCAAACAAGTAATAGGCGCGTACTGCGCCGCTAGCGATGTCGAGCATCCGACCGCCGCCTTACGGCTTCGGCCGGCTCCCTCCTTCGGTGCGACCAGGCTCCCGGCGGTCTCTCCTCCAACTACCGTGTCACCTTGCCTTGTCTTATAATCGAAACATGAATGTAGAGAAGATGACGGAGCGTGTCGGCGACGCGCTTAACGCCGCCTATGCACGCGCCCTCCACGAACACAACACGCAGACGGCGCCCGAGCATTTGCTGGCGGCCTTGCTCGAACAGGAGCGGGGCATTGCCCCCGATATCGTGGCGAAGGCCGGTGCCGATCCCAAGGCGCTCGCGCGCCGAGTCGACGAGGCGATTGGGAAGCTTCCACGCCTGAGCGGCGCGGGTGCCGACTCGGCCCAGGTAACGCTATCACCGGAGCTGGCGCGAATCATGAGCGGCGCGGAAAACGAGGCCAAAGCGTTGCAAGACGACTACGTCTCGGTCGAACACGTGCTTCTGGCCATGGCGCAATCCTCCGTCGCAGCCGGCCGGCTCCTGCGAGATGCCGGCCTGACAAAAGATAAACTGCTCCAAGCGT
>Ga0210395_10001207_pt1 | contig 20061 bp, 11 predicted proteins | sample IncBWH4OmetaG_FD_150861 | JGI IMG/M metagenome (GOLD analysis project Ga0210395, IMG submission 150861) | Forest soil microbial communities from Barre Woods Harvard Forest LTER site, Petersham, Massachusetts, United States - Inc-BW-H-4-O ...
CATTCGTGCAGATTGGAGCGCCCAGCCGCACTCATATTAAGCGTTATCACGACCTGCTGGCAGAGGTGGAATCCGAAGCGGAACGAATCAACTGGCGCTTTCAGGCTGGGAAGTGGAAGCCCATTGTATTTCTCCAGCGGCGACACACCCACGAGGAGATCCGACGCTACTACTGCGCCGCCGATCTCTGTCTGGTGACCTCACTGCACGACGGCATGAACCTGGTAGCCAAGGAATTTCTTGCGGCCCGGCGCGATGAACGCGGCGTATTGATCCTGAGCCAGTTTACTGGAGCGGCGCGTGAACTGCGGGATGCTTTGTTGGTGAACCCTTACGACATTGATCAGACTGCCGAAGCAATTCGCGCTGCCTTGGAGATGGATCCAGAAGAGAAGCAAGTGCGCGTCCACCGCATGCGCAAGGTGATAAGGGAGCAAAATATTTTTCACTGGGCGGGAAGTCTGATTACAGAGCTTTGCGAGGTGAGACTGGATGCGGCAGATCACGCGCAAGAGGAGTTTCGTGTCAGCATGACCGTGGGCGCGAGCACGTGAAAGAGAACTTTCTGATGACAACGAACATCCGACGATGGCCGCTGCTGATTCGAATGTTGTTAACCCGCGGCAGGGCAGAGTGATCTCGCCGCGACGCTCGGCGGATTACGGCCTCGACTCGCCTTGGCCTTTTCCGTCTTTCTTTGGGGTCGTCGCCGCTGGGTCTGCTTCGATCGTGACTTCCACTTCGGCGCCCTGTTTAAGGCGCACCTTGTCTCCATTCTCGTCCGTCAGCGTGTTCTCGATGCGAAGCTCTCGATAGAGGTGATCGGCGCCTTCCACCGCGATCTGGGCCCTCTCAGGCTCACGCGGGTGTACAGGTTTGATGATCTTTTCAACAGTTGCCGGCAGAGTGGTGCTTGGTTTTTCGCTCATAGATAGCTCCTCATCGCAGCAATCCGGTACGGCCTCACCGGGTACATTTACTCCGTACCCAGATACTATTATCACTTATCACTTCGGTCCCGCACTGGTGTTCTTCCCGACGTTCTCCTGCTCATCTTTGTGACCGAAATCCAGACCAAAATGTGGCTCCGATTCCGTCCCCGTTATTCTGATCGGGACCTCCGTGCCGGCTCCGTGCTTGCTGAAAAACGGGTCGACAGGCTTCAGGAGAATTGACTTCCATCCGGTGGTCATTTGCGAGACCTTCGCATCAAGACGGGCTGTTCCACTAAAGTCGAACGTTTGTCCATCCAGACTGTAATCGCCCGTCATCTCGACATGCGTTCCAGGGATGAGAAAGTGAAGAAGAGAAAAGGACAGCACTCCATCTTTGAGTGTGAACACGCCTCGCAAGTCGACAGGCACATCTTCCTCGCTATGCTCCTGCGCTTCTTTGGGTTTCCCCTGACTGCGCAGGCTCAGAGAATTGAGCTTGCCCTGCACCTTCTGGTTTGCGAAGTGCGCGCGCAGCACATGAAAGGAGCCGGCCAACTTAAGTCTGTCGGCTACAGTCGCATCCCCGGGAGCCAGGCTCAGTCGCGTCTTCATTTCAACCGGACCGTTCATGATGGGCGGATCGGTACGAACGCCCAGATGGAGTAAGTCTTCAATCTGCGCATGATCGAGGACGACATCAAGTTCTATATCGTGACCCTTGGGTGTGCTCACGCGGACGACCGAGCCGTTGGCGGTAAAGGAAGTATGAAGGAATGTTGCATTCACCGGCTGGAGATATGTATCGCCGCTAGTACCGTCAACAACGGCGTCGAACTCGGTGTGCAGCGGCACCGCATGCCCGCTGGTCGCAATTCGAAAGTCGGGCGTATCAGTTTTTCCGTGCACGGCAATATTTCCCAGAGTTCCGGAGTACTGGCCGGTCGAGGAAAGCATGCCTCCGATGCCTTTGATTGTGCCCAGATCAGCGTTGGTGAATGAATAATTGCCCTGCACCGGCGTGTCTCGAGGACTGTCTTGTTGCCATGGTCCGAACAGACCCGTGGATTGAATGTCTCCCACTGGCTTGGGGTTGACCAGGGTCGCATCAAACTGCAAGGGTTGGCCGGGACCAACGTCCTTCATTCTCAGGTTACCGATGGCAAATTCCAATGGCGGCTTTCCTGGCTTTGATGTATTAATCAGCAGCCTTGTATCCTCGCAAACGAAGCGGTCGACGAAAATGGTCATCTTCCCTGTTTTCGAGCCCATGTTCGTCATTTCCCGGCGATCTCCCTTGGGCGGGATGTTTAGCTCAAGACCTTTCACGTATACCGTGTCTATGTGTATCGGTGAACGAAACAGACTTAGCAACGAAGTTTGAAAGCGGAATTTCTGAACTCCGATCAGGGCTTGCACTCCTGGCTCATAAGGATTGGGATCTATTGCGCCAAAGATCTTCAGACCACCCCCGGAGACCTCAATTCCATTGACCACGGAAACATGAAGATCCGCAAGTTCCGCCTTGCCGTTGAAGCGATTCGATAAAGTCTCAATCACACGAGTTCGAAGAATCGGCTCAGCTCGAACGATCACGATTCGCGCAGCCACAGCCGCTCCCACGAACAACACGAGCGCAACTATCCCGATCCATTTCCACGGCGAGGCGCCCCTGGCTTTCGTCGGAGTTTGTCTGGCAGAAACTTGCACAATCTCCATTTGAACATTAGATCGGGTATCCGCGATAACGGTCTATACATTGCTTCCTTCAGATTCCGAAGGAAAGTCCAACAGACTGCCGGTTCATCCTGGACAAGTAAAGTAAAGGCCGGGTGGTCAACACCCGGCCGGGGACAAACTTCAACGGACGATCAAGGTTTCGGCAACGACGATATTGCTACCGCGGCCTCGCCGGAGGCGGCGGTGCCGGAGCCGGCCGTGCCGCCTGTAATCTTTGCTGCTGCTGTACGTGTCTTTGCTGCAACTGCTGCGTCTGCTGCTGGTGCTTCTGCTCCAGTTGCTGCGTCTTGGCCTCGTTAGCCTTTTGTTGTGCCATCTGCTGGTGTTCCTGATCTTGCTTCTGCTGAAGTTTCTGCCTTTCTTGTTCTTGCTTCGCATATAACTTGTCCTGCTGTTGCTGATATTTCTTGTCCGCCTTAGCGTCCCCTGAATTTGGCGGGGCCGGTCGCTCCGCGGGCGGAAGATCATTGGGATGAACCGCCGGACGTGCCGGCGATTCCGCACGGGGCTCGGCAGCGCCACGATTGTCCGGCGCTTTGTAAGGAGCTCCAGCCTCCTTCGCCTCGACTATGCCATGACCGCTAAATTCCCCAGGTTTCTCAGTGGCTGCAATTGGTGGTTTTCCATGGTTTGCCGATGCTCGGAGCTCCGGGTTGCCTCGGGCAGCCTGCACATGCTGGTCCTGTGCGGCTACGGGTGGGATATGCCGATCATGTTCCGCCGCTTCCTCCTGAGGCGTCGGACGCGCGTCGATCCCTCCATTGCCACCGTTGTAACTCACTCGATTAATCGTGGTGGTGTTGATCGTTGTGTTGTAGACGTTGTGGATGTTGGTGACGTTCACATTCATGACGGCGCGGTTATAGAAGAAATGTCCATTGTCCCAGCGTCCGCCCGCAAAGCCCGTGCCGAAATAACCGAATCCATAATTGATCCCGCCGTAAAACCCTATTGTCGGTCCCCAGTAACCTTCATGAAAAACGAATGCCGCACCGCCCCAACCCCACCAGCCCGGAGTCCACAGGAAGCCGACTTCGGGAGCCAGCACCCACGTGCCCGGCACCCAGAAGTAGTCGGCGGCGTCGTCATCCCAATACCAATAACCGGGTGTCCAGAGATAACCATCGCCCGGGCAAACCGGTTGCTCATACACCGGCAATGCAGGTGGACCAACTGTGATAGCCACTCTGAACTGCCCGAATGACGCTGCTGACGCGGCTAGCATCACCAGGGCGAGCGCCAGTAAGCGAATCGTCAATGAACGAATGGTTGAATTGATGTGCATGTTTATTTCCTTTTGCCCAATCATCCTTCGCTTGCCCGGTCCTTCTCTACGGCTACGGGTTGCGAGAATCAAAAGGCGAAACCCAAGTCACGACAACCATAGAGCCTAAACGATCACCGATACTTCTGCCCATCCACTGGAAACTCTATTTGCCCGGTGGTGTGGCTGTACATGCTACTCGTCAGGAGATTACGGAGCAAAGCATGAACGTGTGGGAATCTTTCCCGCGCACCAAGCATCGGCCAAGGCGCCCCGCGTAGCATTGAATTCGTGCAAGCAGATCACGCCGTGGCTGCGGCGCTCATTCTTTCTTCTAACCTTTCTTCTAACATGCCTTCCTCTAGAGTGGCGGCCTCTCGTGCTCCGGTGTGCCGTAGCACTTCTCTGGCCCAGAGTGTTTTCGCTCTTTCCCCACAGGAGACGTACACCAGAGCTCCGAGATTGCCAAGTTGATCCTCGAACCTTTCTGCTTCATCCTCAGAAAAGCCGAGACCCATCAATGTTTTCACGTTCCCACAGAGTGCCGGTCCTTCGCGCACCACCATCAGTGTGTGAAAGAACGCCTGCGATCGTATGAAGAAGCCCACGGTAGGGATCAGCACCGCCCCGAATTCCGAAAGCCACCCAATCAGTCCCGCGGTCACCGCAGTGGCTTCTCTTTCAGCGTTAAACAGGCTCGCGTCCCGAACGATCGATGCAATGGGATGGCCCGGAGGCAGCATCATACAGATGCTTTCGTTCTCAAAACCGGCCAGGTTTAGATTGCGCACGACATCGGCCAAAGCGATGTCCTGAGGATAAAACCCATAAGCGGCTGTGGTGCTCCGTGCCATGGCGAACTCCCCCACTCTTAGCATCATCGACAAGATACACGTCCGATCAGCCCATGAAACTCCGGTAAATCATGTAGACTCGCGACTATTCTTGAGGATATGCGAAAAGAGAGATGGTTAAATCTGGCGATTCGATCGGTAAGAGACCTTACTTCATAACAAAGCCTAGGCCCTTGCCCCCGGGCGATTTAAGAGGGAGAATACCCAACTGATAACGAGGCGGTCGTGAGGGTCGAATGTCAGTCAGCCGCCCGGCGCTAACCCATGACCGCCGATCCACTTTCCAATTGCGATATTAGGCGGCGCAATTGTTGTGGGCAATACAGCGTATCCCGTACCTTTACTGAGATTACTGCGAACTCGTAGCCAGAGTCTCCGCCCATATCTAATAAAGCCAGCACGACCCGACAACGTTCGACTGCATCCAGCTAGAGTGAGCGCAGAAAATCGATGATTTCCTGTTGCTCCTGAACCGTCAGCTTACTGAAGTGTTCGATGACCTTATTAGCCTCACTGCCGTGGCTCCGGTGCTCCCTGATGGCGTCAACCAAGTTGGATGCACGCCCATCGTGAAGGAAGAAGACGCGTTGCCCGACACCCCAGAGAGGAGCAGTTCGGAACTCATCCGGGCCGGCGCCGCCTTGCGTAATGCCGTCAGCCAAGCCTTTGCCCATGTGGTGCACTAGCAGATCAGAGAAAAGATTCGCAGTTTGATTGGAAAGCGCAACGCTCGGACTAGTCGCCGACCCGCTCGCAATCGTCGCTCCTGTAGTAAACGACGGTGTATGGCAGTGCACGCACCCAACTTTCGCAAACAGGTCGCGTCCTTTTTCGCCGGACGGGGTGGGTGGAGCTGGCGTGGGAGGAGCAAGCATCCGCATGAAATCTGCAAACGCTTCGATGTCTGAGATGACCACGGGGTTCGAAATGCTCCTCGAACTGGCGGTGGTCTGGGGAGTGGTTGTGAAGCTGAGAGTGTCGTTGGGAGTCGGGTTGAAGATACAGGTGGGTGTTTCGTCTCGCTCTTGCGGGAATAGCTGGTTCGAGATTCCCATCTCGACGTTGTAGGCCTCGCCGGCGAACATGAGAAGGGATTTGTTTTGCGCCTTCCAGCCGAAACGGGTGATCGTTCCATCGTCGGCACTCAGATTCACGTTTCCGCTGAGGTGCGCGTTCGCGTGTCCGTGAATACCCAGCTCCGACTTCGCCGAAGCGTTAGCCTGCATGTTGGCAAGGATGGCCGAATCGGAAATCCCTTCAATCAGCCCCGCGCCAAAGACCGGAGTCGGGATTCTGAAAATAATATTTCGATTCCCGCCTTGGCCAGTCAACGGATTTCCCGCCGGCAGAAAATCGAATTGGGCGACATTGCAGCCGGGGGCGTCGGCTCGCCCCGTGATCACAAAGAGGTCATGCACTTCGCCATCCGCGTTACCGTTGCTCTGCTTGAACCGCGCTTCGCGGATGGGACCGTTCGGCACGATGAACCATGGCACCGCGTTCTTGGCTCCATCCAGGACGGCAACTTCGGGCAGGGGATTTTTCGCCGGGCTCGTTCCACCCATATTAGGCTGCGAGTGGCAGGAGAAACACTGGTTTGAGTTAAAGCGCGAACCAAGGCCGTTGTTCGCGCCCTTGTTCACAACCTCGATTTCAGCGAACCTAGACTGGCCATCCAGGAAGAATGCAGTCTCGTCCGCCGTAAGACCCTGCAGCGGACCACCCGCACCGGCCGCACCGCCGCGCACCCCTGGGTCGACCGCACCCGATCGGCTTTGGCCCAAGGTATAGGCAGACGTGAGCATGGCCACGGCCAATATTCCGCAGACACTTCTGGGTCTTATCCTTTCCAGTAACATCACCTCACCTCGCAAACCAGAAATGCCGATATCGTAAACCAGTCTTCATCTTTCATTGACTCGGGAGGGCATCTACCGCCAAGTACCAGTTCTCTTCGCTTGGGCCTGGGGAGGAACACCCAAAGCTGTCGCTACCTGGAGCCCGATTGGCGATCCAAGCCCACAGCATGCGTCCCATCCCGGACCGGCTGAATAGGCGCCATTATTGCCAGAGGTGATGTCATGGAACTCTGCCGCCGTATTCGCGCTCTGGTAGAGCAACGGGTTGACGAAGCCAACCGGCTTCCCAATACTCTGGTTGATGAGCGCGATCAATCCAGCCCATAGTGGAGCGACAGCGCTTGTCCCCCCAATCACGTCTGGGTTTCCATCCACCAGAGTGACGTAGCCGGTGGTTGGATCGGCATCGCCGGACACATCTGGAACTCCTCGACCAACATTGTGATTCGGATTTGCAGAAGGCGGCACGCCGGCCCCTGTCTGCCAACTGGGAAGCGGAAAGACGTCGCTGATGCCGCCTCCGGTTGCGCCTTCGTTATTTGCGAGTTCGTTCCACACGGTTTCGCTGGTAATAGCATTCCCTGAGGCGATCAACTCGGTGCCTCCGCATGCCAGCACATTCGGACTCGACGCCGGGAAATCCACGTGATTCAGGCCATCGTTTACGCCGTCAGTCGAGCCGTCATCTCCGGCTGCTACGCAAACTGTTACACCCATTGCAGCCGCAGACTGGAATGCCTCATCCATCGACGTCATGGCCTGCTGCGTCCATGAAGATTCGGGACCACCCCAGCTGATGGAGACCACAGACGGGTTGTTTGTGCTGTCGTGTACGGCGGTTGTAATCGCGTTCAGAAAGCCAGCGTCCGTGTTCTCGGCAAAATAAACAACGATCTTTGCCGCCAGTGCGATCGACCCTGATACTTCAATATCCAGCATCACTTCACCATCCGGGCCGTTCGGGTCTCCGGTGGGATTGTTGCTGCCGTCTCCGACCGAAACCGCCGAGACGGTGGGCGCCTCGGTCAGATTGAGTTCACTCCAGTAATTGCTGAGATCGGTCGGGTCGTAACCGCCACCCAATTCGATGAGTGCGATGCATTCTCCGGCGCCGTCTACGCCAGTGGGAAAGTTGTAAAGCGCAGCGACTTGAATCGGCGTGTAAGACAAGCTCACGGCAGCGGCACGGACGCCACCGCGCCCCTGCCGCCTACGAAAATGCGGTTTGGCTTGTGGTCGATTATCCAGACCAAAGACACCCTCGACCATGTTCTGCAGCTCCACAGGGAGGTGGACCGGTCCCGTGCGCCCGCGGTATCGACCTGTTGGGTATTCGTATTCCTTCAGTTCGACGCCAAAGGCTTTGTTCATGGCAGCAACGGTTCCGGACAGAATAATGGTCCGGCGCCCCGGGCTCTTTTCCTTCACCAAAAGTTTGTGTTGGCGGGCGAATGACTCGACGCGAGCAATACTGTCAGGGTCCGCACCGTGGCGTTTTTCGAATTCTTTGCGACTCAAGATGGTGCGTTTCGCGATCGGCTTCGCGAATTCAGCAGCGTTGACAATCGGCTTTTTCCCTGCGCGAGAGCGCAAGCGGATTGTCACGTCGATGGTTTCCTTGGGGTTGGCTGGGCCTATCTCTCGTGCTCCTTCCAGTGGAACACGCTCACTACCGGCAAGTGGAATTTGTTTCTTCGGAGCAGACATAAATCTCCCTTCAGTTGGGCCGAGTCGAGTGGCGAAGAGAGCAGGACAGCATTACCAGAGGAGTACTTTCGCGAAACTCCACGAAGTAAAAGAGCCAAGCCCTATGTAGTCTCTGAGTCGTGCTGGCCCGTCAGTTGGATCGAAAGTAGCAGCACACCGGCAACAACGCAATCTGTTTCTTTCGCCTGTTACAAAAACCGGACAGACTGCTGCTTCCTGAATGCTCGGCTCATAAATTTCTAGCTTTGGTAACTGGAACCTGAGTGGACGTTCGTAATTTGAAAGTGCGTTCCTGCCATAGTCAAATCATTTTGCCTCGCCACTTCACCAGGCACCTTCGGTCCACTCACGGACGGAAGCTCGCCTCTGCAAAAACCAATCCTGGCCTGAAGGTGTGTAAAACGCATGTCACGGCTGAAAGCAACGATTCTCTGCATTGACGACCACTGGAACGGGCCCATCGGCCGCAAGATGCTGCTCGAAAACAACGGCTATAGAGTCCTCGAGGCGAGCGGCGGGGACGAAGGGCTAAAGTTATTCCTGTCGCATTCCGTGGACGCAGTGGTTCTCGACTACCAGATGCCCGGCATGAACGGTGACGTGGTTGCCGCGAAGATGAAGCGCGTTAAGTCACACGTCCCAATCATGTTGTTGTCCGCCTACGGGCCGCTGCCAAAGAGGAAGCTCAAGGCAGTCGACACCTTCCTGTCCAAGTCTCAGCCACCAAAGATTCTCTTGTCTGCGCTTCAGGATCTGCTGGATAACGAGCCTAAACCATTCTTCAACCGATGGCTTGATGCGTGGAGAAATCGCAATAAAGGAGTGCAGTAATGAATTTCTTGAAGCGGCTCTTCGGACAAGGTTGCTCGCATCGGTTTAACTGGCCGCGCATCGACGCCAACGGCCGCCATTATCAAATCTGCCCACGTTGCGGAACTGCATACGAATATGACTGGAGAATGATGCGCCGAACTGATCGCTTGCTAACGGCAGATGCCCGCCAAGGGTAAACCGGTGCATTCCTGCGTCCTCGATGCGGAAGATCATGCCACGGGCCGCAATAAGGCGCGCGACTCAAAAGTCAGCGCCCTTTATTAATGGTTTGGACAGCATACAAAGAGCTGCGTGCGAGAACGAACAACGTATGGCCGTCACGGCCTCCGAACAACAGTTGCGACGGACGTTCCGGAACCTCTATGGTATCGATCAGATGGCCCGAGAGGTCGTACGCAAAAATCTGACCCGCGGCAATATACACGTTGCCTTTGTCGTCTACCGTCACGCTTTCTCCGCCTCGTTCAGTAAAGAGCTTCAAGTCTGACAGTGTTCCATCGGGCTTGACTGTCGCGGAGTAAGTCTTCTCTCCATTTTCATCGGAAACATAGTAGGGCTGGCCCGCAACTGCAGGGGCGAAACCAAGAGCTCGCAGCGTGTTGTTCAGCTTCGAGCCGTAATAGAGTTCCCCGGTTACAAAGTCTGCGCCCGCGGGCAGGAATGTCGTCCCGTCCGGGGAGACGAACTGAAAGGGCTGGGTTGCAGAAATCGTATCGAGAAAATCGTTTTCGTTTCGCCAGTAGTCGACGGGCAACACCGGCGTCAACCCTGGGCGCGGCACGGCCGGAACAGCGGGCAGCAGAGTAATCTCGTCATCCTGCGCGCCGGGTTTGGAGGCGTAGACAGTTCCGTTGCCCGCATACGAGACCACCATTAAATCCTCAGACTTATCGAAAAACAGTTGAACTGGGTCCAGTGGGTTGTCGCGTACTTTCGAAAGTTGATGGGTCAGGGCCGACCAGCAATAAATTGTCTGCCATCGGGCGTCTACGAAATAGATATCGCCCGAGCTGTCAATAGCTCCTCCGGAAATATTGAAGAAACCACCCGCGAGTTTCTCAACTTTTGCGCCTTCAGCAAGGACATGCGAAGGTTGCGGCAATTTGGCGGGAGGGGCGTTGGCGGAGACCGTCAACCAGGAAAATTCACGCTGCCGTATTTCAATGTTGTGGGTTTCATCGTAAATGGTGTTGTCGAAGGACACTTTGCTGTCGCTGTAGCAATGAACGTTGCGAAATCGTATGTTGCTGGAATTTGTAACCGTAATTGCGTATGGGAAGGGCTGATAAGCGCTTACGACACGATACATGTGCAGGTTCGCTAAGGTGATATTGCTCGAATCCCGAATGTCGAGCGGCAGTGCGAATCCACCTTCGCCTCGTTCTTCTTCCGTTTGGAGCGCATAGATCTGCCAGTTGGAAGCGTGGTTCAGGACTACTTCGTTGCGAACGTGATGCTCGCTCGATAATTCGTAAATTCTTCCTTCCGTGGAAGTATTCGAGATGTACAGGCCGGCTTGCGCGAAGGTGCTGGGCGTCCAGATGCCGACGAAAGTGCCTCCGCCGGTGATCCACAGGCTGGGATACTGTCCGTCCCAGCGGCGAGTCAGATTGGAGTCGGCCGTGTGGGTATTGTTATAAATCTCGCGCCAGGTTTTGGAACTCTCTGCCGCCGTGGCGTTCGGATCAATCGTACCGTGACCGCCCAGAAAGCGGACATCGTTCATCATCGAATTTGTGCCGGCCATCCATTTCGCCGCCACCGCACGCGGATTGATGCCATTGGTATAGAGGCCGATGCCGGTCACGATGTTCGTCCCGTCTTTTGGAGTTTCGAGCAGCGGTTTGGGACTGCCCACTCCTTGAAAGGCTGGGGTTGAATCAGCGAGCAGTATCCGCGTGACGCTCGGATGCAGGCCGATGAGGACCGTATCCGGCCTGAGCGTGATGGTGTCGGTCACTCGATACTGGCCGGAGGGCAGGTAAATCGAGCGGTATTGAGCGATGGCTTTTTTAAGCGCGTCGGTATCGTCGGTTGTGCCGTCACCCTTTGCGCCAAGGGAACGGATGTTGACCCACGTGTCGATCGGCGGCAGATCCAGGATGTCGGACTTCACTGGTTTAGGGAGCGCGCTTAGCGGCACGGTGTCGTAGACGTCCTGAATCGCGGGTAGGGCGCCAATGTCTTCATAGTGAAGTCCATGAGAAAAAGTCTTCACCTCGTACATTTCTGCCGGACCTGCGATGTGCTTCCCGCTCTCGCGATAGGCCACATAAACAGGAACCTTCCGGCAGATCACGCTTTCCATGTTGATCTCGGTGCGGGCGCTGTTCTCATTGCTGATGATTACGGCGGGGCCGGTCACGTTCTCCATGCGCCCGTCTTTCACCCACAGTTCATCCGAGTATTGAGTTAGTCCCGCTTCGCGCTCCCTGATCGCGGCCTCGCGCTGCCCCTCAAACGTTGCGTCGATAATTGTGAATTGCCACCCAGGGGAGGGCTTCCGGGTCCAGATTCCGTACTGGCCCCCGTAAAAATGGACGTCTTGCGCGACGTTGCCACCATCATGAATTCCGGCAAGCCCCGAACCGATGTGAAAATCCATGTGAGCCAGGAAACAATGCTGGGCATAGTGGGCGCGTATGCCGACAGCGCCGGGGTTTCCGTCTTGAATTTCGATATCGATATTGCTGATCGCGGAATAGAACGTGCCCGGGCTGGCATCCGGCGGAGGCTCATTCGCCCTGGGGCGAGCACCCGCGAAGAACAGCATATAGGAGGGCCCATGCTCAAAACCCGGAGTGTTGGCGGCGAGCACAAAAGCGGGACGCGTGGCCCCGAACCCAATCAACCGGATTCCCGGCCAGATAAAGATGGTCTTGGTCAAACGGTAGCGGCCCGCTGGAACGAACAGGATGCCCTGATTGGTCTTCTCCTGAACCTGATTGATGGCTTGCTGTAAGACGGAGGAATCATCCGCGATTCCGTCGCCCTTCACCGCAAAATTCTCCTGCGTCAGGTAAATTGCTTTGGGATCGTCCAGACGGGCGGGGTAGTAAGAGCTGGCTAACAGTGGAACGACCGGTGATAATATCGCCGCTGCAAGAAGTGTCTTCCTCATCGTGGTGCTCGTTGTCGTGATCCTCGCGAGACAAAACCAATTCCTGAAATTACTGGCGCCTCTGAACGACCTCTTTGGCAATCTTTTTGGTTATTTCTGGGGATTCGCATCGACGTTTTCGTCCACGGCCTGGTCCGGATTCAAATCGTGATAAGTCTTCCGAAGCTTTTCCTTCATCTGGTTGTACTTTTGATATTCCTCGAGCTCGTGCTTAGCTTCGGCGGTGCGCCCCTCCTGTCGATACACCGTACTCAGGCGGAAGTGTGCCACGGCGCTCGTGGGGTCGAGTTGAATCGCGTGCTCCAGCAGCGGCTCGGCTTTCTGCGGTTGATCCATCGCTATCAAAACCTTGGCCAAGCCGATGTTGGCTTCGGGATCGCCCGGCTGCAGCTTCACAGCCCGGGTATAACGCTCAAAAGCTTCCTTGAAATCGGATCGTTGAAAAGCGATGTCTCCCAGCCTGCATTCAGACTGTTCATCCAACGGATTGGCCTCCAGGGCTGCCTCGTACTCCTTCTCGGCTTCTCTCCGGCCATCCGCTGTCGACAAAGTCCTGAGCATGTCGGCGAGCTCAAAATGTAATCCGGGAAGGTTAGGGTCAATCTTGAGCGCGGCCCGGTAGTGCTCAATGGCTTCCGCCGTATTCCCACGCTTTGCCAGTTCGTGCGCCAGCGCTTGCTGCATGCGGGCTGAATTCGGATCCACAACCGACAAGCTCAGCAGCGACTCGTTGGCAAGATCGGAATAGATCCGGTACGCCGTATAGAGAAGAGCTTCGTCGGTAGGCTCCAGCTTTCGAAGCTCGCTCACGATGGCCGCGGCTTTATCCAGATCGCCCGCCCCGGATTCGATCTCGATCAGCGCCATCCCAGTATCGATCCGAATCTTGTCTTGCTGCACGTTGGGAAACGCTTTTTCCAAATCGCGGCGAGCCCCGCTGATGTCTCCCGTGCGTTTCTCAGCGATACCTAGAAGAGATTGCGTCTTCCACAACGTGGGTCGCAGTTTCAGCGCAGCGCGTAGCTCCGGAATTGCATTCGTATAATCCCCCTGGAAGAACAGCAGCGTGCCCAGGTTGCCGCGAGCATCCACGTTATTCGGATCGAGCGCAACAATGGCTTTAAATTCCGGTATCGCCAGATCGGGTCTGTTCTCCTTCAGATATCCCGCAGCGGTGCGGCTGTGGGATTCGATTTGCTGCTGCCGGCTCGGGCTGGTTTGAGAAACAGACAGCAACCCCAGACAGAGAACCACCCAGAACGAGGCAACAACCTGTTTTGTCCTCATGTCACGATTGTACGGTGGACGAATCGTCTCTTAGCATCTCGACCGTCTGCCAGCAAAAAAGAAGGACGGCGGCATGCCGCCGTCCTTCCTGGTCACGAGCGCCGTTAGAAGGTTAGCCGCGCGCCCAGTTGGATCGTACGTGGCCCGTTCGCGAGGCTTGAGATAGTGCCCACATTCGAACCATTCATGTCATTGTTCGGCAGCGAGAAGCTCGGGTGGTTGAACACGTTAACGAAGTTTCCGGTAAGGGTGAACCCAGCTCGTTCCTTGTAATGCCAGGTCTTCGCCAGAGCCAGGTTAATGTTAGATAGTTTTGGCCCGAAGAGGGTGTTTCTCCGTCCATACCCGAACGCCCCGTTGGCCTGCTCGTTCGGGCCCCCTCCGGATGTAGGCGGGCCTTCGAAGGCTGCAGGGTTGAACCAGCAGTTCACGGTGTGTACCGCCGAGCCATTGGGGCAGGTGCCTGAGTTGGGGGAGATACCTGCAATGGGGTTAGCGAATACATTGCCGGCCTGCGAATAATCGTTAACACCGCCGTCCAACACCGTGTACGGAGTGCCGCTCTGGTAGATAAGCGTCCCCGACAAGCGCCATCCGCCAAGCACGCCGTCGAGGATAGCATTCTGGTTCATATAGGGCTTGCCCATGCCAAACGGCAGCTCGTATACAGCAGTCCCTTTGAGCGCTTGCGGGACGTCGAAGTTCGAGTTGCCGTAGTTAGAGGAGGGATTGTTTCCGAGCTGCCAAACCTGTTGCCCGGCGGTGCTGCCCCATCCCGCCGAGTCCTGCTCATCCAGCATATGCGACCAGGCATAGTTGACATCGAAGGTCAGCCCGTAGGAATAGCGCTTCTTCACGTCGAGTTGCAACGAGTTGTAGTTGGAGATGGCGTTGAAGTTTGAGCCGGAAAGGGCTCCAAACGCCGGATATGGACGCGCGCAAGGGGCGATGGCGGGGTTCGTGCTTGATGTGGGGGTTGCGGGTGTTGCCCCGTTACAGCCCGATATATCGTTCGAGGCCAGCAGGGCCGGGTTGGTGATTTGGTTCAGGTCGGTGAGGTATTGCAGATTCGCCCCGTGACTGCCCACGTAAGCGGCCGACACCGAAAAGTCCCTCGCGAACTGATGTTCGATGGCGAAATTCCATTCCCAGATCTCTCCCGGCTTGATGTTATAGGGTTCGTAAGGTGGACTAAAGACAGGATTGCTGGTGTAGGTCGCCGGGTTCTTCGAGCCCTGAATGTAAGGCAGGGCGTTGGCCATCATCACCGCGCTCGAGCTTAAATAGAGCGGGGTCGTGTTGGTGGTGCCGGAAATCCAGCCCGTGTCCCCAGCGGCGCTGGCAGGGTCACTGTTGTTGCCCTGAAAGGTAGCGCCGAAGCCCATTTGCGCGCCGCCCTCACCACCATAGAGATCCATGCTGTAGTTATAGGCGAAGAACCCTACACCGCCTCGGACGACGGTGTCGTTCCTGACCGACCAGGCAAAGCCCGCGCGAGGGAGGAAAAGGTCCCAAACCGGCTTCTGCAAGGTCGTTCGGTTATTCTGTGGGGCAATCCATATCGAGCCCTGGGTGCCCGCGAAGGGGCCGGTGGCATTGATGAGATTCTGGTCGAAATCGCCGAGGCGATTCTGTTGCTCGCTCATGCCCGTGTTCCCCGTCCAGCGCATGCCGAGGTTGATGGTGAGATTGGGCTTGATTTTCCAGTCGTCCTGAACGAAGGCCTGCGGGCTCTTCAGCCGCATGCCCGTCAGACCCTGATTGTTCGCTTCCCAGCCCTGAACGTTGCCGAGCAGGTAATCCGCGAAGCCCGAGCCCGTAGCGGTACTCAGCGTGCAGGTTATTGGCGCTGTCGTCGTGCAGGAAGTGCCTGCGGTGTATTGTCCGGTAAAATTGTAGTTGCCGGCACTGTTGGAGCCCCAGGCCGTGGTGTTGCCCTGGGCCATCAACACTTCAATCCCGAAATGCAGAACGTGTCTGCCCTTAACCAGCGTGATCATGTCGGAGGGATCATACTGATTCTCGATGTAAATTGCGTCTGTGGCTGGCGACAAGACGCTTACCGCGCTCGGGCCGCCGAATCCACCATAAATGCTTGAGTTGCCGATGAATGGGAGTTGGTTGAAATGGGTGCCTTGCAGGCCAAATGCCGCTGCCGGGTCCAACCCGACGGACTGGGAAAGGAACCAGTTGCCTTGCTTGGTATAACCCATCCGGATTTCGTTGACGATCGTGGGCGTGATCGTCCACGTCTCGGTGACCTGCGTGTTCCAACCGTCCACGTCCCCGCTGCCGCAATCCAGCGGGCAGACGAACAATCCGTTGTCGACCCCGGGGTTATCCTTCTGGGTAATTGAGAAGCTGATGTTGTGGTTCTGGCTCACGTGATAGTCCAGCCGCCCAAAATAGCGGTGAACCGGAGCAGGATTGGTGTGAGCGAGGTAGAGGTTATTTGTACACTGGTTCGGGAACCCGGCCCCGGTCGAGCATGTTCCTACCCCTAACGGCGCGGTCGGCCAGCCATACTTGGAAGTCATAATGGCCGCCGCCACGGGATCCATCCGGCTGGGTATGCCGCCGCAGTTGGTGCCGTTCGGAATCATGTTGAGGCCCCCGCATTCGCTGGCGAAAGTGGCACGAGTAAGGGTGGCGCCCGACCCGGTTGTGGTGAGCGGGTCATAAATGAGTGGCATGCCGGTGAAATCGCCCGCCTCCATGGCGGCGGTTGGAACGGTAACGTAGCCGTTCGAAGCGCTATTATTGACGATCCTGTCTATATCGAAGAAGAAAAAGAACTTGTTCTTGAGGATGGGTCCGCCGACGGAGGCGCCAAACTGGTGGTACCGCAAATATGGCACTTGCGCCGCTATGTTAGGAATTTGCGGGCCCGAGGGGTCCAGGGGGTTTGTGATCGTTTTGGGCGCCTGCTCGTTGAAATAGTTGTTGGCGTTTAGAAAGTTCTGCGAGAAAAACTCATAACCGGACCCGTGCCAAGCGTTGGTTCCACTCTTGGTGATCTGGTTGAACATGACGCCGCCCATGCCGTATTGCGCCGAGAAGGAAGAGGTGTTGATCTGAACCTCCTGAACCGTCTCGAAGACCGCATCGTCGTTGTTGTAGCTGGCCGGCAGAGTGGTGGTGGCGCCGTCCTGAAGGAAGTTGCCGAAGTTCGGCAGGTTGCCGTTGATGGAAGCCGCATCGCCGGCGTTCCAGGCGCCTCCGGCCTGCGAGGTCCGCCCGTTCGTAGTGCCTGAAGCGCCCGCCAGATAGATATTGAAAGCGGCCCAGTCTGCGCCAGTGATCCCGCCCCCCGACTGGGGCAGCTGTGACATGTTCTTGAAATCCATGATGGTGCCCTGCTGGCCGGTTTCGGTCTGCAGCACCGGCACGCCTTCGGCAGACACGGTCACGGTCTCTGTGACCGCGCCAACTTCCAAGGCGGCATCCTCGGTAATCACGTCCACCTGCAAAGTGACAGGACCCTTTACCACCTTCTTGAATCCCTTGGCGGTAAAGCTGATGGTGTAGTTCCCCGCGGGCGTCGAGACGGTGTCATAGAGACCGTCCTTGTTGGTGACGAAATCCTTGGTCTCTCCGGTATTGATATTCGTGACAGTAACGGTCACACCCGGCACCACGGCTCCCGCCGCCGATACCGTGCCGCGAATCTCGCCGGTATTTCTACTTTGTGAAAATGCTGATACTGACACGAAAAGCAGAAGACACAAGGCGAGCGCCCCGCGAACGAAGCTCATCATGGAGTTTCTCCCACGCTAGAAGTTGGTCCCATCCACAGAGATGGGTTTTGCCCCAAACAGATCAAATTTCCCCAGCCGTACCCCGGTTCATGCCAAAAATCGCCCGAAATTTGAAGGCGATTAAGAATATCGTTCTTTTACTGGTGTTTCCGCTAGTACTTCTGTACTATTCCACTCTGCACGAAGGTTTAGTCCCAAACACCTTTCGTTGTCAAGAGAAAAATACAAGAGCAATATCGATATTCTTAGGGGGAATCGCAATATCAGGTTTGTTGTATTCTGCAACTGCGATGGGATGCGAGCCGCCGCCAAAGCAGTGAAGATCGAGCACTGGGAAGATCGAGCACTAGAGGGACCAAAGTGCAGGAAAGGGCTTTAGGGTAGCTTCGCAATGAAGCCTCAAGAAACAAAAGGCAGTCGGGGCAAAAAGGCGCCGGTAACACTGAAATCGGTAGCCGAATGTGTAGGCCTGACTGCGAGCACGGTTTCGGCCGTCCTGAACAATTCTTCAGCTTCGCGTTCCGTCCCGGAGCGCACAAAAAGCAGGATTTTGGCGGCGGCCCGCGATCTCAACTATCGGCCCAATTTCTTCGCCCGTTCCCTACGGGTCAAGCGCACGTATACGATTGGAGTGCTTCTCGCGGAAATTGGCGATGCTTACGGTTCAGTCGTGATTAGCGGCATGGAACGTTATCTTCAAGAGCAGAATTTCTTCTTTCTTACTGTAAGTCACCGCCACGACAAGAAACTGCTGGCAACCTACTCGACTATGCTTCTGGAACGCGGGGTCGAAGGGTTCATCACAGTCGACACTTCTTTGACTGAACAACTTCCTCTGCCGACCGTAGCTGTTCCTGGCCATCGCCGAATCAAAGGAGTAACTAATATTGTTCTCGATCACCGCCGTGCCGCGTTGGTGGCGCTCAGGCATCTGGTCGATCTGGGCCACAAGAAAATCGCTTTCATGAAAGGTTCGGCCGTAAGCGCTGATTCGGACACGCGATGGAACGCGATTTGCGAAGTCGCCGAGGAGTTGGGCATTCCCGTACAGCCAGAATTGATGGTGCAGCTCGAAGGGGACGATCCCACGCCGGATCTGGGTTACCCGTTTGCCAAGCAATTGCTGGCCCGCAAACAGCCTTTTACCGCCCTGTTTGCCTACAACGATATTTCCGCGATCGGTTCCATCCGCGCTTTCCTGGAAGCAGGCCTGCGTGTGCCGGACGATCTGTCGGTGGTGGGCTTCGACGACATTCAGAACTCTGCCTACATCAGTCCGGCGCTCACGACTGTCAGACAGCCGATGCGAAAAATGGGGGCGATCGCTGCGCGCACCCTGCTCGACCAACTTGAGGGACGGATGAAGTATGTTCCAGAAATTACGGTCGAACCAGAGTTGGTCGTGCGTAAATCCACCGCCAGACCGAGCTGCTAATGTACACAGAAAACCTGCGGCTCCCTCACCGCGACGCGAGTGACGCTTAACTCGTCCGGTTTTTTGGCGGTCGGATCAGATTTGTACTCTGTGGTATTGTCGTCACCATCGAATCAATTTATTGTGCACCGCGAAGAGCTATCCATCCCGGCGTTCGCAAAATTGGAGGCTTCATGAAGCTGACATTGCTGCTGTGTTCGTCTTTTGCTCTGCTGTTTTCTTCTCTGTCGTTGAACGCGCAGCAGGAGCGTGAGGCGCGGATGTGGTTGACGACGCCCGACCGGACTGCAGTGGTGGCACCGCAACCGGCCGCACTGCACTTTTCCTCGAAGGCAGGTCAGTTGCCGGCCCTCACTGTGGACGATGCGCAGCATTTCCAGTCGATCGATGGCTTTGGCTTTGCTTTGACCGGAGGAAGTGCGCAGTTGCTGATGCGCATGGGCGCTGCGCAACGCGCTGCCCTGTTGAAGGAATTATTCACGACTGGTGACAATGGGATCGGAGTGAGCTACCTGCGCTTGAGCATCGGCTCTTCCGATATGAACGAGCGCGTGTTTTCCTACGATGACCTGCCGCCAGGCGAAACCGATGTGGAGATGGCGAAGTTCGATCTGGGACCGGATCGCGCGGATGTGATTCCCGTGATGAAGGAGATCCTGGCGATCCGGCCGGAGATCAAGATCCTGGGATCACCGTGGTCGCCTCCGGCTTGGATGAAGACAAACAACGACGTGAAGGACGGCCATCTCAAGCCGGAATTTTATGCAGCGTTCGCGAAGTATTTCGTGAAGTACATCCAGGCGATGCGCGCCGAAGGGATCGCGATTGACGCGATCACGATCGAGAATGAGCCGCTGAATCCGAAGAACACGCCCAGCATGGCGATGTTTGCAGAGGAACAGCACACGTTCATCGCAAAGGATCTGGGGCCCGCGTTTGAGAAGGCAGGAATTCGGACCAAGATTCTGCTCTACGATCACAACCCGGACGTTTTGTCCTATGCGCTGTCGATTCTGGCGGATCCTGCCGCGAGCAAGTATGTAGATGGAACGGCATTTCATCTATATGGCGGTGCGGCAACCCTGCTGGCGCAGGTGCACGATGCGTTTCCGAAAAAGAATTTGTATCTGACGGAGCAATCAGTGACCGAGTGGCGCTCCGGACCGCTTGGAATTGCCGAGCCGGTCAGGAGCGTGATGATCGGCGCAACCCGAAACTGGTGCCGCAACGTGCTGCTGTGGAATCTGGCCGCCGATCCGCACAACGGGCC
>Ga0210395_10001210_pt1 | contig 20052 bp, 16 predicted proteins | sample IncBWH4OmetaG_FD_150861 | JGI IMG/M metagenome (GOLD analysis project Ga0210395, IMG submission 150861) | Forest soil microbial communities from Barre Woods Harvard Forest LTER site, Petersham, Massachusetts, United States - Inc-BW-H-4-O ...
CACCCAAAAGCACCACGCCGACTTCTTCCTCTTCCAGGTTGAGCGCGATACCGAAAATGTTCTTCGGAAAAGAGAGCATCTCTCCGGCCATGACCTTTCGAAGGCCGTGGACGCGCGCGATGCCGTCGCCCACGCTGATGATCGCCCCGACTTCGTCGACCGACACGGTCTGCTCGTAATTCTCGATCTGCTCGCGCAGAATCTTGCTGATTTCGTCTGCCTTGATATTCGCCATGCCTGCTCCTGACTCCTATTCCGCTATTCCGCCGCGAGCAGCGCGCGCATTTCGTTCAAACTGCTGCGCACCGAGCCGTCGTAAATAGTGTCTCCTACGCGCACAACCGCCCCGCCCAGCAGCGCCGGGTCCAGCGAATACTTAGCCTCGATTTTCTTGCCCGTAAGGCGCTCGAGGGTTTCGGCAAACCGCTTTTTTTGGGCGGCGCTCAGCTCGATGGCCGAAGAAATCTCCGCCTCGGCGATTCCTTGTCGCTGCCGGATGACTTCCTCGAAGGAAGCAACAATTTCCGGAAGGATGTGCGTGCGCTGATGATCCGCGATGACAAAAAGAAAATTGCGAATGATCTTGCCAGCGCCGATGCGCCGCGCGATCTTTTCGATGACGTCGTGCTTTGCTTCACGTGGTACGCCGGGGCTGGTCAGAAAATTCCGCAACTCATCGGAAACGCCAAAGGCAGCCGCAAAATCGCGCAACTGTTTCTCGACGGCATCGGCTGTGCCCTGCGCGAGCGCCACGTCCGCAAGAGCGTTCGCGTATTGCAGGCTGGCGGACTTCAATTCGGTCTTCCTTCGAGACTTTTCACGAACGTATCCACCAACGATTCCTGCGCTGCGGGCGTCAGCTGTCTGGCCAGGAGGGATTCCGCGCCGTCAACGGCGAGCGATGCGGCCAGTGCTTTCAGCTCCAGGCGTGCAGCCCGCTCCGCAGCGTCGATTTCCGCTCGCGCCGCGATGCCAACTTTTTTTGCATCGCCTTCGGCGAGTGCGCGGATGCGCTCGCCCTCCTCGGCAGCCTCTCGTTTTGCGGCGGCCTGAAGCGCGGCAATTTCCTGCTTAAGATTCGCCAGCTTCGCTTCGGCCTCCTCAACCTGCCGTTCCGCTTCTTGTTTCGCGGCGGTCGCCTTGGTGATCGCTGAACTGATCTTGTCAGCGTTTCCGCGGAACCACACCGGCGATTTCTTCAGAAAGAACCAGATCAGAACCGCCGCGACGATCGCGAAGTTGATCCACTTGAAAATTTCGTTCGCGCCATCCGTCACCGAACCACGGCCTCCTTCGGCGGCGTGCGCGCTCGGAGCCACACAGAAAAACAGGGCGCACACAGCCGAGACCACGAACGGCCGCCAGTTTGCTTTTTTCAAGGTGTTATTCATCGGGCTTCTCTTCGGGAGCCGCCCGGACGGCGAGGCGATTCGAGAATGCGCCGCGCAATTTCGGCGGAAAGCTGCGCGACGGTAGTTTCGATCTCGCGGCGCGCCGCAGCCACCTCAGCGCCGATGCGCTCCTTGGCGCTGGCAACCTGCTGCGCGGCAGCAGTGCGCGCCTCCTTGATCCGCCGGGCGCGCTCCTCTAACACCTTCTTGCGGGCCGCTTCCTGCTCGGCATAGACCTGCGTGCGGGCTTGTTTCAAAGCGTCCTGGTACTGCTTAGATTTCTCCAATGCCAGGGCCTGAGCCGCTTCGGCGGCCTTCTGCGCCCCCACGGTACGAGCATCGCGCTCGGCCATCGCCGCGAGCAAGGGCTTAAAGAAAATCCCCCGCAAGATGAAGTAAAAAAGGAGGATGATCAGGACTGTAGGCACAGCCTGAAGGAAGAGTTCTCCCAGTTGGTGAACAATTTCTTGCATTAGGTTGTGTAGCCTAACACTCGCTTTGGGGCCACGATCCGGCCACCAGGTTGGCAGCCGCGCCGTGCCCCCCACCCGGGAAGAGGCAATACGGTGGGCCTGTCGCTGCCTAATTAAGCAATATTTTATAACATCCGGTGCAGCTTTGCGTCAACGTCACCCAATCGCGCGTAACGACGCCCTTCCCTGGAGGGGTCGCCGTAATGGCCGCTCCAAAGTCCTGCTCCAAATCCAACGGCGAAACCAGAGCGAAACAATCCGCATTACGTCTGCGGCGCCCCGGGAAGAACTAGTACCCCCTCGTCTGCGGTTTCTACCTTACTCCGAGAGGCCTGAACATGCGCCGGATGCCGAAGCCGCTGAAGTCCTGGCGGCAGCCTTCGGTATGATCCCGTCGGGCATGCTGCTTTAGTTCCTTGCTAAACGCCGCCTCGCGCAGCACGCGCGAACCACGCGTTTCAGGCGCGCGGAATAGCCGAAAAGTATCGCTCCTCAAGAATCTGCCGGTGATGCAACTCGTGTCCCGCGGTGATGTAAGCCAGCGCCCGTACGCTCACCTCGTTCTTATTCGCCGTGCCTCGTCGCAACCACGCCTCTTTACCGAGCGAGCGCAACAGGGCGAGGCTTGCACCTCGCACGAACGCGTATTCCTCCACCAGACTCGCCAGCGGACGTTCATTGAATCCGCCGCTGCGCACGTAATCGTCTTGTTCAAAGCCCTCGATGGGCGTCTGGTCGCCCCGCGCAATCCGTAGGGCCCGGTACGTGAATATCCGCTCGGAGTCGCAAATGTGGCCGAGCACTTCCTTCACCGTCCACTTGTCTGCCGCGTACCGAAAATTGCCATCCCGCTCGCTGCGTCCCCCAAACAGCTGCATCGTCTGCACGCGCTGCGCTTCGAGCGAGCCTGTAACATCATCTCCGATAACCAGCGAAATATACTTCTCGTAGTACCCCGCATACTCCCCGGCTTCCGGCCTCGCCACTTTCATTTCTTTTCTCCCCCGGCGCAGTATACCCTGCCTGCCCGCAGCGCATACATGCTTCTCGAACGTTCCTCCCTCGAATCTCCAGCCAATGCAGCCTCCAAATCAAAGTGGAATGCCGAATCTCTCACGGAATTTCAGAAGAACACGACGGGAATGGCGCTTGGGGGAACAGCCTCTCGAATTTTGCGGCGATCACAAAAAGCAGCGCTGGCACAAAGGCCAGCGCCATTCGCTCTTGCTCCGCGCCCCGCAACCAGATCGCCCGCAGCACCCGCCAATCCCAGCAGCCAGCGTTGCCAGACTCTTACGGCTCGTCGGCAATTTCATTGCGTAATTTCTCGGATGGATCTACTCAACTCTGCGGCACTGCGGCTCTCGAGCGCCTCATGGCAGCTTGCAGCCGCCCCGTTTTCATTTCATCATAGGGCGCGGTTTCTCGCGGCAACACCCATCTTTCCTGTGCCCAACCCGTGACGCCGCCGAACTTCGCCGAAAGCAAAAAGGCTGGCCAAAGTATGACTGCGGCAGACCATTCACCAGACAACCAGAAGATGCGCGTGGCCTTCCAAGGCGAGCCCGGCGCCTTCAGCGAGGAAGCCGCCGTCCAGCTACTCGGCGAAGGAATCACCACGGTTCCGCGCCCCACCTTCGACGCCGCCTTCCGCGCCATCAGCGAGGGCCTCGCGGACGCCCTCCTGGCCCCGGTCGAAAACACCCTCGCCGGTCCAGTCGTCCGCGTCTACGATCTCCTCCTCGAAAGCTCCCTCACCATCACCGCCGAAACCATCCTGCCGATCGAGCATCACCTAATCGGCTGTCCCGGCTCTTCGCTCGATTCCATACGCTCTGTCGCCTCTCATCCCATGGCTCTGGCTCAATGCGAACGCTTCTTCCTCGCTCACCCCACCCTCAAGCGCGTCCCTGCCGAAGACACCGCCGGCAGCGTCCGCGAAGCCCTAGCCCGCGGCGACAAATCCTCCGCAGCCATTGCTGGCCGCCGCGCCGCTGAACACTACTCCGGCGTCATCCTAGCCGCCGCCATCCAGGACAACGCCGAGAATTTCACCCGCTTTGTCCTCCTCCGTCCCGCCAACGAAACGCAACCGCCTCCGCCAGACGCCCGCAAAATGTCCATCGCCATGCGTCTAGCCCACCGTCCCGGCGCGCTACTAGCCTCTCTCGATCCTTTTGCAAAACACGGCGTCAACCTGCAGAAAATCGAAAGCCGCCCCATTCACGGCCGTCCCTGGGAATACCAATTCTTCCTCGACGTCGAAGCCGACTCCTCCTCCGAGCTCGACTCCGCCCTGGCCGAGGTCCGCCAGGCCACCAGCGACCTCCGTGTCCTCGGACTCTACGTCGCCGCCAGAACCCCCTTGCCCGCCTCCGGAAGCGCAGCAGATGGGTAATCCCTGAAAGCCAGCCGGGGAACTAGTACTGGGTCGGTTTTCTATTGCGAACTATTGCGCCCATAGTAGACGAACCGCATCATAAGGGTCAGGCGAACTCCCGTGAATCTGAAATCGCGGTCCTTCGAAGCATTGAGAGGTCTGCTAGTCTGATTCGCGTGGTAACCGCAAACGGGGAGCGATGGTGGCTAGATGAATGATCTCTTCAGACAAGCTGTTTCACTTTCGCTCTTCGCGAAATGCCTGGCCGCCGTTGTCGGAATCCTCCTTATTCACGCTACGTTTCGCTTGCTCGAACAAGTACTGCCCCGGCGTTTTGGCCGGACCGATGAGCGCTATAAGGTTCGCAAGTTCGTTGTCTTTTCCGGATACCTCACAATTGTCCTCTTCCTCGGTATCCTCTTTGAGGATCGCTTGGGTCGCCTCACCGTTACACTCGGCGTGGTCGGCGCGGGTGTTGCCGTAGCCCTGCAGGACATGGTGGCCAGCATTGCCGGCGCTTTCTCCATCGGCATTTCAAAGCTGTACGCCGTGGGAGACAGAGTTCAGATCGGCGATACTCGAGGTGACGTGATCGACATCGGGCTGCTGCGAACCACCTTGATGGAAACGGGGAACTGGGTCAGCAAGGACTTGTACAACGGTCGGATCGTGCGCATCCCCAACAACACCGTCATGAAAGTGGCGGTTTTCAACTATTCGCAAGGATTCCGTTTTATCTGGGACGAGATTAAAGTGTTGTTTACAATCACCACGGATTGCCAACTTGCCAGGGAGATGCTCTTGCGGGCAGCCAAAGAGGCCATTGGCGAGTACCTGATCGAAGCGCAGACCTCCTGGAACGTGATGAGCGAGTACTATCGAGGCGCAAACCCTCCGCTCGAACCCACCGTCGCACTGGTCGTAAACGCCGGATCGCTGGAATTCTCCGTCAGCTACGTGGTTGACTACGCCAAACGAACCGCCATGCAAGATCGGTTGTTCACAAGAATCGTCCAGGAAGTCGCGAATAGTGACGGACGTCTCGCATGGGCAAGCTCAGAGACTAGCATCACGAACCAGCCGCCGACTCCGGCCCCGGCCGCCGTCGAAGCGCACCCTTTTTCTTCCACCCGCGCTGCAGGCCACACGGCCGGTTCTCATTAACGCTCTCGGCCTTGCCCCTGGCTCGCAGCGATAAGGTCACGGACTACCAATCAAGTCGCGCGTCGTCTTAGAAATATATGAACATGCCAAGCACAAAAAAAAGGGCCAGCAAATCTCGCCGGCCCTCCGCACATCGATTCGTTACTTCTTTACTTCTTTGCCCGGGTACTCCAGCCCTTCAGCAGTAGCTGCACTCGGCGTCGCCCATTCCGCCGCCAGTCATATCGTCCTTGATGCGTCGCAGGCGCTGCCCAAGCCGCTCAGCCAGCTGATGCCGCGCGCGCCACAACCGCGCCTTCAGCGTGTTCTCGGTCACTCCGAGCTTCTTCGCCGCTTCGCCTGTCGAATAGCCTTCCACTTCGCGCAGTACAAAGGCTGTGCGCAAAAGCGGCGAAAGTTCCTCGAGGTTTTCGCTGATGATCTCCCGGAGCTCCGTTCCGGCAAATACTTGCTCCGGGTTCGGTCCCTCTGCCGCGAAGCGCTCCGCAATCGGCAGCTCGTCTTCACGCGGAGGTTCATCCAGTGAAACCGCCGGACGCGCCTTCGCGCTGCGCCGCCTCATGAGCGCCGCATTAATCACGATGCGCGTCAGCCACGTCGAAAACTGCGACCGCCCTTCAAAGCGCTTCATGTTGCGATAAGCGGAAAGCAGCCCGTCTTGCAAAGCATCTTCGGCATCTTCGGTATTGCCGAGGACCCGCAAAGCCGTCTGAAACAGCGGCCGCTGGTAACGCCGGAACAACATCTCCACCGCCTGCGAATCGCCCCTCTGCCCAGCGCGGATCAGTTTGTCTTCGCTGAACTGCGTTGCCACTACCGTTTGTGTCGTTACTGCCGCTTGTGTCGCCATGGTCTCCCCCCATTACTGCGCAAAGTTACTGCAAGAAGTCAGTGCAAAAAATCGCTTTAAAAATCTCGTTCAACGGATGCATGGACACCCTCGTACCTCAGTGCGCCGGGACACCTCCGGCAGGCACTCTCGGTTTCCTCATCATCAACAAGACTGGGATGACTGCCAGGAATACCACGCCCAACATCTTGAAGTTGTCGATGAAAGCCAGCATCGCCGACTGGGCTTGCACCAGGTTGTAAACCATGCCCTTGGCCTGCAGCGCCGCATGCGAGGCACTCGACCCGTAGGATATTAGACGCACCGTGTTTCCATTTGTCATCTTCAGCAGTGCCGGATTGAAACTATTCACGCTCTCCACCAAATGGGCCTGGTGAAACTGCGTGCGCCGCTCCAGCATGGTCGTAACGGTCGCAATTCCCACGCTGGCCCCGATGTTTCGCGCCAGATTGATGATTCCCGTCCCCATGTTGGTCTTTTCTCTTGGCACGTACGCAAACGCCGCTACGTTGATGGGGATAAACAAAAACGCCAACCCAAAACTCTGCAGCATCCGCGCGCGCACCGCATGGCTGTAATCGAGCCCCAAATCCCAGCCCGCCATCCAGAACAGCGCAATCGCGCAGACCGTGCACCCAAAGGTAATCAGAATCCGCGTATCCACCTTGGACACCAGAATTCCGACGACGGGCATCATCAGCATGATGACCGCGCCACCGGGCGAAAGGGCCTTCCCGGCAAGCTCTGCGGTGTACCCCAGCATCTCCTGCAAAAACTGCGGAATCAGCACCGTGCTGGAATACAGCACGAATCCCAGGAAAAACATCGCCACCGTGGAGATCGCGAAGTTGCGGTCCTTCAGCATCTTCAAATCAACGACCGGGTCCTTGTGCCGCCACTCCCAAACAATGCCAGCGATAATCCCGATCAGCGTCAAGGCAAAGAAGACCTGGATGAATCCCGAGGACAACCAGTCGTCGCGCTGTCCCTTGTCCAAGACAATCTGCATGCTGCCCAAGCCCAGGCTGATCAACCCAATTCCGATGTAGTCGATACGGAATCCCCTTTTGATATTGGCCTTCTTCATGTGCGGCGGATCTGAAATCAGCACCGAAGTCAGGAGCAGCGAAATAATTCCCACCGGCACGTTGATATAAAAAATCCATCTCCACGAAAAATTGTCCGTGATCCATCCGCCCAGCCACGGCCCGATAGTTGGCGCTACCACTACCGCAATCCCGTAAACCGCAAACGCCATCCCGCGTTTTGCCAGCGGAAAGGTGTCATTCAAAATGGCCTGCTCGCTAGGCTGCAATCCTCCCCCGCCGGCACCCTGCAAAATCCGGAAAAACACCAGCACTCCCAGGCTCGGCGCAAGGCCGCACAAAAACGAACTCACCGTAAAGAGCGCCACGCAAGACATGTAAAAACGCTTCCGCCCGATCAACCCGGAAAGCCATCCCGAAAGCGGCAACACAATCGCGTTGGAGACCAGGTACGACGTCAGTACCCACGTCGATTCGTCCGCTCCCGCCGACAAATTCCCGGAAATGTGCGGCAGCGCAACGTTCGCGATCGAGGTGTCCAGCACTTCCATGAACGTCGCCAGCGTCACCGTCACGGCGATCACCCACGGGTTGATCGACCCATCCGGCATCCTCAACTTGGCTAGTAGTCTGCTTCGCATCGCTCGTTCGATCTCGTTCTCGTACGCTCTACGCGGGCTCGCTAACCCTCTAGCGGTTAATACGCATGACTGCCCACTAACTTTCTTTATTCCTATTCATCGGGAGTCTCGCCCTAGCTCCAGGGCGCTGCCCTGATTCGCGCCACCTTACTTTGTCCGCTGCACTTCGTCCGCACTACTTCGTAATAACGGTCGCGTCCACATTCATCCCCGGCCGCAACACTGCTTTGTCCGGCGGAATCGGGTCCAGCACGATCTTCACCGGTATCCGCTGCACCACCTTCACGTAATTTCCTGTGGCGTTTTCCGGCGGCAGCAAACTCAGCACTCCGCCCGTGGCCCCGGCAATGGAGTCCACATGCCCGCTGAACGTCATTCCATACGTATCGACTTTCACTTCTGCCTTCTGCCCTGGCTTCATGTATTTCAGTTGCGTCTCTTTGTAATTCGCCGTTACCCATACATCTTGCAGCGGCACCACCACCAGCAATCCCTGCCCCGCTTGCACGATCTGCCCTGTCTCGACTTGCTTGTGCGTGGCCACACCGTCCACTGGAGCAACGACGTCCGTGTAGCTCAGGTTCAATTGCGCCGCGTCCAGCGATGCGCGTGCCTGCGCCACCTTGGCCACTTTGGCCTGCGCATCCGCGGTACGCATGCCTACCTGTTTTTTGTTTGCCTGCGCTCCTTCTACTCCGGCGCGCGCCTCCAGCACCCGTGCCTTGGTGGCGTCCAGTTGCGCCTTCACCACTTCCACATTGCGCTCGGCTTGCACCAGTTTTTCCTGGTCCGCTCTCAGGGCGCTGGCCGTCGCGTCCGCATTGGCTTTTGCCGCGTCGTACTGCTGCTTCGAAATCTCGTCCCGCTCCATCAGCGGCTTGTAGCGCGCCAAATCCGCCTGTGCCAGTGCCGCGTTAGCCATGCTCTTGTTCACGTTCGCTTGCGCATACGCCAGATCCGCCGTTTGCGCCTGTTCGTAAGTCGCTTGCGCTTTCGCTACGTCCGCCTGCGCTCCCAGCAATTGCGCGTCCGCGCTGGAAGTCCCGCTCGCCACGTTTTCCGCGGTCCTCGGAACGTCCACTCCCGCCGACCGCGCCTCGCCTTCCGCCAAGTCCAGTGCCGCTTTGGCCTGATCCACCGCAGCCTGGTAATCGCGCGGATCGATCTTCACCAGAGCTTGTCCGGCTTTCACCGCCTGGTTGTCGTCCACCAGTACGTTCGCCACTTTCCCGTAAATCTTCGAAGCGATCGGCGTGATGTGCCCGTCGATCTGCGCGTCATCCGTGCTCTCCCGGTTGCGGTAGTAGAGGAACAACCCCACGATCGCGGCGACCAGCACCACGCCGCCGAGAATCGCCAGCCGCTGCACCTTCGGATTCGCAAATCCCTTGGCTTCTTTCTCGAACGACACTTCTTCGACGACCGGCCGCACTTTTGTCGCGTTTTCTAACCCTACCTCGATCTCAATGCTCATTGGTTCCTCTCACTTCGAGTAGACTTTTTCCATCTGTCCAATCGATCGCGCGTAGTCCGCGCGCGCCTGATTGAACCGATAAAGCGCCGCGATCTGATTATCGTTCGCGCGCGCCAGGGAATCCTGCGCCTGGATCACTTCGATATTGTTCGCCACACCCGCCTTGAACCGGTCCCGCGCCTGATCCACTTCTTCTTTCGAAAGCTGCACCCCCAAATTCGCCACCGCCACCTGGTTCCGTGCCGAATCCAAATTGATCAGCGCCGTCTTCACGTCCAGCGCGATCTGATTTCTCAAATCGGCTTCCTGCTGCTGCAATTTCTGAATTTCCAGATCCGCCTTCACAATCTCCGCGCGAATCCGCCCGCCCGTAAATATCGGAACGCTCACTCCCCCTTGATACGTATAAGTCGGAATCCCCGTCGTCGACGAGCTGCCTTCATAGGCCCAATTGCCGGTGAAGTTCAGCGTCGGCAGCCGCGAATCCTGGGAAGCTTTCTTTTCTAGTCCCGCGGCTTTCAGTCGCTCCGCGAGCGCCTTCCATTCCTGCCTCTCGCCAAGCGCCGATTCGATGCTCGTCTCGACTTCCGGCTGCGGGGTATCGAAAAAGCTCAGCGAATCCGCCAATTCGATGCCCTGCCGTGGGTCCAGATTCAGCAGCTTGCTAAGTCCAAAAAGCGATGTGTCGCGGTCGGCCTGCGCCTCGAGCAGTCTCTGCTTCTCGTTTTGCAGCTCCACGTTCGCGCGCAGCGTATCAATGCCGGTCCCGACTCCCTCCTTCTGCACGTCTGCCGCCTGGTCATAAAGCGCCTGCGCCAACTCCACGCGCGACGCGGACGCTTCGACATTCGCCACCGCCCGCAGCGTCCCGATGTACTGCGAGACGACCAGCAGAATCACCTGCTCGCGCGTCGAAAGACTGTCTGCCTTGCCAGCAATGGCCGTTTCCCGTGCGGCCTGATACCGCCGAAACAACGTCAAATCAAACACCGACGCACTGAATCCCGGCCCCGCCGAGAAAACCTGGAACGGTCCGTCGTGTTCAGGAAATCCGGGTATTTTCTTTCCAAGAAATGCCTGAAGATTCAGACGCTCCACGGCATCCGTAACGTTCAAGCTTGCCTGCGGCAGCAAAGCCGCCCGCGCCACATTGCGGTCTTCGACGCTTTCTGCCGCCGTCAAAATCGCAATCTGCGCCGTGGGATTCTGTTTCAACGCCAGGCTCACCGCCTGATCCAGACGCAATCGCAGCACTCCGCGCGGAGCATCCCCAGGCAGCGGATTCTGCTTCGAGGTTCCCTGTGCGGGGGCGATCGCCGGCGTCACCAGCAAGCTGAAAAACGCCACATAGAAAATAATGTGCGAGCCCTTCTTCCGGCTCCAGCAGCCGGTCTTCCCAGACCGCTCCCGCCCAGCGATCTCCTCGACGATCGCTTGGTTCAGGCACCCTTCTGCAACCAACTTCCCGCCCTGCTCGTGGATCTCTTTCAGCAGCGCCTTGCCCGCCGCATCAATGAAGCTCACACCGCACAAATCCACACTGAATTTTTCCTCCGTCGACCGCGTGCGCCAGCATTGCCCGAGCGCCTCGACCCAGGGTCCCGCCAGACGTCCTTCGACGCTCAACACGGTCTTGCCGCGTTTCTTCTCTGTTGTAATTCTGAGCATTGTTTTTGCCTTGGCCTTGTTAGGCTACAGTAGATGCACTAAGCCCTCCATCGGATGTTAATTCTTATAAATAATTAAACTGTTCATTTTAAATGGTTTAACTAGATGCTGGGTGGAGGACAAGCAATTTGTGTGCCGATATATGGGCTATTGACATCATATAATCGAAAACTACGTGACGATATGCGGTCATTTATCCAGCCCAAGTGGCAAGCCGTGCTCGCTGTCCGACTCCACAAGCGCTTCCAATACTTTTGTGTCCATAGGCTCTGAAGGTTTGTCCGCCGGAACGTTCCTCCCCGCCAGTCCACATCTAGTCGCGCGCGGTACGGAATCGTCTGCCATGTTGATAACGGGAGAATCGAATTGGGTAGAAACGCTCTCTCTCCACGATGATCGCAGCTTGCCTAGTATCACCCGCCCGGTCGGCGCGCGAAGTCTACCTCTTCTCGGGACGTAGCACCGTACCGTGGGTTGCGCTCACGCCAGGTCTACCGCCGCTCGAACCTTCGCGAGGTACTCACTCTCTGCGGAGGGCGACGATGGGCTCGATAGCAGAGGCGCGGCGTGCTGGGAGATAGCCAGCACAGAGCGCTACGAGGAGGAGCAAAAGGGAGACCAAGGTGATGGTTGGGAGGTCGCTTGGGGAAAGGCCGAAGAGCATGCTGGCGATTGGGCGGGCGGCGGCCAGGGCGGACGGGATGCCGACGGCTAAGCCGCAGAGGGCCAGCGCGAGCGTTTCTCCTAGGACCAGCCAAAGAACATTTTGCCGCTGCGCTCCTACGGCAACACGAATGCCGATTTCGCGGGTACGGCGCGTTACGGCGTAGGACATCAGTCCATAGAGGCCGATGGAAGCGAGCAGCAGGGCGAGTGCGGCGAAGAAGGCGGAAAGGAGGGCCGTCACGCGCTCTTCGGTGAGCACCTGGCTGGTGGTCTGCTGGATGGTCTTTGTTTCCAGAGCGTATTCGTGACCGAGCGATTCAATCTCGTGGCCGACGGATTTGGCCAGAGCATCGGCGGGGCCGCTGGCACGCACGAAAAGATCGCCTGTCTGGACATCGCCCCATTGTTGGACACCCTGGAGATAAGAGAAATAAACCACCGGCGGAGCAGCATCACGCAGATCCAAAATCCGGGCATCCGCGGCGATGCCGACTATTTCGATGTTTTGAAAATCGGGCAAGAAACCGAAACGGATGCTTTTTCCAACGGCCTGGCCATCCGGAAACAGACGTTTCGCGAGGCTCTTGCTTACGATGGCAACGCGAGGATGCTTCTGATCAGCCGTCTCATCAAATTCGCGGCCTTCCAACAATGGAATTGCCAGAGTCTCTAAGAAATGCGGCGAGACCATGGCTCCATTTGCGAGGAAGTGGATACCCATATTTGCGTCGGCTGACGACCTGGAAACGGTTTCATGCCAGACTTGCGGACTGGGGATGGAGACATCCGCGTAGCCAACCGAGCTAACTCCAGGTATTCCAGCAATGCGCTGCAACAGTTGCTTGTGGTAGCTAGCCATGTCCAGACGGTCGTAACCCCCAGGCCGCGGGTTCAGAGTGATTTGGAGCAAGCGGGATACGTCGAAGCCGAGGTTGACGGAACGGAGGCGCTCGAAGCTGCCGACGAAGAGACCAGCGCCGAACAGCAGTACGAGCGAAAGCGCGACTTGAGCGACGATGAGCGATTTGCCGAGCTTGGCCGAGCCGCCAACCAGACTCGGTGCGTTTTGTTGAAGCACAGAAGCGGGATCCTGACGCGAGCAACGCCACGCGGGTGCGAGCCCGAAAAGAATCCCGGTGAGGGCCGCAACCGAAAGAGTGAGAGCAAGGACGCGGAGATCGGGACTCAGATCGAGTGATACGGGGACCAAGGTTCCTTCGGTGATGAGCAGCACGAGCGCATGGCTGCCCCAAAAAGCAAAGGCCAGGCCGAGGAGCGCACCAGTCAAAGAGAGCACCGCGCTCTCGGCCAAAACCTGACCGAACAGGGCGCCACGGCTCGCGCCGATGGCCACGCGTACGCTCATTTCATGGCTGCGCGCGGCGGCGCGAGCGAGCATAAGGTTCGCGAGGTTCACGCAGGCCAAAACCAAGATCAGTCCGACAATTGCGGCAAGAATGTAGAGAGGGCGCTCGAATTGAGAGCTTAAACCGCGGGCGATTCCCTTTGCAGCGGGTGAAACGTCGAGACCCATGGAAAGAAAGGTCTGGCGCCGCAGACCGGGAGTTTCGGTCGAGGCCGAAGCGAGAAGTACGTCGGGCCAGAAGGATTGGAGTTGAGCACGAGCCTGTTCGATGGTGACGCCGTCCTTCAAGCGGCCAATGGGATAGAGCCAGAGGATCGAGCGGCTTTCCAGATCGAAGCGGCCAGGCGTAATGAGAGGTATGGCCGGGAGGGGAACGGTAATTTCGGGCGGCTCGCCGGTTGTGAGCCCGGTGAACCATTTGCGGGTCACGCCGACGATTATGAAAGGATGGCCTTCGATACGGATTTGTTTACGCACGACATCGGGAGCGGCGCCGAATTGGCGTTGCCAAAACTCATAGCCGATGACAGCGACCTGGGAATTTGCGCCGGCACTGAGATTCGAATCCTCAGGCGTAAGTAAACGGCCGAGAAGAGGAGTTGTGCCGAGTACGGAATAGGCGTTGCCGGAAACGGCCAGGACGCGGTCCTGGGCAAGTACGCCGTTGACTTCGACATTGGAGAGAGCGTTCGTGCTCCAGGCCATAAGCGAGGAGAAGACCCGTTGGCCGCGTTCGACTTCGCGGAACATAGGATAGGAAAAGCTGATTTTGTCTCCCTGACGGATTGGAGAAAGTCGAACGAGGCGCTCTGGTTGGTGGACGGGGAGGTCACGGAGGAGCAAGGCGTTGATCAGAGTGAAGATGGCGGTGTTTGCGCCGATGCCGAGGGCTAAGGAAAGAATTGCGACCGAGGTGAAGCCGGGATTCTTCCCGAGGACGCGGAGGGTATAGCGGAGGCTCCGCCAGAAGGTTCCCATGGTCGACCCTCCCGAATGCCAACGTTCGCGTCAGCGCACAACAATTACGCCAAGTGAGGAGCGCTTTCAAGATCGATGCTGCCCACTGTCGCTGGCAGAAGCTGGCTGACCTGGAGCGCTCATCGGCGTCCGGGTTAAATCTTGTTGCTGCGGGGCCGCGTAGAGGCCGGGCTGCGCCACCCGAGTCCGTTGGAAAGCGTGAGACCAGCCGAGACGAGCGGCCGCCATTTCCCGAAGCGGCCAGGCATCCTTAATCATCAATCATCGCCGGTGTCGTTGTCCCTTGCCGGCGGTTTCTCGCCGCTCTGCTTTTTACCCAAAACAGAAAAGAGCGCCGTCAAGAATTCCGTGCTACCGCCGAACCGCGATGGCCTGTAGTTCGAAGTGCCCGCCGCGCAGCAGCGATCCCGCTCCAATGAATTCCCGTGCCGGGAAGTCCTTCGTCGTGAAGTAGCTCGTATAAATGGGGTTGAATTTGTCGAAGAGCGACAAATCCGTGCAAGCAATCTGCACGTACACCAGGTCGTCCATGGTCATACCCGCCTGCGTCAGCGTGCCCTTCAAACTATCCAGCATGAGCTTGATCTCATCCTCAATTTCCGCCGGCGGCTTCCCTGTCTTGGGGTCCAACCCAATTCTCCCGGCCAAATACAATGTGTTTCCCGCAAGAATTCCGTCACTGAAAGGCGCCTGAACGGTTTTCGCCGGCGCGTTGAACACCTTGCGGGTAGTCTGCGGCTCGGGTGGCGAAAATGCCCCGCGAGCACCGAGAACTCCGCCAATAACAAGTACGATGAGTAGAAAACTGACGCGACGATTCACGGCAACCCTCCATTCAAATCTAGAAGAGAAACGAACTCCCGGAAGTTCCGCGCGAGTGTAGCCCGCAATTCGTTCCGTAGCAACCAGCCAGTAGCCCAGACTTCCGTCTGTGCCTGCCTCGCCTCCGAAGCAAAATGGGTCAGTACCTTCGCCGTCGACCAATGCTAGAATGCCCGCTCTTTCCCGAGGTGACCCAATGCGCTGCACAATTCGGACCGGCGTGCTTTCCGTCGCCGCCGCACTATCGATCTCCGCCCCGCTCTTTGGCCGAGACGACCTGGACCAGCGCATCAACAAGGAAGCCGACGCACTCCTGGCAACCTACAAACATCTTCACGAAAACCCCGAACTCTCCACGCAAGAAAGCGAAACTTCCGCGCTGCTAGCCGCGGACCTCAGAAAATCCGGCTACGAAGTCACCGATCATTTCGGCCAATACGCTGAGCCCGGTCTGAATGCCTACGGGGTCGTCGCTGTTCTCCGCAACGGGCCCGGCCCGGCGGTCTACGTTCGAACGGACATGGACGCTCTTCCGATCATCGAAAACACCGGCCTGCCCTACGCCAGCCACGTAAAAGTGGCCCGCGCGGGCGGAGGCGAAGTGGGCGTAATGCACGCCTGCGGGCACGACCTGCACATGACGGTTTTTCTTGGCACGGCGCGCCTGCTCGCGCAACTCAAAGATCGCTGGAGCGGAACAGTCGTCCTGATCGGCCAGCCCGCCGAAGAAACCGTGGGCGGCGCCCAAGCCATGCTTCGCGCCGGACTCTTCACCAAATTTCCCAAGCCGGACTACGTCCTGGCCCTCCATGACACCTCAGCGGTGCCTGCGGGAAAAGTTTCCTGGCACTCGGGCCCTCTTCTAGCCGGCGCTGATTCCGTCGACATTACCGTCCGCGGCTACGGCGGCCACGGCGCCGCGCCGCAAGCGGGAAAGGATCCCATCGTCATCGCTTCGGAAATCGTGGTCGCGCTGCAAACCATCGTCAGCCGCGAAATGGATCCGCAGCTTCCCACGGTAGTCACCGTCGGATCCTTCCACGCCGGCACGAAACACAACATCATTCCCGATGAAGCCCACCTGCAGCTCACCGTTCGAACCATGAATCCCCAGCAGCGCGAAAAAGTCCTGGCCGCAATCTCCAGAATCACAAACGGCCTGGCGGCCGCCGCAGGGGTTCCCGCCGAGCGCGCACCCATTGTCGAAGTAGCCCAAGACCACGTTCCCGCCACCATCAACAATCCTGAACTCACGCGCAGCGTCGGCGCATCGCTCGAGCGCGCCCTCGGAAAAGAAAATGTGCTTCCCGGAGAGCCCGTCATGGCCAGCGAAGACTTCAGCCTTTTCGCGCTCGAAGATCCCAAGCCGCCCACCAGCATGTTCTGGCTGGGCGCCGCCGACCCCGCAAAACTAAAAGACGCCATGGAAAAAGGCACACGCCTCCCCGGCCCGCACTCCAGCGAATTCGCTCCCTTGCCAGATCCCGCCATTCGAACTGGTGTTAAAGCCATGACCTCCGTCGTGATGGACCTGCTAAGAAAATAGATCCTCGAAATCATTTGAAGAAGTTCCCGGAAATGGAGGGTGGTCTGCTAGCGCGTTCTCCGCTCGAACGAACGCGTAGCGAAGCTTTTGAGTACGTTTACAACGCAACCCAGCCGATTCGAATGAAGTAAAGTGAAGTGATCCCCACCACGGCCCAAAGAAGTACGCCTTGCAACAGCGGGCGCCAGCCTACTTCCTCGAGAGTGGCGCGCGAGATTCCCGTGCCAATGAGGAACAGCGTAGCCGTGAGACCGAGACGGCCGAGAGTGAACAGTGACCGGGAGTAAGCAGAGATGGCTGCGAAGCGGGTGTTGAAAACTGCTGCGAGACAAAAAAACAAAATGAACCACGGAAATTGGATTTTCGTTTTATCGCCATTTTTCGTTTCAGCGCGAATATTCGATTCGCCATTCACCGGCGATTCGCTCGGAATTTTGGATGCGCCGTCGATCTTGGACTTGCTGCGCTTGATCGCGGCGGTGGCGAGCGCTAGCGGAACAATCCAGAGTGCGCGGGCTAACTTCACCGTGGTGCCGATGACCAGGGCTTGTGGACCGTATTTGGCGGCGGCGCCGACTACCGAACTTGTGTCATGAATCGCCAGCGCGGCCCAGAGGCCGAATTGCGATTGCGAAAGATGAAGCGCGCCGCCAATCGGCGGAAAAATCAGTAGCGCGACGGAATTCAAAATAAACACGGTGCCGAGCGAGACGCTCATTTCCTGGTCGTCGGCATGAAGGATTGGACCGATCGCTGCGATGGCGCTGCCGCCGCAGATTGCCGTTCCGGCGGTAATCAGAAACGAGCAATTGCCGCGAACCTCGAAGATTTTCCCGAGGGCCAGACCGGCCAGGAGCGCAAACGAAATTCCCAGCGCGGTGAAGACGAAGCCGTTGCGGCCGGCTTTCAGCACTTCGTACAGATTCATTCCGAAGCCGAGCGCGACGACGCATACCTGGAGAAGGATTCTTGCGGAGGCCCGCGTAGCTGCGGCATACGGATGCGTGAAACCAAGACCGAACAGAATGCCAATGGTGAGAGCTAGGGGAGGAGAAAGAAGTCCTGTGAACGAAAGGACCAGTGCGAGAAAAAATAGAATTTTCGCGAGCAAGAGCATCGACCGTCGAAAGAGTATCAGGCCAGCTACGGCAAGAGCCAGTGTGCGGGTCGTTGGGTTGTGAAGATGCGTGCTGCGAAAACACCGGCCATGAAAACACGCGCTCTCGAAATGCGCTCTGCCCGGAGGATGCCGCTATTCATTGGGTTTTTCGGGAAGCGTTGGTTGGGGCTTTGGAGTTGGACCCAGCGGAGCAGGAACTGGCGTCGGCGGTGTTGGAGCGGCGGGAGCCATGGAGGTCTTTGGTTCAGCCGAGACTTCGGCGATGATTTTTTCTGTGGCGGCTTTGCTGACGGCGCAGGCGGAATCCCAGATTCGGCATTGCGCGAGAGTGAATTTGCAGCCGCACGTGCAGGTGTCCGCGTTGAAGCGGTGGAGGACGATCTTTTTTTCTTCGGGCGTGAGTTTCGAGAGATCGACGCCAGGAAGCTCGGTGGCGCGATCGGCGTGCGCGAGAAAGACTTCGCCCTGGTCCTCGAAGGTTTCGACTTTGGCCATGATGGGCATGCCGAGGAGGGCGCGAATTTCCGCTTCATAAACCGCAGGACTCCAGAGGCCGACGTGCTTTTGCACGACGCGGCCGGCGGTGTCCAAGACGAAAGAAGTGGGCAGGGCGGGGATGCCGCCGAATTGTATGCGGACGTCATTGGAAGTCATGGCCACGGGATAGTTGATGCCGGTTTCCTCGACGTACTTCTGAATATCGGCCTGTTCGTCGTCGACGTTGAGGCCGATGATCTGGAGACGGCCTTTGTAACGGTCTTGCAGAGCGATGAGATCGGGAATTTCTGCGCGGCAAGGTCCGCACCAGGTGGCCCAGAAATTCAGGAACACAACTTTGCCTTCGAGGGCGGCGATGGTAAGCGGCTTGCCGTCGAGCGCCGTGAGTTTGAAGTCGGGAGCAGGATCGGGGTTGCGGACGAAGCGGATGACGGGCTGGTTGTCTGGCGGCGCGGCCACTTGTGCACCGGCCAAAGCAGGTGCAAGGAAAAGAAGCCATGCCGCAAGTAGTTGGCGTGGGTAAGTCATAGAGTCCCCCATAGAAGACCACATTGAGCGGCCGACGCCAAGTGCCTAGCAGAAACCGTGGCTGGCGGCCCGTCATTCGTGGTGGAGAGACTCGCGGTGATTAACCCGTGGTTGATTTAGAGTTACGTGGACCGGTTGTGAAGGGATTCTCAAGGAGGACGCCGGAGATACGTTGACCGCTGAGATCTTCAGAGAGGATGCGGGTGGCGCCGCTCTTGGCGGCTGCAGAAACGATCAGGGCGTCCCAGAAGCCGATTTGGGATTCGTCCTCGATGTGAAAGGCGGCGGAAATTTCGGCCGGTGTGGTTTCCGTGCATCATTTCGCGTAGGTGTTCACTACCAGGCGCGCGGACTCTTTTGGCAGGGGAGAGGCGATCTTGCGTGTGACGTTGACGTAAAATTCCTGGAGCATTTGCATGCTGAGCACGCCGGTGCGCTCGGACCAGAGTTCACGAAGGGTGGATTTTGCGATTTGGTGTTTGGTGCTTGCGTCTATGTCATGGGCATATATCAAGACATTGGTGTCGACGAATGTTTTGTCGGTCATTTTGCTGGTCCTCTTGCCGAGCCATTCCTCGGTCATACCGCCGGTTATCGCTATCGTTCATGGAGTTCGTCGCGGGTGGCATGGATTCTGCCACCCAGCTTAAAGCCGTGGTCAAGCAGGGCTGTGGCTTGGCGTTCAGCGCGCGCGTAGGCTTCGTCTTCGCCGATCAGGACTTCAGTCTGATGAGCCAAGAGACCGCTGATCAAAGTTTTGAATGGTTTGGCGGTCGAGACTAAGCGTTAGATTCTGTTTGCCGTTGGGTTTTGTAGTCTTTGTGGTGGACATGACGGTTTCCCACGTACTATACGTGTAACACGTATCTTGCGTGGGGCCAACTCGCCGCACTCCGACCCGAGACCAGACAATAACTCTACAAATAGCGGAAAATATTGATCGTGCGTCCTGGCCAGGAATATAGCGGACAGGCCATGAAAGGGCGGCGATTACCTTTCGGCGACCGTGAGGGTGGTTGCGATCAGATCGACGGAATTCCCGCCGACCATGATCTTGAAGGTACCGGGCTCGACGACGCGGTGCATATCGCGATCGAGGAAGGAGAGGTCGTCGAAACCTAGGGTGAACTCGACGGTTTTTGTCTGGCCGGGGTCGAGAGTAATTCTACGGAAGCCGCGCAGTTCTTTGACGGGGCGAGTGACGGAACTGATTTCGTCGCGGATGTACAGTTGGACGACTTCCTGGCCGCGGACTTCGCTGATGTTGGTTACGTTTACGCTGACGCGGGTGGTGCCTTCGGGGCCGATGGAATCGGGCGTGGCGCGGAGATCGCCGTACTTGAAGGTGGAATAGCTAAGGCCCCAGCCAAAGGGGTAGAGAGGTTGCGTGGTACTGAAGAGATACTCGCGCTTGGCGGAGGGTTTTTGATAGTAGTAATCG
>Ga0210395_10001211_pt1 | contig 20051 bp, 18 predicted proteins | sample IncBWH4OmetaG_FD_150861 | JGI IMG/M metagenome (GOLD analysis project Ga0210395, IMG submission 150861) | Forest soil microbial communities from Barre Woods Harvard Forest LTER site, Petersham, Massachusetts, United States - Inc-BW-H-4-O ...
CTTTCCGTCTGCTGGCATTCACCAAATCTTGCAAACATTCTCCCGCACCATCGCGTCGCCCCGCTTGCATCCGAACGCTTTCAGAAACTCAGCCATGTTCGAGAGCGGCCCGTTCACGCGGAATTTCGGCACCGCGTGCGGATTCGTGGTAGCGAAGAGCTTTTCGATCTCCGGCCGTTCATTGACGGCCCAGACCTGCGCGTATCCGAGGAAAAACCGCTGCTCCGGCGTGAACCCGCTCCCGTCGTCTTTCGCCGGCTTGCGCTGCAGCAGCCGCAGGTAAGCCGAATAAGCAATCGCCAACCCGCCGAGATCTGCGATGCTTTCCCCTTCAACCAGCTTGCCGTTTTCGTGTACGCCTTCTGCCACTACGTAGCCGCTGAACTGATTCGCGACGCATTCTCCGCGCTCTCGAAAACTCTTGAGGTCCGCAGGTGTCCACCAGTTCCGTAGGTTTCCGTGCGCATCCAGCTTCGCGCCCTGATCGTCAAAGCCGTGGGTGATTTCATGCCCGATCACCGCCCCGATTCCGCCATAATTGTACGCGTCATCCCGCTGTGGATCGAAAAACGGCGGCTGCAAAATTCCCGCGGGAAACACGATTTCATTCATCTGCCCGAGATTAAAGGCGTCCACCGTCGTCGCAGGAACCGGCCACTCCACCCGGTCCACTGGTTTGCCTACTTTGTTTAGGCTCCGTCGCCTCTCAAACTCCGACGATCGCATCACGTTCAGCGCATACGGTCCGCGACTCACATCCAGCCCCAAGTAGTCCTTCCACCTGCTGGGGTAACCCACTTTCACTTCGAAGGCATCCAATTTCGCAACCGCCGCTTTCTTCGTCTTCGCACCCATCCACGCCAGGGTTGGGATATCAGCCCGCAGCGCTGCAATCAAATCCTTCACGAGGTCTTCCATTTGCGACTTTGCCGTCGCCGGAAAGAATTTCTCGACATACAATTGCCCCACGGCATCGCCCAGAGCCCGTTCCGTCATACGCTCGCAACGCTTCCACCGCGGACTCATTTCCGGAGTTCCCGTCAGTGTCTTGTCGTTGAATTCAAAATCCTCCTCCTCAAACGCCTTCGACAGGAACCTGGCCATGCGGTTCACCGCTTGCCAGCGCAGATAAGCTTTCCAATCGTCCAGCGGACGAGCCGCAATCTCCGCGTCCAGTCCCTTGAAGAACTCGAGTTGCGCCACATTGACTTCCTGTAGCTCCGGGTGGTGCACCGCTTCAAAATACGCGCTCCATGAAAAATGTGGCGTCAGTTCACCGAGCGCCGCTCGCGACATAATGTGATATTGGGTTTCCGGATCGCGCAGTTGCACGTTCGTCCAGGACACTTTCGCCAGCGCCGTCTCAACTTCCATAACCATCTTCGCCTGGTGTCCGGCCTGCTCGGCCGAATCCCCCAGCAACTCGAACATCTTCGCCACGTGCCCTACATATTTCTCCCGCAGCGCTTTCGAATCCGCATCGTCTCGCAGGTAATAGTCCCGGTCCGGCAGCGCAAGCCCCTCCTGGTCGGCTTCCCCGATCTGCCTCGAACTGTCCTTGAGGTCCAGCGTGGAATCGAACTGAAACATCGGCCACGAGCGCAGTGAATGGAGGCGTGCGACTGCCACCGGCAGATCCTCTTTGCTCTTCATCCCCGCAATGTCGTTCAATGCGCTCTGCAATGGCTTCGCGCCCTGCGCATCGATTGTCGCGGTATCCATGCAGCTCGCGTAAAACTCACCGATCTTCTGCTCGTTCGAACCCGCCGTCGCATTTTTGTTTTCTGCGGCGGCTTCCAAAACTGCCTTCATCTTCTTTTGATTTTCATCCGTCAGCGTTGCAAAGCTGCCCCAGACCGGATACTCCGGCGGAATCGGGTGCGTCTTGATCCAGCCGCCACTCGCGAACCTGTTGAAGTCGTCGCAAGGCTTGCAGCTCTTGTCCAGATTCGCCAGATCGAAACCATGCCCGCCCTGCTGCTGCGCCAATGCTAGCCCGCCGGCTAAGAAAGCCGCGGCCACAATCGCCCCCATCAAGAACTGCACTCCGAGAGTCCTTCGCAATCGCATAAAGCCTCCGCGGCCCCTTGTTCGGCCCACTGATATTCGCGGGATTCTACCTGCAATTAGCCTCGGAGTGTAGGTGCACGATTGCAACTGAGAACGAACCAGGGATTGATCGTCGCAAAGCGACGAGGTAATTTGCCCCTTCGCTGAAAACGTCCGAACGCTTACCGAAGTCGATGCTGGTGGTCCCGCTGCCTTTTGGGAGACAGGTCTTGTAGTTCATTCCTTGAGGGTATTGATTTTTTATAAAAATTCGATGTGTTCCAAAGCCTGAGGTGTGCGCGATCTCTCCGGCGGGCGCAGGAACGACACTATCTCTGAGATCCGGTTTCAGAGTCGGTGACCTTCTGGAAGACTTGGGCTTGAGTTGGGAGTTGTCTCGATCCCAGCCTCCGCCGAGCAACTCGGTCAATTGGACGAAGTCACAGCCTGCGTGCGGAGAGAAGCACGAGTTTCCTGCTCGGGCCAGGTCGGCTCTAATGGCGCGTGTTAGCCTTCTCTCCGAGAGAGGTGGTCGCCTCGGTTCGTCCAACCTAATAGGCGGAATGTCAACACTCTGACAGTTTGGGCATCGACTGACGTCGCTACGGCACGCCTGAAGAGGTGTTATCTCTCATTCTTCCAGTCAGTTCCGCGCTACTTTCGCTACCCGGAGTCTTCGGCACTCCAATTGCCTTCTTACGTGGCGGTTAGCATTTTTCCGGCGAGCGGAATTGGCAGGGAACAGGCGTCCACGTGGCAGCGAAGCCAGACCAGAAGACGGGACGCAGGCAGGAGTGTAACCATGAAACCTCTATCCATTCTCGATTGCTATCGCGTTCTGCGCGTCCAGCATCAGTGGACAATATTTCAATCCGTTCGATATGCGCTGTGGCTGGCTAGTTAGTTTCTCTTACTTTGTGTCGCAGTGGCGGTAGAGGACCGGATTCATGAAAACCTCTTGTGCAACAATTGTAGACAACGACTCCGACGGCGTGCTGGTGGCCGCCGCAAAGCGCGGAGATAGGCAGGCGTTCGAGGCTTTGGTCCTACGCCACGAGCGGAGAGTTCTCGCCGTGGCGCAACGGATAACGAATAACCGCGAGGATGCCGAAGATGTGGCACAAGAGAGTTTACACAAGGCCTTCCTTCATCTTGGCGATTTTCGAGAGAGGTCTCGCTTCTCTACGTGGCTGACACGCATTGTCATGAATCAAGCCTTCATGTTGCTTCGTCGAAGGCGGGGAGTTGTCGAAGTCTTGCCAGAGAGCCCTGAAGATGGTGCGAAGTCCAACTCGGAGCTGTTCGTTGACCAAAACCCCAATCCCGAAGAGTCCTGTTGGCGGCGTGAGCGTACCGAACTCTTGACTGCGGCGATCAGCCGCCTAGGGCCAAAAGTTCGCAGTACGATCTTGCTTCGCGACATTGAAGAAAGATCAGCCGGGGAAACAGCTCAGATTCTGGGTACCTCCATTGGCGCTGTGAAAGCACGCGTCTTCCAGGGACGCCTAAAGTTACGTCGAACAGTGAATGCTCGGCTGCGGTGGGGCGTCTGCGCGGCTGGTCCGGGTGAGGCGCGGCGCTGTTGACGTGCGCAGCCGGCCGCTTCCCCAAGCGATGGGCGAACAGATTCTTCGGTTTTGATCTTTGCAGTGGCCTCCGGTTGGTTCCCACGCATGAACTTCGTTATTTGATTTTTCTCCCCGGAGAAATGTGAAGGGGGGCCTGACGAAGGCCCCTTTCACATTATTAGGTTCGACCCGTATTCAAATTTTCGGAATCGTCAGTTTGAGCCGCTGGGATTTGCACCCTGAGTGGTGTTTGCATTCGACGCTTGGCCGATTTCCAGGTCGTATTTTTCGCCGGTGAAGAAAACCTCGGTAAGCGATTGGCTGCCGTCCGCTCCTGGCTTGACTATATAGCCATCTTGGTTATTCGAAGCGCTCTCTGACACGATTCGTGCGGGCACGGTGGCCACGGTTTCCTTACCTTTGAGAATGTTTACCTTCACGTCCGGACCAGAACCACTCCATTCGACCTTGTAATCACCGGGCATCAACTGCGTTCCTTCGACGGTGACGTTTTCATACAAATGAAGCGACTTCTTGATAGTGTTTCCCGCGAAGACGCTGACAGCAAACAACAAAGAACTTCCAAGCACCAGTGATGAAACCCTCGACACTTTCATATACAGCTCCCTTTTGTCCCTCTCCAGGAACTGAGACGCAAGAAAACGCGCTTCTGCCCGCGGAGATTATCGTTTTTTTACTACATATCGTTTGATGGATTGTGGGCCCGAGCGGTTACAGTGGCGAGCGAAAAATGATTGATTCATTTTTAGCTATATTCTTGATGCAGTATATTCGTGCATAACCCTCAAGCGTCACCCGGCCTTCGAAGAGCATTCTAGATTCAAATTCCTTTTTTGCCGGTAAAACGTCCTGTCAACGCATTGACAACCGTTCAATTCGCCGGACTCTTCCCGCCTGAGCCCTCGCACTCACTTTCCGTCCCCCGCTGTTTAAGCTGCCCGTTTCCCATAACTTCCTGAAATACTTGCTCATGCTCCATTTATGGTATTCAGGGTGCAGTGAACGTCCGAAAGGCGGGACCGCGAAGACCGCCTCTCCTACGGACGACGAATGGTTTGGAAAGGACATAGACGATGCGGGATAACATAAAAAATAAAACTCCGTTGCCTGCCCTCCTCGCTCTGGCCGCAGTGTGCTTGGGTAGTTCATTGGCGCCGGCTCACAATCAATCCAATCCGGCCGCAAAAGCCAAGCGCCAAGCATGCCCGAACGATGACAGCGGCTTGAAGTTACCGGCTGGTTTTTGCGCAACGGTCTTCGCCGACGACATTGGTCACGCCCGCCACATGGTGGTTGCGACGAGCGGAGTCCTTTACGTCAACACCTGGTCCGGCAGGTACTACGGCAACGACACGCCGCATGCCGGCGGTTTCCTCGTCGCTCTGCAAGACAAGAGCGGTGCGGGAAAGGCCAATGTGACTGAGCGCTTTGGCGAAACCGTCCAAACTGGCGGAGCCGGTGGTACCGGCATCGGCATGTACAAGGGATCGATCTACGCCGAGATCGATAATCGGGTCGTGCGATATTCGCTGCCCGCCGGCTCCGTGGTCCCGAGTGGCTCTGCCGACACCATCATCTCCGGATTGCCTCTGGGCGGCGATCATCCGATGCATCCGTTCCTCATCAATGCCGAAGGATCGATGTACGTCGATGTCGCCACCGCGACCAATTCCTGCCAGCTGAAAAATCGGACACTAAAATCGCCTGGCGTAGACCCCTGCACGGAACTTGAGACCCGTGGCGGCATCTGGCTCTATGACGCGAATAAGACCAACCAAAGCTTTTCAACTGCACAGCGCTTCGCTACGGGAATCCGCAACGCAGAAGGTTTTGCCATCGACGCAAGCGGACGCCTCTTTGCGACGCAACACGGACGGGACCAGCTGCACGCGAATTGGCCCGACCTGTATAAACCGGACCAGGAGGCGACGCAGCCGGCCGAAGAGTTGTTGCTTTTGAAGGCAAGCGGGGACTACGGCTGGCCTGAGTGCTACTACGACGCGTTCGTGCAAAAGCTGGTCCTGGCGCCGGAGTACGGTGGCGACGGCGGCAAAAGGATCGGCGTATGCGCGAGCAAGATTGCTCCGGTTGCGGCATTTCCCGCCCATTGGGCGCCTAATGCCATGGTGCGTTACGACCAAAAACAATTTCCGGAGCGCTACCGTGACGGCGTCTTCATCGCCTTCCACGGCTCATGGGATCGGGCGCCCTATGCGCAAGGTGGCTACAACGTCGTTTTTCAGCCACTCGCGGGGGACCACGCATCCGGCCAGTGCGAAATATTTGCCGATGGTTTCGCCGGAGCGATGAAATCGCCTGCCAGAGCCGAACATCGTCCCAGTGGCTTGGCGGTGGGACCAGACGGTTCGCTATACGTTTCCGACGATATACGCGGACGGATCTACCGGATTGTCTACCAAGGCGGCTCCGAAGGCGGTGCCGCGAACGTCACTGCGTGTCCGAGCTTATCCGCTTCGGCGGGCAATCCCGTTGAAGTGGCCGCTCAACCGCCAGAGGGAACACATCCGGACGCCGGTGCGGCTGCAGCGGGAAATCTTCCTGTTCCCGAAGGCGCGACACGAGAAATGGTTGCGCTCGGTGAGCGCATTTACCGCGGCCAGGTGGGCGGAGCGGCGTGCACGGGCTGCCACGGTGACAGCGATCAGGGCACTCCTTTGGGGCCCGATCTACTGGGCAAGAAATGGCTATGGAGCGATGGTAGCTACGCCGGAATCGCGAAAACGATAGCCGAAGGTGTGTCGCAACCAAAACAATATCGCAGCCCCATGCCGCCGATGGGCGGGGCGCAGCTTACGCCAGCCCAGGTATCAGCACTCGCTGCGTATGTGTGGGCCCTAAGCCATCGCACACCGCACAACCGGAATTAATCCGCCAATTCCTGATGAGCGCGCTTATCGGGAGATGAAATCTCTGTGACTCCGCAGAATGCAGAGTATTTTTTGGCTCACTGGCGCGTCGCGATTACGTTTCCTCTCGGCTTGCGCCTGCAATCGCCACGCGCCAGTGAGCTAAAAATACTCTGCATTCATCAATTTCAATCCGGCCAGATAGGCGCCGTTGAGCAATTCCAAAGTTTCCGCTTGGTCCTCGTGATGCCGAGAGGGTCGGAGACTCCGTCCACAGGAGTGCCGCTGCTCGAAAATCGGTTGCTCTGGGATTGATACTAAAGGACTTACTATTCGTTATCCGCTCCCGTTGCCTTCCCGACTTCCATCAAACTGAAATCAAGGTTGTTCTCGACCAGCAATTCCCGATGTTATTTCGGTTGCGGATGGATTCCGTCACGCGCTTATGTCTTATATGCTTATCTAACTCTTTAGCTAAAGACCTGCAGCATTCATGGTAGTGCGCATGATGTGAGCGTCAAAGCTCTGCCCCTCGAATCGTCGATAAAAAACCGGAGGCAGGCAACGTTGTATATGGGTATGCGTATAAATTTAGAACAAATTATGAAAACTCCCGGCCAACAATCGACAGAACCTATAGAAAACAAAACCTCTATTTATCTCTGCCCCCCGATAACCCTTTGGCTCTTTGCTTGCAATCACGGTGGTTGCCGGAGATGCGCAGATTCTGTCGAAGTTGGATGGATGTCCAGATTCTTGCAGCCCCGGCGGGACACTCCTGCAGCAGGGGCCCAATACTCGTCACTGGGGGATGCACATGGCTTTGCGTAGCAGCGCATTAAACTATCTTGGTTTGCTTTGCGTCGGTCTGCTGTTCCTCTTTTCCCAACCACTCTCCGCTCAGACTACCGCCGAGAAGGGGGCCATCCGAATCACGCTGACCGACCCCCAGGGAGCTAGTATCGCAGGCGCCAAGGTTGCCGTAGCCTCAAAAACCGGTAGTGCGCAGATCAAGGAGAGCAACCCCGATGGGAGCGTTGTCTTTGCGCTCCTCGATCCGGGCGCATACGATGTCACCGTCGAGAGCCCTAATTTCAAACGCTCCGTTCTGCATGCCATTGCCGTGCACGTTACGGAGGTCACAAACCTAAACGTGGTCATGGAACTGGGAGAAGTCTCCTCGGAAGTGCTGGTTTCCGGGGATGCCGTTCAAACCGTCAACACCAGCAATGCCACCCTAGGCAATGTGCTCACGGAAAAGGTCTTGCAGGATCTTCCGCTGTCCACGCGCAATTTCACCTTTTTGTTGGCCCTCAATGCGGGTACTTCTGAGACGCTGCCCGATGCCACTCAAGCGGGCCGCGGCGAAGCCGTCATCTTCGTGGCTGGTCAACGGGGCACTGCAAATAACTTGGTCATCAACGGCACTGACTCGAACGAGCTCCTCAGTAACAATTTCAGCACCGTACCAGTCCCCTCTCCCGACAGCCTTGAGGAATTCCGAGTCCAAACAAGTCTTTACGACGCTTCGCAGGGGAAAACCTCGGGAGGAAACGTTGACGTTCTGACCCGTGGCGGCACTTCTGCCTACCACGGTGAAGCCTACGAATTCTTTCGCAATGATGACATGAACTCGAATCTCTATTTCTTCAATGCCACGGGCACACCCAGGCCAGTGCTGAAGCAGAATCAATTTGGTGGAAATTTCGGTGGCCCAGTCCCCAAGCTCAATGACACTTTTTTCTTCGCCTCCTATGAAGGCACACGGCAGATCAATGGAGTCGCGGGTTCGGCGCAGGCGTCGTTTCCTGTGTTGCCCGCACAGCGTACCGAGGCCAACATCGAGGCCGCATTCGGACTCGCTCCGGGCTCGCTCGATCCAACAGCTCTAAAAATCCTCGACGCCCCTGGACATTTCAATGGTTTCTTGATTCCTTCTGGAACGGGAACCCCGGGACAGTTCGGAGAAGCCACCTTTTCAGAGCCGCTTCTCTACAATGAGGATCAGTTCAACCTCAATTTCGATCGCAACATCGGCACGAAACACAGAATTTCCGAGCGCTTTTTCTACTCCAATTCGAACACCATCAACCCTCTTGGGGGCGAAGATCAGCAGAGCAGCACCAACAACTCCTTCGGAAGCGGCAACACTGTTCCAGTCCAGAACCGTTTGGCCACCATCGCTTGGACTTACACCGTCTCTCCAAACCTCATCAACGAAGCGCGCTTCGGATATAACCGCATCACTCTTTCTAATATGGCGAATCCGACCGCGTCGTTGGCTTCTGTTGGCATGACTAGGTTCAACTCGGCTACGAATCCAGAAATCCCCCTCTTGCTTAGTGGCGACATCGGTGGCGGCAATGTGGAATTCGGAGGCGCTTCGACCAATTTCGATCAGCAAGACATCGACAACACCTTTAACTTCGCAGACACGCTGGCGTGGACCGATGGCAATCACACCTTCCGCATGGGGGTCGAGTATCGTCGCTACCAGATTAATCTCTTTAATAATTTCGCCGAGAATGGCTTCTTGTTTTTCAATAGCTTCGATGATTTCCTTACGGGCAATCTTGGTAATGGCGAATCCTTCGTAGGTACGGGCATCACGAACCGCGATTTCCGCGGCAACGACATCGGAGCCTACTTCCAAGATGACTGGAAAATCACCAGGAGACTCACGCTCAACCTCGGCATCCGCTACGACTACATGGGGCCGCTCACTGACACAAAGGACCGCTTGGGCAACTTCGATCCCACCCGGTTGGATATACCCACCCGTGAAAACGCAGGCCCAGGTCTCCTGAACGGGTTCATCTTGCCGTCAGGCGCAAACTTCGGTGCGATTCAAGGTACGCCCGAGGTGTCTCCCTCTACGCTGTTGAGCAACAGCCCGCACAACTTTGCTCCGCGCATAAGCTTGGCTTGGGATCCAAAGGGTGACGGCAAGACCTCCGTTCGTGCCGGCTACGGCATCTACTACATTCGCACCTCGGGGCAAACCCTGCTTCAACTCATCACCAGCCAGCCATTTTTCCAATTGTCCGCCGATGTTTTCGGGGCCACGGGGGCACCGCTTTCGAACCCGTTCCCGAATCTACCGACCGCCAACCAATTCCCGATCTTTTCGACGCCCCCGGCGTTTACCGGCTTCGACGCAACGGGCACACCCGGATTCAGTGGCCCTCTCTTGGCCCTCAACCCCTTCGATCGAAATCTTGTAACTCCTTATGTCGGCAATTGGAACTTCACCATTCAGCGTGAACTTCCAAGTCATTTCCAAGTCGAAGTCGGTTACATCGGTTCCGAGGCGGTCCACCTCATCGACAGCCTGCAACGCAATCAAGCCCTGTTGGCCAACGCAGCGAACCCCATCACTGTCGGTGGCCAAAACGGTGTGCCACAAACAATTCTAACCACGAACTCCATTAACGATGTGGAAGCCCGCGCCGGCGTCCTTGGATTCGATGCCGGCGGTGGTCTCAACGAGGTCACCGATTTGGGCCATTCCAGCTACAACGCTTTCATCTTCAGCGTGAATCATCGCACTGGAAACCTCTTCCTCCAGGCTTCCTATACCTTTTCTAAGTCTCTGGACAATGAGTCCGGCGGTTTCGACCAGGATCTCGGCGCCGCCAACGGCAACCAACTCGATCTCCGCACACAGCGCGCTGTCTCTGACTTCAACGTCCCGCACCGCATCGTGGCCGCCTATGAATACAGCGAGCCGTGGTTTAAGACCGGTCGTCTCGGCTACGCGCTCGGCGGCTGGTCGATTGGCGGCGTGACCACATTCCAGTCTGGCTTGCCGGCGACGATCAGCTGTGGAATCTGCGTTACCAATCTATTCGGAGAAGCGCCAACCAGTACTCTTCCAAACCTCGTCGGCACCGGCAACCTGATGCTGAGCGGCCGTCCAGAAAATTTCACGGGCACTACTGGCGTGTTTAATTCCAGCCTCTTGGCCGCCCCGCAAGCCTTGCCAGGCGGGACGGTAGTTTCTAACCTCAACGTCGACGGCGGACCAGGCAATCAGTCCTTCACCATCGGCTCCTCTGGTGGCGCTCTCTTCGGCGACCTCGGCCGAAACATTGTCCACGGACCCTTTGAACAGAACTGGGACATGTATCTCAGCAAGAAGTTCCGGATCACGGAGAAATACAGCCTGACGTTCCGTTCAGAAGCCTTCAACATTTTCAATCATCCGAACTTCGTCATCACCAACACCGCCTTCGGAACGCCCTCCTTTGGCATTTATTCCAGTACCGTGGGCAATCCGCGCATCCTTCAACTGGCTCTCAAGTTCGACTTCTAACCCGGTTCTTTCCATTACTCGCGGCTCAAAGAGGGGATGGCCTTGTTGCCTTCCCCTCTTTGTTTGCGATTCAACCGCCTCAACAAAATCCTCATCGCCTGCTATATAGGCGAGACCAATCCCTCAGGAACGAAATGACACGCAGGACCCTGTGCCGCCCTTCATCGGCATTGCAGGAGCTGGAAACAAGACTCCCCGACCACGGCCCAGACTCTGCTGGTTTATTCTGTCCCGCCAGATTGGAAAAGGGACCGTGGAAAAAAGTGCTACCAGCGAGAGAATGAAGCGTTTCAACGCGTAAAGAGCTCCGTCCGACAGCATAAATTCGACACCTCCCTTTTGCTCCCTGTTCCGCCCGTAGCATTCGTGTCACAGTCTAGCCGCGCAAGGTTCGAGTGCCAAGGCTAGGCATTCACCATTAGCGATTCTTGCCCGATAAGGAAAGGTCGAGCTTGCAGCGGCTTTTTCCTTTTCTTATAGAAGGGAGCGACCCGGAAGGTGGATCAAAAGTCGGTTGACACCTCTCGCCGCTCTAGCCAATAGTCTCGAAGCCGGAGGGCGCCCTATGAATGTGACGGAGCGAAGTCTTTCTCGGCGAGGTCTGCTGAAGGTTTTGGGTGTGGCCAGTAGTGGAATCGCCGTCAGTCCATGGCTAGGACCGGACGTGACGACGGCCCAGGAACCGGCTCGAGGAAAAGCGGTTGATACTTTCACCGGGCCCGGGCCAAATCCGCACTGGAATTCCGTCGGCCCCTATGTGGCCGAGCCTCAAAAAGCTCCTTTGATTCTGCTGACGGACCGGCCTGTTCAGCTCGAAACGCCACGCCATTATTTCCGCACGGCATTCACACCCAACGAAGCCTTTTATGTGCGCTGGCATCTCGAAGGTATCCCGAACTCCGTTGATCTGAAAACCTGGCGCCTGCAGGTCGAGGGGAACGTCAACAAACCGCTTGCGCTGAGCTTTCCCGAGCTGATGCAAGAGTTCAAACCAATTTCACTCGCCGCGGTGAATCAGTGCTCAGGCAACAGCCGCAGCCGGTTGCAACCGCGCGTGCCTGGCGGTCAATGGGGCAATGGCGCGATGGGGAACGCCATGTGGACCGGAGTGCGGCTGCGCGACATTCTCGATATGGCCGGTGTAAAGAGCGGCTCGTTGCAGGTCCAGTTTCAGGGCCTTGAGACCGGACAGGGCCCAGAGGGTCTCGGCTCGAATCTTTTTCTCAAATCACTCGATCTTGGGAATCCTGCCCTGGATGAATGCATTGTCGCGTATCTGATGAACGGCGAGCCGCTTCCCGTCCTCAATGGATTTCCCGTGCGACTGATCGTTCCCGGATACTTTGCGACTTACTGGACCAAATGTCTGACGTGGATTCGCGTTCTCAACGCGCCGGACGAAAATTTCTGGACGAAGACCGGATATCGCGTCCCGGATACGCCGCATGGGAACACCACCCCTGAGGATGTGAAGGCAGGCAAGGTAAAAACGGTGCCGATCGAGCGGCTCCCCGTGCGATCTTTCCTCATCTCGCCCGATGGATCTTCGAAGATTCCCGCGGGAATGAACGTCACGCTGCGGGGTATCGCTTTCAGTGGGTTCGGCCGGGTGAACCGCGTGGATGTTTCGGATGACGATGGAAAGAACTGGACAGCGGCAAGGCTCGGAGAGGACCATGGCGCATATTCCTTTCGCACTTGGGAGGCGTCGTGGGCCGCCAAGTCACCAGGGCGTTATTCGCTGGCAGTGCGCGCGTCGGATGAAAAAAACAACACACAGCCCGACGAGCCGATCTGGAATCCAGGAGGGTACCTGTGGAATCGGATCGAGCGGCAGGAAATCGTCGTTGGAAATGCGAGCTAAAGGGAGAACCACTATGAAAAGCAGAGTTCGAGCTGTTCTTCTTGTGGTGTGCAGCTTAGGGATTGTGGCGGGCGTCGTTTATGCCGACTTGAAAAAAGGCTACTACTCTCCTGCGGAACTCGGAATCATCCGGCAGTCGGCACCTATCGAGCTCTTGCCGGATTCGAACTACCAGGTTTCGGCGTACCCGGTTCCGGCTGTGGATCTGGTCCCCGGGGATGGCCTCCAGGACGTGCAGATTTACTGCAACACCTGCCACAGCCCGCGCTACATCACTATGCAGCCGCCACTGCCTGCCGCGGTATGGGAAGCCGAGGTGAACAAAATGAACAAAACCTTCGGCGCAGGGATTCCGGAGAACAACACTAAGAAGATCATCTTTTACCTGCAAGCCCACTACACGGCCGAGAACCGCAAACTGTAGAGTTCAAATGTTAGGAACAGAGCGGTCCGGCTGAGTATCTGGGCACCCAACGTCACGGTTCTAGGAAATCGGACTGACAGGGAGCTGTCAGGCAATCCCCCTCCGCCAGTTATACGGCTTGGCAGCGGCAGGCTAGCCCACATAAGCTCTATAAAGGGAGAAGTCCAGAAAAAACACATCTCCTTCGGCTGGAATTTTTCTCGCTTCTCAACCCGCTTGATCGAGCGGATTGTGTTCTGGCCTACCGCGCCATGTGCTCGGTTGCGGGGCAATGTGCCCCCGTCGTTTGGGTTGTCGCTACCGTCCGCCTTCCTCAGAAACTTGCAACCGCCGCCGTTTCGGTCGGACACGTTTCGAATATTGGCAGCAGACGAGCGATTTCCAACGCTTGCCTCAAGTTCGGGCCGAGATTACAAAGCTTGAGTTCTCCGCCTTTGGCTTTTGTCTTTCGATGCATTTCGATGAGTGCGCCGAGGCCAGCGCTGTCGACATAGTTGACGTGCTCTAGATTGATGACAATTCGTGTGACGCTGGACGCCAGGAGATTGTCGATCATGGCACGCAACCCGCTGCTCTCTGGTCCGAGCACAAGACGCCCTTTGAGCGCCAGGACGTAGATTCCATTCATCTCACGCTGCGTTATTTCCAAAGGCACCGTTCGCCTCCCCCAAGGAGCATTTCGCGAATTCGCGAATGCATCCATAATACCCTCCGGACTCTCGATACCAAAGGCTCGATACTGCCGGGCAATTCAAGTTGACGAGATCGTTTATCAGGATTACTTCGAGTGGCCGTCATACGACCACAATAAATCGGGGGTGTCCATCGTGAGTCGTCTCCACCACCGCCCAGCGGCGCAGATTTCGCCGTGCCGCCCCGTCCCCCGTGGCATACCGACTGCATGACCTCAGTGGCCTACTGTTTGGGTTCTTGCTCGTCGCTCAGGCCACCGCACAGTGTGTGTAAAATTGAACAGTTTCAGTGACAGGCGTTTGGTAAGACTACGTCGTATTGGCATTTCCAACGTGGCGTGCGTGCCCTCAGAACCGCGCTGCGATTCGGTGCTGTTGGGCTCAAGAATGCTGAATTTGAGACGTACCGCAATCTGCGGAAACTAGGAGGCGCTCACATGCGCGTTGATCTTTACACGAAGACGATCCTCACAATCATCGCTTTGCTTCTTGCGGTAGTCGTACTGAAACCAATCTTTCAACCCCAGCCCGCCATGGCGGACGGAAAGTACGTCGGTGTCCAATTCTCGTATAGCGGTGGTAACCACGCGTTCTTTGATACCCGCAGCGGCGACGTTTGGGAATATGGCGACAATGGCCAATTTCGCCAACACTACAAAGTCCATGAGTTAGGTAAGGATCACGATCGCGATCACGGGCGTTAAAAGGAACGGGGCCGGAAACTGGGGTTCCCGGTCCTTAGCCTTCGCAGAGGATTCCAAACTTCAGTGCCTGCTGCATCTGTCGCTGAAGTGACGATTTCGAGAAGCAACCATCCTAGAAATCGTGTCACCAATCTAGCGCAGCGCCAATACTTGCTCTTCTTCGGGATAACAGGTTCCGCTTGGCACGCCCGCGTGACCATCACGGTTTGTCTCGGCTGTGAGGACGACCTTGTTCTGGTTTGGCGGCGAGAAGAGGCCGTTCGGCTGCGTCGCGAGACCGCTGCAGTCGTTTTCATCCCACACGATCACGATGGCGGTGGTCCAAATGCTGAATATCCTTGGGGGCATCATCCTCATCTTGCTGGGCCCATGCCGTTCCTGCCAGGAGTGCAGCGCATCCTTCGATCCAAAGCGCGGCTCCTTGTGGTCCTAGCGCCGCAGCCAACTATCACGTTTCCCTGAGGACGTGCTCGTGGTCTGTTCGTTGTCTTGCAATTTGAGAGTATGCAAAGCAGCCTGAGCCGGTTGGTCGGGAACGAGCACTGCGGCCGCCGGTCCGGCGGGAATGAAGTCCCGTTATATGAGAGGACCAAGTCGAATTGCGACCCGAAGCTGGCGATCGCCGCGGATGATACCGATCGTGTAGTGCGCGTCCGGCTGACGGAACATACTTCGCATCTCTGTTAGAGTGACTTCCTGAGCCGGGTGATTGTCGATCGATGCGATGATGTCGCCGGGCTCGATCCCGGCTTCCTTCGCAGGTGATTCGGGCACAATCCGAGTCACAACAAACCGGTGAAAGGCTGGACCGTCAGCACGGATTCTCAGCCCGCTCTCATCATATTCTGCCTTGTGTTCGTAGCTTCGATTAGGGGTAAGCAATATTCGCTTGCCCGGACTATCGAAAACGACCACAAATCGTTCGAGAAACGCGGTGCCAATCAGCCCTGCGTAGTCTTGAGCCGCCATTAGACCTTCCACATCCTGCGCAAAAGTGACCGGAGGGTCTTTGATCGAATAGGAACCGATGTTGATCCAGTCGGCTCGACCGTCTCTTGACTGCGTTTTTCCACCGGTGCTGGTTCCGGGTTCGTCCAAAAGCTTCATGGCCGGGGGTGGAATCTGGTGCGCCACGCTGAACGGTTTGTAGATATCGGCGTAGGTGTTCGCGCCTCCGTCGATAAGAAAGCTGCCGGAGATCGGTTGGACGCCGGGGAGGGCAATGGTCGCGTCAATGAACTGGAAACCGTGCTGGTCAACACGAACCGTGTAGATCCGTTCTTTTCCAGAGGGTCGGTACTCATCCGGTCGAAAGATCGACACACACCTGTTTTCGTAATCGACAACCACGACAAAATCGTCAAACAGACGGGAACCGATGATGCCGTCGACGGTATGGCCGACCGCGGGTTCCAAGGGCTTCAACGAAATCGCAACCAGGTTCCGGTGTGTCAGTGCCAGTCCTTTCAGGCCAATCTGGACGTTCCGCACAATTCCGGCGTCGATTGCGTCCGATCCTCCTCCACGGGCGGGTGCTTTGCCGCTGATCTGGAGGGAGATCCGTTTGGCGTAATCGCTGTCGATGGTGAATCCCTGCGTCGCGTTGTCGAGGATAAACCAGCCTGGGTGATCGTTCACCTTCGCCTGCACAAAAATCAAGGCATCGGCAACTACTTCGACGGGGATGCATAGGGACGAACCGTCGGATGAAAAGCCATAGGAAGGTGGTGGCGGCGGGGGAGCCTGTGCTGACCCAGGGGTGACAAAGAGAAATGTGATCGCAGCCCCAACCACCAAGCTCACTGAAAGCCACGTTAGCGTGTACTTGAGCAAACTACGGTGATCCACAGCAGACATCCTGCGTCACGCTCCCACCTATATCCTATGTGATTTGCGCGGCGAAACCTACATGGATCCGGCCAGAGGACTTGCGCAAGGAAGGACTGGATTCTGGACGCGTACGGCGTCAACCAGGAGTCGAACGGTCCCGCGGAGCACCGAGTATTCGCGTTCCGTGCATTTGGTCGTCGCGCCCCGTCACAACGCCACGATTGCCCTTGCAATTTTCTCAACCCTAATCGACGAGGGTTCGATGGGGTTCGCATAGTCTCTAGCGGTCGTGCAGATTAGGCGCAAGTCAATTACCGAGAGGCCCCGCTCGATAGCGACTCGTATGATTACGTCGTTGAAAATCGCCACAGCCAGGTAGGCGATTGGCTGGTGGGACTTATCGGGGAAGTAACCGTTATAAATGTTATAGACACTAAGCGGCAGTCCGCCGCAGACACACATCGACAGCCGAACGGTATTGAGACTCGAATTCGTTGGAAATGTCTGCCAAGGAATCGAGTGATTTTTGTAGTGGGCTCGCCGGTCATACCGAAGAACGGTGAATCAACTATCACTTTAGCTCGATTCATCCGTGGTATGCTCGCCGCACTTTAGGTCGTCGAAGCTCCACGTGATGATTCCTTCAATCGAGAGCCACACGAGGGTGGATCATGAACAAGTATATCGCTGAATTTATCGGGACCTTTTTCCTCGTTCTCACGGTCGGATGCACAGTCATCGGCAACGGTGCAGGGGCGCTCGCCCCGTTAGCGATTGGCTCGGCTCTCATGGTAATGATTTTTGCTGGCGGGCATATTTCCGGAGGGCACTTCAACCCAGCTGTTACGCTGGGAGTTTGGCTACGCGGGAAGTGCGCGGCTAAGGATGTAGCCCCGTACATGATTTCTCAGATTATAGGAGCTGTGCTGGCGGCCTTTGCCGTCAAGTTTTTGAAGGGAGGGGCTGCTGTTACGCCGCTCCAGCCTGCGACACTTCCGGCACTTCTTGCAGAGTTTCTTTTTACATTTGCGCTTGTTTACGTTGTGCTAAACACTGCCACGGCCAAAGGCACATCCGGCAATTCCTTTTATGGGCTGGCCATCGGCTTCACCGTGCTGGTGGGGGCGTTTTCCGTTGGCAACATTTCAGGCGGAGCGTTCAACCCAGCGGTGGCGGTGGGCATCTCCTTTATGGGACTGTCTCCCTGGTCGAATATCTGGATTTACCTTGTAGCGGATTTTGTAGGTGGCGCTGCTGCGGCGGGCGCTTTCAAGGCCGTAAACCCACCCGACAACTAACTGGCCTCGCTAAGCACACCGAGGCTCGTTCGTCCGTCAAACTCCAACTCTCGAAGACTCCGTGCCAAATCGAATGACCTTCGTACTTTAGTCTGCCCCCAAAGTTGCGTCTGGCTGATGCTGCTGTGACGGCCCTCGACGAGTTGGTTGAAGCGGGGGCTGTTTGGCAGCCGTTCTGAGGCCGTGGCCTTTCTTCTCGGGGCCGGCGATCGAGGCGCAGCGCGAGTTGCTTCGCCGCATCGGCAAACACAGCGGAGAAATCGAAAGAATCCGGCAATCCTTGAAGCGAGACGCACTCGTGGCGCTGCGGGGTGCTGCAGCGAGAACAATGATCTCTTCCCAGCTTGCTGAAAAGCTGGCCATCTTCAGTGCGCGTGTTGTCCATTTCCCTATATTGAAAATACTTGAATAATTTCAATAGAGTGCTACGATCACGGCCATGAGCCGGGACGGTCGCTTTCATGTCGTGCGCACCAAGAAACAGTTGGCCGCACTTGTGTCGGGGGCGCGACAAGAAATCGTGGACGTGCTTTCTCAAATGGGGACGGTTTCCGTGGCCGAGCTTGCCGCCGCCCTCGGCAGACCTCGAGATGCCATCTATTACCATCTGCGCGTGCTCAAGCGAGCAGGACTGGTAATGCACGCCGGCGATCGAGGTCACGGGAGGCGCCGGGAAGAGCTTTTTTGCACAGTCTCGCCCGACCTGAGGCTTGCGTACCGAGTGGGCGGAGGGGGCAACGCACCCGCGATAACCGCGATTGTGGGTTCGATGCTGCGTTTGGGAACAAGAGATTTTCGTCGTGCATTCCAGACCGGTGACGTGAATGTGTCTGGCTCAGGGCGCGAATTGTGGGCGCTTCGTACAACGGGATGGCTGAAGCCAGAGGAAATGGTCCGGGTGAACCAGTCAATCGAGTCCTTGGCACACGCTGTCTCGAAGCCACGGGGGAAGGGGCGGCTCTACGCCATCACCGTGCTTTTAACTCCGCTGGATCATCGGGCTCGCCGCAACGGCACGAAGGCCATTCGTCATAAAGAGAGAGACGCCAAAGGTGGCCGTGTCGGGGGCCGGTGACAGCAAAATTGAACCACTTAGATTCAGTGTTGGAGGAAAATCCGTGCCTAGAACGCGCTCGATCATGTACCTACTGCTGACATTCTGCTGCTGCTCGGCGGCATTCGGGTTTGTAGCTGCGAATGCCTCACTCCCAGGTGCCAACCAGATTATCGAGCGTTACGACGAAGCTTTGGGCGGACGGAACGCGCTCCTGCGCCACACCTCCAGCACAATGCGAGGCACCATCGAAATTCACGAAGCCAGTAGCGTTGTGAAATTGCCGTTTGTCTACTTCGCGAGCGCGCCTTACAGTCGACTGGAGAGAGTGTCACTCCCTAATGGTGCGGGAGATGTTCTGAATGGGTTCGACGGCGAAACCGCTTGGAGCTTTGACCCTCGGTCTGGCGGCGCGCAAGTCTACGCTGGTGACGAGCGCGAATCAATGAAGCGCGATGCGGATTTCTACTATCCCATAAATGAGCTCTCCTGGTTTAAGTCCATGGAAACGGTTGGAATCGAAGATTTTGAAGGGCGAGTATGCTATCGATTGCACGGGATTAACAACTGGGGCAAGGCCAATGACCATTTTTACGATCGGGAAACGAGCTTGCTGGCCGGTTACGAATTTAATTCCGAACTGGGCCCGACACATGAAATCTTCTCCGACTACAAGGAAGTCGATGGCGTTCTGGTGCCAATGAAGCAGATTGTGAAAGTTAAATCTAACGACGGTAGCTCGGCCATTCCGCAGGTTTTGATTTTTGAGTCCGTTACATTCAACGATGTCAATGCAGCGGTGTTTACGCCACCACAAACTGTGCGCGATCTCTTGAGGAAGGGAAAGCCGGCGGCAACCCCATAGGGCGTGTGACCGCTCCCACCGCACGGAGACTTCCTTATAACTTTTGCTCGACTATTGACTTGCCTTCCATTCCTTGTATACGGTGGCGGCATGTCGCCCAACAAACCAGTCGACTCATCCCAAATCAGTGCCGTAGCTGGGATGACGATCGAGCGGTCCGGAGATATCCTGACCTTTACATTGGACAACGCCGCATCTTCTAACGAGGTTACTGGCACGATGTTCGATGCGATGCTGGTCGAGCTCCGATCAGAAGCGTCTCGACCGAGCTCTCGAGTCTTGCGGATTCGTGCGCGTGGCGAGGTTTTTTGCACCGGGCGAGAGCGCGCGGGCCGGGACATCCAGGGGATCCGCAACGAATCGGCGCGCATCATTGAGCTCAAGCGGGCATTGAGAGCGTCGCCATTAATCAGCGTCGCGGAGGTGCAGGGCGACGCGTTCGGGTTCGGGTTCGGGCTAGCCATCGTTTGTGACTTCGTCCTCGTTGCTGAACGCAGAGC
>Ga0210395_10001213_pt1 | contig 20041 bp, 21 predicted proteins | sample IncBWH4OmetaG_FD_150861 | JGI IMG/M metagenome (GOLD analysis project Ga0210395, IMG submission 150861) | Forest soil microbial communities from Barre Woods Harvard Forest LTER site, Petersham, Massachusetts, United States - Inc-BW-H-4-O ...
GTCTATGTATCCATAGAGTACTGGCATGTCTTTAGAAGTGATAACGACACCATCAAGTGCTCCTATAACCGGGCGTATAGCGCGATCTAAAATACCTACCTCTTTAGCATTTTGGGCAGACCTAGCAATCCCACTCACTGGCGATTCACGGTCGAAAACAAGTTTATGAGAAGCGCTTTCTCTAAATTGCTTAAATTCTTGCCAGTATTTATTATTAGCGAGCGCCGCTGATGGGACAATAAGGCCGTATAAAAGGGCCATTAAGGCTGTCGTTTTATAAATATTCATATCTTTGGACTCCGTATTGGCCTTATTCTAGCCATGTTTTTGAATGGATTATCGGCTAAAACGATATCACAAAAAACAGTTATTTAAAACACCTTTTTGTCCCTACGCTTATTTTTTTTGCACGCATGCCCACACGCGATAGAAAGTATAAAAAAAAGCCCCTCGATTTTTTACGAGGGGCTTTTTTATTCAATATATCTTGAATGTGTATTACGCGGCTGGTGCTAGCTCTTTTGCAGCTGCTTGCTTTGCCAAGATTGCTTTTGCATTTGCAATGCGTTCTTCATTACTTGGATGAGGACCAAATGGCGTATTATGATAAAACCATCTGTAGCCACGATCCATTGCGTGTCCAAATTTAGCTATGTAATATCGCTGCCATAAAGTATTAAGATCATCTTTGGCTACCGTATCTTTGGCATTTTCTAAAGCAACATATACTTCGTTAAAATCAGCATCTTGCTTTTCTGCTTTTCGTTCAAGCCGCTCAAAAAAGCCAATTAACCCTTCTGCTTTTCCTGCAGATCCTGCAAATGCGTCTGCTTCTCTTTCAAATTTTTTACCTATTACCATTGCATCCACAACCCACTGCAAATGACTATAGATTTCAAGGTGCAAAAACATCTTTAGATACTCATTTTTTATAGAAGATAAATTTATATATCCATGTTCTGCCATCGCAATATAGGATGCTAATGTGGTCAAGTTTAAAGCCAACATTTTATTAACGTGATTATGTTTAATGTGTCCGATTTCATGAGCGATAACGCCTTCCAATTCTGACTCAGTCGTCTCTTTTAAAAGATCTTGACCAATGAATATGGCACCGGTAGTCATTAATATTTTTTGAGCTGCCGCATTAAAAATACCTTTATCCTGCGTTACCGTAATAACGGGGGTGTCAAGACCATTTTCCTTACACAAGGAATCTATATATGCATACATAACAGGCATCGTATCTGCGGTGATCACAACACCATTCACTGCACCAATTACTGGCCGGGTATAGCGTTCCCAATAACCAACCTTTTTTGCATTTTCAAGATCTCTGACAATATCCCTCACCTCACTGGCAGCTTCACGATCGAAGATCAGTTTATGGGAAGGGTTTTCTCTAAACTGCTTAAATTCTTGCCAGTATTTATTATCAGCAAGCACCGTTGATGGGGCAGTAAGCCCGTATAAAAGAGCCATTAAGGCTGTTTTTTGATAGAAATTCATTATTTTTCAGACTCCATATTAGCCTTATTTTGGCCATGTTTTTGAATGGGTTATCATTAAAACAATAGCACAAAAATACCTTATTTAAAAGGGTTTTTTGCCCCTAGGCCTTTTAAATAAGGCCCTATTCTTGAACTAACCAGCCAGACAAGGTAAGCTCTTGCCGTAAGCAATTATTGCTATACCAATGAATAAGAGGGACTTCCCCATGAGTGAATTATCCATAAAAAATGGGATCGTGATTCCAGAACATGAGCTCGAAATAACGGCAAGCCGATCAGGCGGGCCGGGCGGGCAGCATGTCAATAAAACAAGCTCTCGCATCACCGTGCGCTGGAATGTCCAAAAAAGCCAAGCATTTACTGAAGCTCAGAAACACTATCTCATGGAGCGCCTCGCCTCAGAAATCACGAGCGAAGGCGATATTTTGGTAAGCAATAGCACCTCACGCAGTCAGGGGCAAAACAAACAGCTCGCGCTTGATTCCCTTGCACAGAAGCTACGCAAAGCGCTCCACGTGCCTAAAAAACGGATGAAGACGAAAGTGTCTAAATCTGCCACCGAATCTCGATTACATGAAAAGAAGAAGCGTGGTGAAGTTAAGGCAATGCGTAATAAGAAGTTTGATCATTAAAAAGGCCCATCTTACGATGAGCCTTTAATGATTTTGCGATCAAACGTTATTCAATAAACGTAATTGCTTGTCCGACTTTATCAGCGCGGCCAGTTCTGCCAATTCTATGAATGTAATCTTCATATGATTGCGGCATATCAAAGTTGATCACGTGCGTTACATCATCAATATCAATACCACGAGCAACTACGTCAGTAGCCAAGAGAATATTCACGGTACCATTCTTGAATAATGATAACGCTTTCTTACGCTGCCCTTGAGTTTTATCACCGTGAATGGCGATCACTTCAAAGCCACGTGCTTGTAATATTTTCCATAACTTATCTGCAGAACGTTTGGTTCTCATAAAGATAATAACGCGCTTGAATTCTGGTTTGATCAGAAGCTCATGAAGCTCGTCGACTTTCTTATCTTTTGCAACTCTGATTACATCCTGATTTACGTTACTTGATGATTGGCGCGTCTTAACACTCACGTTTACCGGATCAGTAAGGAAGCGCTTCATAAGATCGTTCATTGCTGCAGGAATTGTTGCAGAGAAAAAGAGCGAGTGCCGTTTTTCAGGCAATTTCTTGCTGATATATTGAATATCGTTGATGAAACCCATATCGAGCATCGTATCGACTTCATCCAATACAATAGAATCAAATGTCTCAAATTGAATCAGACCATTACGTTCTAAATCAATCAAACGTCCTGGAGTACCAATCACAAATTGCGGAGTCTTCTTAAGATCTCTGATTTGAACGCTCATGCTTGCTCCACCGATACATAATACCGATGTAAGACCAGTCTTAGTTTTGAAGTCCATGAGTTCAGCATTAATTTGATCAGCCAGTTCTCTGGTTGGTGCAATGATCAATACGCGCGATGTTTTTTTAGTCAGTAGATTATGAATCAACGGAATTAAGAATGCAGCAGTTTTACCCGTGCCTGTATTTGCCGTTGCAATAACATCTTTACCTTCCAAGAGTAACGGAATAACCGCATCTTGAATTGGCGTTGGGGCTTTATACCCTTTTTGTTCAATATTTTTCTTGATTTGATCTTCAATCAAGAAATCAGAAAACATGTTCTTAGGAACATATGCTGGTTCTGTTACTTGTTCTTCGACCTTTTTAATAAACAGTGAAGGATCGAACTTTTGATCTGCTTTGCGCTGCGCACGACCTTGCTGACGAGACCGCATAGGGGAAGATGATTGACCATCACGACGTGGCTTTTCTGATCTAGTTCTGGGAAAGCCTGAACTGTCATCGCGACGCGGTGCGCGATCACGCCTTGGCTTATCGGCAAAGCCTGAATCATCGTCTCTGCGTGGACGGTCAGCTCTCGGCTTGAAGCCTGAGTTATCGTCTCTGCGTGGACGGTCTTCACCATCACGTTTTGGACGCCAGCCACCCTTTGAGTCATCATCACGGCGCGGAAATCTGTCTGATCTTGGTTTGAATCCAGAATCATCATCTCTGCGAGGGAATCTATCTGACCTTGGCTTGAAGCCTGAATCATCGTCTCTGCGTGGACGGTCTTCACCATCACGTTTTGGACGCCAGCCACCCTTTGAATCATTATCACGGCGTGGGAATCTATCTGATCTGGGCTTGAAGCCTGAATCATCGTCTCTGCGTGGACGATCTTCGCCATCACGCTTTGGACGCCAGCCACCATCTCTGCTCTTTGAGCCATTATCACGGCGTGGCTTTGAATCAAAGCCGTCTCTGTCATTTCTCGATGATCTATAATTATTTTTTTTATTCAAACGTTATCCTAAAAATAAAGCCCCCCATGGCTTTTTCACATAAAAAGCTCGTTCCACGAAATAGTACGGTGAAATGCAGGAGGTATAAGACTTTGGGTTTCCAACCCATATTAAGACCCAGATTACCATGATATAGCCCTTTACTCAAGGCTTTTATCCCTTCTTGCCTGGGTCAAAACCTGGCGAGCTCGCCCCTCTGGCCAGGCTTAGGTAGGGTAGGGCCTGCGAGCACCCGATCTTGATAACATAGGTACTCAGTAAAAATCGCCCGCGATGAATCTCATCACGGGCGATTATAATTTTGTAGCTTACTGCTGTATATACTCAGCGCGAGCACTGATAATACGATCAGGATTTCTTTTGTTAACTATTTTTAAGACGCTCTACTGCTGCTCGCTCTGCTATCACTTTTGCGATCAATACATCTTTATTCATGGTAGTTTTGCAATAAGCAGACGTATGTAATATAAACTTCTTGTTCATTTCATCGATCACAACATTCAACACATAATGGCATTCAGTGCAATCATCCACTTGTGTTTCTCCATGGTACTTATCATTGCGCTCTATTTCTGCTTTCATTGTTTCCCAATCTTCTCCTTGGAATAATGGGCGTTCCTCACTTGAATGAATGCTTGAGTGTATTTCTAATACGTTCTTTCCCAACCATACATCGTTGGTCGTACGCATCTCAAATGCAGCTGCTACCTTGCCTTGCCCCACATCTTTACCGTCAACAATATCTCGCCGATGTTGCGCATATTCGGCAGCACTTAACCCTTGCTTTATCTCACCAGTACGCGTATGACCTCCTACCATATTCACATTCGATACATATCCTTTTTTGAGCCGCTCAACCCAATCAGCCGATCCTGTATAGAATATATTTATCGGCTTTGGCATACCACTTGCGCTCAAGAAGTTAAGCACGTATTCCGTGGGTTTAGCGCAGTCATCATCAGCTCGTACTGTTCCCGTCATTATCGCACAAGCTATAGCTATTGCTGTTATCATCTTCTTCATGATGTCTTTCCTTCGTCGATCCCTATGATCGCATATAAAGGGTTTTTAATGGCAATAGTATAAATGAAAAAAGGAAGTTATTAAAGGAGATAGCGTGTACAATCGTGCACAATCTTCACATTCATATGATGCCATTTGACCGGTCTTGTTTTTACGATGATGACATAGTAGGGTAAGTTGATGGCGATCAATCAATTGTAGCGAGCGTCACCATGACGCAATCTTGTTAGGGAAAATACTGCGTGCTTAAAATTCATACTTTTTTACTCATACTCGCGCTGATCACATACCCAATTTTTGCTAATACTGCCCTCTCTGAGCTTGAAAAAAAACGCATATATCAAGAGATCTATGCCTATGAAGGGCCTCATGTTTTCTTACTTTCCTATTACCGTTCGGGAAACACTTGGTTACGATACTGTTTAGAATGGATCACGCAACGCCCAAGCGTAACGTCTAACATGAATGGCCCTATCGGATGGCTTGCCGGATTTCCAATCGACATTAACAAAGCACCAATACATCGCGCACATAATAAATATCAAACAACACTCTATACGCAAACCAGAAAGACTATCTCACCAAATTCCGCAGTAGATAAGCTCATCTTCATTCTGCGTAATCCCCATGAAACAATTGAGCGCCATAATGAATGGCATAATCTCATTAAGAAAAATGCACCCCATGCTCATATCACTCGTTCTTATTTTGATAACATTGAATTCTTCGAAACCTGGCCTGCCGATAAACGCCTTCTTATTCATTATGAAGATCTCATAACGGCACCGCGCGAAACATTGACGTCCATCCTGAATTTTATGGATGAACCCCTCACACGGCTTGAACAATTCATGCAGGAGTATCAAGATCATAAGAAAAAAAGCGTTTCGCTTTATGAAAACAGCATTTCCAAAGGGGATGATATCCTCTTTCATAGCAAGCAAATTCCGCTTGAAACATTACGAATCTTTGAAGCATGGATAGAAGATACCTACCCACATATCTGGAACATCTATTTAAAAGAGCGCTATGCAGTGAAGTCTTAGATATTTTAATCAAATCTTGCTTGATACAAAGTATCCATGCTAAGCCTATTACCATCTATCTCAAACCCATTCTTTCAAAGGAGAATCTTATGATTCACACCCGATTACGAATCGCGCTCACACTCTGCGCTTTACTATTAAGCGCTCATGCACTCCACGCTGCACCATTTGTATATGTTGCTAATACAGGCTCTTCGTCGGTTTCTGTTATTGATGCCGCCAGCAATGCTGTCATTACCACGGTCATATTGCCTGCCGATCCGGTAGACGGCATCGCTATCTCACCTGATGGCACAATCGCTTATGTTCCTTGCTCTAATAACACAATACAACGTATCAATGTTGCAACCAATGCCCTGCTATCTCCCATTACACTCTCAGCTGGAATAACGCCTGACAGTATTGCGATTACTCCCAATGGCCTATTTGCTTATGTAACGGTCACTTCACCCGCACCTGAAGTATTGGTGATTAGTCTTACCTCTAACACGGTCGTCGGTTCCCCTATCACCGCAGGGTTTAATACTCCAACACAGATTGTCATCGCACCAAATGGTCTGACTGCGTATGTACTCGATACGGTAGCTAATAAAGTTGTACCCATTGATTTAACCAATAATACCGCAGGTACCGCTATCACGGGGTTCATTCCTCTTGGCCTCGCCGTCTCACCTGATAGTGCATATCTTTATGTATCGGATAGCAATAACGCACTTATTCATCAATATAATATTGCTGGCTCTAATCGCACCAACCCGAGTTCCATACAAACATTTGGCTATCCAGCCATCACTTCATACATACCGGGCTATCTGGTTATCACCTCAGATGGTAATACGCTGTACGTCGCCGCTGTTGGTTCACAACATAGAATCGGCGCTATTGATATCTCAACTCCTGCATCACCAGCACCTTCATCAACACCCTACAGCTTAGGATCGGCAGTCCCTACTGATATGGCAATCACATCCAATACGCTGTATGTAACCATCAATGGCTCCACCGTCACCGATGCCTTGAATATCACCAGCCGCCTAGCGCCTACTTTAATTGAAAGCATAACTGTAGGAACTGCTCCTGCTGGTGTTGCGATAACGCCAATGAATCTGCTGGCGCCAGCATCAGTAACTGGTTGCAAAACGAGAAACGTTTTCTTACTCCAAACCGATAACATCAATACCATCACTTGGACAGCTCCTGCAAGCGGCTCTCCGGTTGCTTATAACATCTATCGTGATGCAGCTCTGACAGAACTTGCTGGAACCATATCAGCATCGAGCACGCTCCAATTTTGCGATCATGATCGAGATCCGTGCGCCACATATACCTATTACATCACGTCAGTTAATAGCAGTGGCACTCAATCTACGGCAGCAAGCGTAACGGTAACGCAATCATGCTGATGCAAAATATTGCATTATTAAAAAGGAAAATAGTAAACATATGATTATCTATCTGAATCATTCTAAATAGGAGAATAGCATGAACATAAAACGCACTTCACTCGCAGCTCTGATGATGCTCGCATCACTTACTGCAGTCGCAGCAGAATACGACGTATTAATTGAAGGTAAAGGTAACGCCTTCATCACCACGAATGACACTTACAATGATATTTATGGCAGAGCAACGGGCGGTGGTGGATTTGAAATCACTGGTGGCCATTGGAAACATCTCTATGGATTCTTAAGCGTTGATGCCTTCCATAATAGCGGCAACACACAATGCTTCTGCAGCCCGACGAAAGTAACCTTCGTTGAAATTGGACTCGGTCTTAAGTATTTTGTGCCTTTCAATTGCGGTGATTTCTATTTTGGCTTAGGCGTACTTCCTACTTGGTTAAAAACCAACGATTGCTCACCATACGTGATTCAAGAACAATCTAAATGGGGCGTTGGCGGAATCGCAAAACTTGGCGTTTACTTCAACTTGCCTAAATCATTTATCGTGGATATTTTCGCGAACTATTCATTCGTGAAAATTAAAGGCGAATGTTGCCCAAATGTTGGCACCATTCCACATGATGCACATCTTAATGGCATGATTTTCGGTGCAGGTATTGGATATCGATTCAACTAGCTCTGATATAACCAAAATAAAAAGCGCCCTCTTAATCGAGGGCGCTTTTTTGTTTTGCACGGGGTTTGATCTAAAAAAATATAATGAATATATCCTCCTCCGTTCGTCCCGAGTGTTTTTTCCCTGCGCGAAGCGTAGGAAAAAAAGTGCGAGGGATTTTAAATCAGATAATTCAAATTTTGCTTAGGGATATATTCAAAATTTATAAGGAATATTATTTTATTCACAATCCCTCGCACATTGGTCATTTCCTTCGGAAATTACCAACACTCGGGACGAACGGAAGTGGAGAGGGCGCTTTTTATTTGCTTAACGTATCCAAATCTAGAAGCGCAGCCGTTGCGCAAAGCACCACATCAGCACCGGCCGTAATGAATGCATCATAATCCTGTTTATCCATCACGCCACCCGTTGCAAAGAGCACCATATCCATATGATCTTCTGTAATGATCGCGCGTGCATGACGCGTGAATTCTAATGCAAGCTCACGAATCGGTTCGCCCGAAAGCCCACTCGTTACACGATCAGCGCCATAAATTGGTTCGCCATCGGCATTTACCACGCGCATCGGAATCGTATTAATACCGCAAATTCCCCGCACGCCCGCACGATATGCGCAGCGCATTACGCGTTGCATCTGCTCATATGAATCAAAGACGCTCACTTTCATGCTGAGAGTGATCGTTGGTAATGCTCGTTTGACTGCATCGCACACGGCATAAACTAAATCGGCATCTTTATAGATAGGCCTGCCCGTCGAAAGGTTGGGGCATGAAAGATTCAGTTCAATAATGGATGCTCCGCCCTCATACGCAATGAGCGCAGTGCGCACAAAATCATCAATCTGTGCCTGCACCGTATTTCCCGATCCATAAATGGAAACGATCAATACTTTCTCTCTCGAAAGGGCTGCATGTGCTTTTTTAAGATCTGCAATCGTTTCTTGTGCACTCAAGGAACCAATGCCATATAAGTTGGTCAGCGCGCGATCCGCATTGGTAGGCTCATGATCAACGATGCGTACGCGCGAGCCAATCTGCTCATGCGTCAACTGCTCATGGACGTCAACGCGATAAACGTATGATGATTTAATCGGCATATATTCACTGCGAATAGTTTTATAGGTAATCACGTCAAACCCGCGCTCAGCCATTTTAAGCACGCCTTCGCTATTGAGAGTTAACGGACATGCTGCAATGCCAAAGCGTGATGTAATCGGACGACCAAAAAGATGCGCCGCTTGATCGAATGCAGATGCACTATGCGCCGCTAATATGATAGGTGCAACAACGATAAACATGTTCATATACTATCTCCTACCTTAAAGATTTGGCTCTTATGATCCCTTAAAAAGATATTTTCACCTGACCATTGCCTTTTAAATACCAAATTCAATAGATTAGTTACCGATGAGTATCATAAAAAACTGGAGATCATATGAATAAAAAAACATTATTGATGGGGCTAGCCCTGTTATCACTGCAAACTATTAATGCGACGGAGTTTGTTACTTTTTACAATAATTCAAAATATAAAGTAGAAATCACTATAGAGAGCCATCTCTCTAATGATACGATTCGCGTAGCGCTCGAGCCAAACGCAACAAGCAAGCCAGAAATAGTAAACAAGAAAGATCCGATTATCATAACCGTGCTCTTAGAAAATAATAAAATCGAGTCAAAGCACGTAGTATTTGATGGAAGAACTAATACCTGGGAAATAAGCGTACCGCCTTATACAAAAACCATCATGATCTCAAAGAAATTTAAACCTAGCTGACCTTTAAAAATCCCCGGTTTAAGCCGGGGATTTTTATTCCGTTCATAGTGAGTAGCGGTCTGTCCGACGTAGCTGAAAACGTATCGAACTACGGTATAAAGTATGCCGGATTTGCAATTTTGATATCGTAAATCGCATGCGGATCGCCATCTAAATCACTTTGTTGGTCACCAATATTGAGTATGATTTTGTATCCCATGCTTTGAATGTTCGCGCGTAACTTCGTTTTATATTCCGCTGCATGCCCACCATGAAAATCCATCGGCTTGAAAAATACGCCTTCCCATTCCTCAAAACCTGCCGTACGTAAATTAAGTTCCGTAGATGCTCGCTGCACTTCGCGTCTTCCGGTAATGAAAAAGATTGAGAACCCTTTCTCACGCGCAAACACATATAATTCTTGAATTGGTTTTATGGCAGAATCCCGCGCAGAGTTTTCCCACACCTTATAGCTCCCGTGAAGGTAACCAAAATCAGTAATATCGATAAATTCCCAGTTAGAAAGAGCGGTATCATCAATATCAAAAATGACCGCCGGCTTTTCTCCCACTGCAGGAGTGTATTGCGCTAATAATTTTTTTGCTTTTTCTGCTTCACAGACAATCGATGCTTCCCAATTTCCCGATGTTCGATATGCCCGCACCGCTTTTTTAGCAAGCCCCGCATTGGCAGGCTCTCGCTCCAGATTACAGGAACCATTGGAAGAACCAATCCCAAAAAACATAAAAACCAATGCCGCGCCTACAAGCACGCCAGCACCGGTCGCAATAATATATCGTTTCATGAAAATCCCTTTCTTATATATGAAGTCAGGGTATATGAAAGCGAGATTTGAATGCAATATTCTGAGCAAATTAAGATGTGATCTTAGTCTTTCCAGTTCCACCATTTAAGGAGTTCTGGATCATGATTTTTGTGTGATGCAAAATAGACTGCGCACCGGAAGACGTAGAGCATGCAACGATCGACCTTTGTATTTTGAAATTTGCACAGCGCTATGTAGAGCGCCTCCGGATCTGCATTTTTAAGATCATTCATTGATCGTAAACCAATGTCCCAAAAATCTTGCGCTATCGTTTTGCCCACACCGGGGATTTGCCGAAATTCAGCAACTGTTTTTTCTTTTTCAGTTTTGGTCATGAAATTGGACCTGCAATTTCGACTAACACACCATTCGGATCTCGCACATACGCAACGATCTGTCCCCATGGTTTTTGTTGCGGTGCTGCAATAGAATGAGCGCCAGAACGCAATGCTCTCTCATACCATACCTGCACATCAAACACTGAAAACACTACCTCACACGCTAATGGCATCTTGGTGATATCATGCGGAACATATCCTTTGGGTAGGTTGTATCCGGCTAACTCCTCAGATGCGAAAGCGAGGCTCGTACTGCCGGTTGCAAGCTCTGCATACTGATTACTTTCATGAATAAACTTGGGTTCAATATCAAAAGCATCTTTGTAAAATGCAAGCGCTTTTGGAATATCTTTTACATATAAAATGGTGTGAGAAAATGTGACCATATCTATCCTTGAATATAATTGTTTGCGACGTCTTTCTTAATCACAAAGCGCCATAACTTATCCTGCGCTTTTGATATTCCAATGCGCGGCGTAATCTCCACATCAGTATCAGGAATAACGCTTCCTTGCACTACGTAGAGCTCTCCTTGCTTGGTGACATCAATATGATTGTCATCGCGATTTAATTGCAATGCTTTGCCCACATTGCCCGGACCAGAAGTTAGGCGATTAATCTCAGTAACTCCACGATGATGCTGCATATGTTCAATGCCCTGCACGGGAATTAATGCGCGAATCAGAACTCCGCCCGCTTTTTGCCCTTCTGGGCGCGCAACGAGATTGAGGCAATAATGATTACCATACGTAAAGTAGACGTAACTATGACCAACCTCCCCAAACATTGCTTTGTTGCGGGGTGTTTCTCGCCGATAAGCATGACTCGCTGGATCAAGCTCGCCACAATATGCTTCCGTTTCAGCAATAATGCCGGCCATAACATGACCATTATGAACGCGCACTAACAAAGCACCCAATAACTCACGTGCAACCTGCACGGTGTCACGGCAATAGAATTTGCGAGGAAGGAGTTGATTCATTATTCTTTTATTTCAGGATATTTATGCGGAGCTCCGCGGAAATAATTAATTTTTGGATTGTTTGCATCCATTTCGAAGGTCTCAAGATACCAGCCGGTTTCAAAACCGCCACGCGTTTCATAGCGTTTCGCCTTTTCTTTGAGCACATCGGCCATGGAAATCTCATATGCTTTACACAAACCGTCGATCACTTCTAATACGTCGGCCAATTCATTGACGATTTCTTGTTTATCATTGGTTTCTTGTACTTCTTCCGCCTCTTCGACGATTTTGCGCTGTAATGCTTGCCGTAACTCATCACCACTGACATAGCGATACTGACACGTAACGCCTTCAGCTTCGAGTCGTTTTAAGCTTTTATCGCGCCCGAGCTTATCACCTAAAAATTTAACCATGAGATCCTCTAAGTTAAAGGTTATTATCACCATTAAGCATAGCAAAAATCATAGTATCGTGACAGACGCAGGCGATGACATGTTTCCAGATGCATCCAGAGATACTACATAGTATGTGTAGGATATACCCGGTGACCTATTATGATCCGCGTATGTTAAAGGAGACGTAGCAGGAATGGATGCCGCCAATTCTGTTAAGCTACTATCTCGATATACATTGTAACTCACAATCCCAGCACTATCACTCGGCGCTTGCCAATTAAGAACATTTACAATATCTCTGCTCAAAAGAAATATATTGGATATCTGCCTGCCGGTAAGATTCGATGGCTCTGAAATAGTTGGTGCTGGATCTGGATAGCCTAAGAAATCAAATCGCACAAACGTAGGACTTCCAGTCGGTAGATACGAAAGCGAATAGTTCGGCGTTGCTCCCGTGAATGTGATGGAATCAAACGTATCTGTAATCCCAGACGAAGTGAGAATTGTGTATGCTCCAGGCTGAGCGCTTGGATCTAGATCGATCTCCAAGATACCTGCCAACGTTGCACTTCCCATAACGGAGACTAATGATGTGCTGCTAGAATCGATTTCAATATGCACAAGACTTCCAAGCGCGCCGAAACCCGCTGGCTGGAGAGACAAACTGCCAAGCGTAAGCGTTCCTCCGGTATCTGGAGAAATCGTTCCGGAATTGGCACCGACATCTCCCGTTAAAGTCCCTGTTCCGCTCAACGTGCCTCTTTGCGCGCTAAAGCTAATATTTCTACAGACTGAAACTGCTGCTTCATCGATCTGCCCATTTACTTTGAAATTTGCATTGTTAATGCTAATGGTTCCTTGATAATCAGTGGTGCCATTGTAAACAACCGTTCCATTTCCTTTGACAAAGACCTCTGTCCCGCTTCCACCGAAACTAGTATCATCAACAAACGCAACTTGATCGCCGAGTGTCAAAATATCATCGGCATCATTTGCCATAAAGGTGAGAGAAGAACCTGAGCGCAGGAAAATACTATTTCCTAATGCTGATCCATCAAAGCCATCTGAACCTCCACCACTGCCAGCACTGCCATGAGTTCCTGCTTGCACCATATTATTTGATGTGTTGAACGTTGTCGGGATACCCGAAAGCGCTTGTATAGTGAAAGTCAAATTGCTATCTACAAAGATAGCACCCCCAAGCCCGCTTCCGCCGCCACCGCCTCCGCCTCCAAAGCCAGATCCATAGCTACTCGCGCCATCCCCTCCGGATCCTCCGCCCAAGCTTCCTGTATCAGTTCCACCCGATGCGGTTGAGCCATTAGAAGGTCCACCGCCCGCACCGCCGCCTCCGCCAAGAGAATTACCGCCTGTCGCGAGAGTCGTACCAGATTGATTGACTCCGCCACCGCCGCCGCCTCCTCCAACTCCGCCTGATCCACCTTCTACAGTGTAATCGTTATCATAAGCACCGGTACCAGCGCCTCCGCCGCCACCAGCAGCATAGCCACCATTGCCAGCTTGTCCGTCAGTGGTATTGGAGATGCCGTTTGTAACAATGCCACCGCCGCCACCGCCGCCACCATCTCCCCCAGCGCCTCCGGAAGGTGCGATGCTACCTCCTGGTGGGGTAGAACCTTGAGGCGCACCTCCAGGCGATCCTTCACCACCGCCGCCTCCACCTCCAGCAGGATTACCTTTGCCGCCTCCGCCGCCGCCGGCATTATTTCCTCCCGTGGTGAGATTTCCTCCACCAGAACCTGCAGTAACTCCCAGACCATAACCATTTCCATCCGATCCTGAATCCTGATCCGAACCCCCATTACCTAAATTCGCAAGCGTTCCCATCGTGGCACGAGATCCAATGCCTCCGCCGCCGCCGCCTCCTCCGCCGACGGGATCATTAGTCGTAAGAGTGACGTCCCCACCATCTCCTCCAAATCCAGCACCGCCAGCGCCTCCGGTAGTTCCGAATGCTGTAACTGAACCGCCGTTGCCGCTAAAGCCTCCGCCGCCACCGCCACCTTCATCGCCAGTAGACGACAAGCCTAAATAATTCCCTCCATTACCACCCACTGCGGAACAATCATTTATCAATACATTCATTAAAGTGACAGATGGATTCGAACCATTGAGAAAAAATTGCGGTGCGTACATTGCTCCGCCAGCGCCCATGCCGCCGCCACCGCCCGAAATGCCATCTCCGCCATTGCCGCCCTGCGCGGTTAAGTTTTGATAGATCATATTTTGAATGACGACATTCCCCATTGCAGTGAAAAAACCAGGATAAGCACCGCTGTTACCATCAATGGTTACCGTCGGAGTAGAGCCTGCATTACCAATGGTGATATTCACCGCGTTTGAGGAATTATTAATAATCGGCAGAATGCCATTGAGTTGAATTGTCATCGGAAAAGCAAAAGTAATCGCATAATCATCCGGCGTTGTACTTAAACCTGTATTCATGGTGTTCAAGTAATATCGCAGGTCGCCCGCATCTCCAAAACCACCCGGATTATTATCAGTGTCGAGAGTGACGTTGAGCGTTGTTAAGGCGTATACAGAAGATGAGAATAGAAGAAATATCAAATATTTTAATTTGAACATGGCAGATCCTGCAATTATTATTTGGCTTCACATAACTACTTTTCTAACATCTTACTTGCGCGGAAAAAGATTATTCAATGATTGAAGCTTGGAAGAGCAGAAAACTCATTTTTTGGCGCAATATAGTGCGGCCTCATAGCGAATGCAATAGTTGCATATCGAGTATTGCCACTCTTGGTCACAATGTGCGGCGTTGGATAGAGGGAAAACTCTGTGAGCAACGTTCCGGGAATGAGTACGATAGAATTGTGATTGTATGATCGAGAAAACGTTCTTACCGGGGAAGAAAAATCATCGACGGTGAATGAAGATTTATAGGCTGAAAGAAGCAGCGATTGATTATCCGTGCTATCAAGAAAGAGCGAGAATGCAGTCCCATCATAATGAGGCCTTGCAGCAGCGTAAGAGGGAAGATATTTAACTACCTTGAAAAGGATAGGAGCGTGGCCATTATTGGAAGCAAAAATCGTTTCTAGCCCTAACTCTGCTGCCGCCTGATTGAATAGAGTTACGTATGGCTTTTGAATCTCCAGACACGCATCAAAAAAACGAATGATTTCGGAAACTTTTTTAAATTCTGGATAACCAGAGGTAATAAATTCATGAAAATGAATGGAATAATAGAAAGCGATCTGATCTCTTCCTGCTCTTTTTGACTCATCGTAAAAACCAAAAAAATCAGTGGAATAATAATTTTTATCTTTTGAACGAATAAAACGTTCTTTCGCGATATAGAGCTTTTGCGCCCACGATGGATTTGCTTGAAGGAATTGGATCAGCTCATCAAAACATGCATACAGAGCATTAAACGTTGCCGCCCCATGGTTTTCATCGCACATTTCTACATACCCTGCTTGCTTAAATTGCTCTGCTAGAGGAACTGCGCACAGAGAGTGAAACGCAAATAAGAGAGGAAATAGAACTCGAATAATCATGCATTCATCGTATGATTTATTCTTCGAAAGTGTCAAATTTTTGCATACACGCCACGATGGCTAAGAGCGCATTTTTATTCTCTGAATCATCTCTTCCAATGACTGTAGAAAACGAGAGCGGTCCTGCTTGGAAAAAGTAGCGTTATAACTTTGAGCTACACCAGATTCACGTAAATGAGCACGTAAATCACGCATTGCCTTTGCAACACCTATATTATCATTATTAAACACTCTACCCATTGGGCTCAGAGTGCTTACATGCTTTTTCAGGCACCGCTCGGCGAGTAATATATCGAGGGTAACCACAATATCGCCAGCCTCTATATGCTCTTCAATCCAATTATCTGCAGCATCTAGATCAGAGTTAACCTGTATTTTATGTACGTTTTTATCAACTATCATATTAAGGCGACTATTGCTTACTAAGTAAACCTGCAGGTTATGCCGCATAGCCACCCGACAAATTTCTTCCTTTACAGGACAAGCATCCGCATCTACGTAGATATTTAACATTCACAACCTTTCTGAGTATCAGCAGACAACCTTATGATTTATTCTTCGCGTGTGTCAAATTTTTACGTACATGCACCATAAAGTAAGCCACCGAATTACCGGTGGCTTACTTTGATACGTATAAAGGAGACTTTTTCTTATTGTCTCGCGACGTCAATAAACGGAACTGATCCTGATATCACGCGAGGCAATACGCCATCCCATTTTTCAATCGCCTTTAATTGGGCAAGTTCTTTAGTAGCAGACATCTTTTTCACTTGCTGCGCATAGGCATCGGCATCTGCTATGAGTTTGGTTTGCATGGCAGTTTCTTTGATCTTTTCAGTCAGATTTTTTGCTTTCATCGATTCTTGTAATGCGATCTGCTTGCTTTCTACAGCTTTAATAAAATCTTCAGAAAAATCAGCGTGTGAGAAGTTTACTTCTATGAAATCGATATAATGAGGGCGCAAGCGCGTCTTTAAATCATTATATATCTTCTCTTTAGCCTCATGCCTATTTTGTATGAGATCCTCAGCGGTGTATCGCGCAATCATCGATTTAATACTTTCATGGCAGAAAGGTATTAGTACGATTTCTTCCGCTCGACCACGCGTTGCTTTATACAATTCTTCTTCATTTATGTATCGATAGTTGACGTCAATCCCAATTGATATCGCTTGAAGATCTTTTGATAAGGCGCTTGTTTCAATAGAAGTCTTTCGTATACCATTGGGCATCTCTATGACCGAATCAATGATTGGCATCTTAAAATAAATGCCGCCTTCTTTTTGCACATCAATGATTTTGCCAAACCTTAAATGAAGAGCCGTGATGCCTGGATTCACCACGTAAAAGGATTGTATGGCAAACATGGCCGCTATCGTTAATAAAACGATGAAAGTGATTTGAATTAATTGTTTCATGTTATTGTCCTCGTTAATGTTTATTCGTCATCTGAAAATAGATTTTTTAAATAGAGATCGGGGTTATCAAGAAATCTTTTTGTGATTTGATAGTGATCTGTTTTGGTGTAAGAAGTTTCGCTCAACTCATCTTTGCTGCATGCATAAATAGTAGCATCTGGATACGCAAGCAGGAGTGGGGAATGAGTCGCTATAATAAATTGCACCGTATTCTCCTTGGTTAAATCATGAATAATTCTGAGTAATGCAAGTTGGCGTTGCGGCGAAAGTGCTGCTTCAGGTTCATCAAGAATATAAATGCCACTGCTGCCAAGCCGATGAGTAAAGAATGAGAAGAAACTCTCTCCATGAGATTGATCGTGCAAAGATTTATGGCCATAGGATTTATTGCCATCAACAATGCCATCTAGATAGCTGGCTATATTGAAAAAACTCTCCGCTCTAAAGAAATAACCATCATGCGGTTTATGATTCCATGAAAGTTTCATGCATTCCCCTAAAGAAGATGCCGTGGTGCGAGTAGTGGTGAAGGAGATATGCTTGCTGCCGCCTTCTGGACCAAATCCAATAGCATGTGCGATTGCTTCAAGAATGGTGGATTTGCCAGAGCCATTCTCACCAACGAAAAATGTAACCGGATTGGTAAACGTAATCTTTTTAGTGTGTTGAACAATTGGAAGACAAAAGGGATATTGAGAGCTCTTTGAATGGCTATCAAGCGCTATATCAATTGAACACAGTAACGGATCATTATTGAGAGGAATGTATTTTTTGAATCTTTTCATAAACACTGATTGTTTTTACCAAAATCGTTTTTTAGCGAAAGCCTTATCTGCTATTTTTGAACATTTTCTGCTATCTCGTGCTCGAGCGCTCTCATCATAGCCTCTCGCGTAGCCATGTCATCTTTACATTCAGCTGAAGCCAGTTCCTGTTCAGCTCTTTTCATTGCGCGAGCCAAAGGAGCAAGATAGTGCAATACCGCAAGTGGATCGTTATCATCAACAATGATTGTTAATTCATAGACGTCCAGCTCACAACCCAAAACTTCTAATTCTCTGCTTAATTCCTGTAATCGCTTTATAGTCTTTTTGTCAGTCGTCATGAACATAGGAAAATCATTGTCAGGTGAAGGAAGAATCGAGCACAGCGCAGGATCACACTCGAATTCAGCTATCATTTTTGCTATTTTTGGCCGATTCCAAAATTTCAAGAATGGCATGCTTTTAACTCTTGCTGCATACATTCCAGAATCCGTGATTTTCACGCTCGAAAATGCTGTTAACGATACCAATAGTAGACTCGATACTACGAATTTTCTGATATTCATTTGTGGGTTCCTTATATTAAAATTTTTACCATTAAATGTGCTGGATCTTCTTTAATTCCCATGCATGCATAAACTACACGCATAAAGGGGGTCAGCCATTTTTCAGATGGTGCAAACTGATTTTTTTTATAAAACGCTATCAACCACTCAATCCTCTTGGCGCGCTCTTCTTGCGTCACAAACAGTTCACGACGCGTGCCTAATTCAAACGGTCCGGGTTGTATGTAGAGAGCTCGTGCTCCCAGAATCTTCAAATGATCGCTCACATAACTCAGCATCGCGGCTCCATGCCCCTGCTCTCTATATTGAGGATGGACGTACAGCGTATGCACCACATACTCTTTCATGAAGGGAATCTTGCTATAAAAAACAATTCCTACTTCCTGGCCATGTGCATGGCACGTTATCTCCATTTCACTCATGAACGAATCATCGGTGATATCGAAGTGGTTGAAGGTATAGATACCGCAGGTGGCGGTCAGAATGGGATCGCTCTTTTGCCCCCACAGAGGAGAGCATAGTATAAGCACAATCAAAAGGCTGCTTGCCTGAAAAAATTTCATCCTAAAAGTCCCTAATCTAAAGGTAATTCTCCCTATTAAGCATAGCAAAAATCATGGTTTCTAGCAAAAGAACTCCCGCTTTGAATATAGCGCCGAATTTTATCGATATGCCTCTTTTTGTAAGAAATCGCCTCTATTGTGATCAAAATAAGGGTTTTTTCTTGACAAAAACCCCGGTAACTTATACCTTTTAAGCATATTCTTCTGAGAAACCTTTTCTATATGTCCTCTATCAGTTACGATATGTATATAATTTCCAGAGAACTTTCTATGAATTTTTGCATGAGCCGCTAGCTCAGTCGGTAGAGCAACAGCCTTTTAAGCTGTGGGTCGTTGGTTCGATTCCAACGCGGCTCACCATTCATTTAAAAATGAATGGCTGCGTCAGTCACAAAAAGGTGTCTATCCTGACTGCGCAATGCAAAGCAATTCATTCTTTGATAGTCCCCATCGTCTAGCCTGGTCCAGGACACCGCCCTTTCACGGCGGTAACAGGGGTTCGAATCCCCTTGGGGACGCCAATCTTCGCTCTAACGAGCTTCGGTTGGCTCCATAATTCGACAATCAGTAAAAGCCACCGGTAATTCGGTGGCTTTTCATTTGGCGCAAACTTCAGGAATGCCCTCCAGGGAAAAACGGGGGGAGTTTGCACTTTTTCAAGCTGCTGGCATACTTAAAAGCGGCCTATTATAGCCTGTTTTGCAGGTTTTTCAGTAGGAGTAGGGCCGGTTGCAATTAAGCACCTTTCGATTCGCTGAATCTATGCCTGGCACAGCCAATTTTTCATGGGATTTCTAAAAATGTTAAAAAAAATCGTAATTCTCGCCTTAATCCTCAATACTCCGTATACATTGCCT
>Ga0210395_10001214_pt1 | contig 20037 bp, 18 predicted proteins | sample IncBWH4OmetaG_FD_150861 | JGI IMG/M metagenome (GOLD analysis project Ga0210395, IMG submission 150861) | Forest soil microbial communities from Barre Woods Harvard Forest LTER site, Petersham, Massachusetts, United States - Inc-BW-H-4-O ...
CTCAAAATCGAGCCGATCGAAATCCGCCGCCGCAATCTCATCGCCAAGAGCGAGATGCCTTACGTGCTGGGCTTCGACACGCTGGGCACGGAAATGACCTACGATTCGGGCGATTACGCGGGCCTGCTCGACAAAGCCTTGGCGGCAGCTGACTGGGACAAGCTGCAACATGATTTGCAACGTCGCCGCGCCGGCGGTGAAACAGTCGGCGCCGGATTGGCCGTGTTCGTCGAAAAAAGCGGACTCGGTCCGTTCGACGGCGTGCGCGTGACCGTCGATACCAGCGGCGCCGTCGAAGTGGTCACCGGCGCGGCTTCGGTCGGGCAAGGCGTCGAAACCGTGGTCGCGCAGATTTGCGCCGATGCGCTCGGCGTCGATTATCGCCGCATCAACGTCGTGCACGGCCAGACCGACCGCATCGCCTATGGCATGGGCGCCTTCGCCTCGCGCGTCACGGTGATGACCGGCGAGGCCACCCGCATTGCCGCCACCAAATTGCGCGACAAGGCGCTCGCGGCCGCGGCCTCGCTGTTGCAGTCGGCGCCGGAAACCCTCGACATCATCGACGGCAAGGTGGTGCGCAAATCCGCCGCGCAAGGACCATCGGTGACGCTCGGCGAAATCGCCCGCGCACTGGCGCCCGCCGCAAAACTCCTCGGCGACGCGCTGCCCGGCCTGTCGGCCGAAGGCTGGTTCGAGTCGCACCACATGGTCTACCCTTACGGCGTGCATGTCGCCGTGGTGCGTGTCGACCGCGGCAGCGGCGCTACCATCATCGAGCGCTATTTGGTCGCCTACGACATCGGCAAGGCGGTCAATCCGATGCTGGTCGAGGGCCAGATCGTAGGCGGCGTGGCGCAAGGTCTTGGCGGCGCGCTGTTCGAGGAATTCCTTTACGACGCCCGCGGCGAGCCGCTGTCGGTCAGCTTTGCCGATTATCTGATGCCGACGGCGCGCGAAATTCCGCCAATCGAGGTTTTGATCACCGAGGACGCGCCGAGCCCGCTCAATCCGCTCGGCCTCAAAGGCGCCGGCGAAGGCGGCGTCAATCCCGTCGGCGCAGCAATCGCCGCGGCGATCGATGACGCGCTCGGCATGCCCGGCGCGGTGAAAGAGCTTCCGGTCACGCCGCAGCGGCTGCGCGCGCTGCTAAGGCTGCAACAGCCCGGCTGACGCTTATTTGTTCTTCGCCGCGGCGGCGAAGATAGTCTTGACCGCCGCGTTCAGGTCCGGCTTCGTCGCCGACAGATCGTCGGCGATACTGGAAATTTTTGCGAGCATTGCCGCCTGATCCGCCTCCGGCAGGTGGATCGCGCTGCCGCCGGAATCCTTCCAGACTTGGCGCTGCGCGTCGAAGAACTGGTCGATGAACGACAACATGTCGATCGACGTGTTCGCTGCGTCGTCGCGGATGATCTTCTGCAAATCGGCCGGCAAACCGTCGACCCACTTCTTGCTCAGCACGGTGATGGAGCTGACATAGGGTTGGTCGGTCTCGACCACGTACTTCGCCGCGTCGATATAGTGCAGCGTCGTGTACTGGGTCATGGTCGTGAGCGAGCCGTCGATGGCGCCCTGCTGCAGGGCCGGCAACACGTCGCCCAGCGTCATCGCCACCGGCGAAGCGCCCATCCGCTTGATCATTTCCAATTGAAACTGCGAGGCGAGCACGCGAATCTTCAAGCCCGCATAGTCGGACAGATGCTGGATCTGCTTGCGGGTAATGATCGAGGACGGCCCGATGGGGAAAATGCCGCCGCCGACCAAACCCTTGTTGGCGCCCAATCCGAGCATCAAGCCGGTCACCGTGGGATCCTTGATGGTGCGCTCATATTGCTCGCGGCTGGTGAACAGGCCGGGGGCGCTCATCGCCTCGTAGCGCTCGTCGACGCCGACCAGAAATTCGGGCGGTCCGCACCAGCCCTGGATCGAGGCAAACTGCACGCCCTCGATCTGCCGCGGAATGGCGCCGAGCTGGCTCGCCGGATAGACCTCGGCTTTGATCCGGCCGCCGGAATCCTTTTCCACCGCGGCGGCAAAGCGCTTGAGCCACTCGTGCTGGGTGTCGTTGAGCGTGGCGGTGGAGAGCTTCATGGTGATGGGGGCTTGCGCGGAAGCCGGCGACGCCTGTAGCGCCGCAAAACCGGCAATAGCGACGGCTATGCCGATCGTCCGAACGGCCGCTCTTCGCTGTTCACCCATATCGTCCCTCTCCCTGCTGTGCGGCGCGGATAGTGCCGGACCTTGGCAGGCCGATCAATGGACAGCGTGCCACAGCCGCTTGCCTGCAACGTCAAGTATCGGCGGCGATGAAATGCGTCACCTTGGGCTCGCCTACCAGCGAGAATTTGTGCACCGCCTCCTGCACCAGGCGATCGGCATTGGTGACGCGCTCGTGCTGGCGCAAATGCTCCATCCAGGATTCGACGAGGAAGATTTCGAGGATGCGGCCTTCCTCGGCGGCGTCCTCGTACACACCCCAGCGATAGGCGCCGTCGCGCCGACGCTCGGGCTCGAGCTTGGCGACCGCGTCGAGGAACGCGTCGCGGTCCTGCGGCCGGATGCGGTATTCGACCGTCACCAGGACCGGCCCACGATCGTGCTCGATGTCTTGCACGGTGATTGGCGCCGGCCAGTGCATGGACGGCGTCAGGTCGATGCCCATGGCGGTTTGCAGCTTCCAGCGCCACGTCAGCGGGATGGCGGCGGCCGCGCCGGCAGCGGCAAGAAAGTGCGCGATCGGTAATCCGACCCACGCAGCGACCTCGCCCCAGACCGTGCTGCCCAGCGTCAGGCAGCCGAAGAACACCGTGGTGTAGAGCGCGAGCCCGCGGCCGCGGACCCAGTCCGGCAGCGCCACCTGCGCGGAGACGCTCAACGTCGCCAGCGACGCGATCCACGTCGCGCCGGCCAACGCGCTCGCCAGAAGCGCAATCAGCGGCTCGCGGGCAACGCCGTAAAGCACCATCGCCAACGCCTGACCGAGCGCGCCCAAGGCCATGACCCGGTCCGGCCCGACCTTCCCCTTCAGCCACGGCAACAAAAATGCGCCGCTTACGGCGCCAGCGCCGATGACGCCGAGCAGGATGCCATAAAGCTCCGGTCCACCCGCGATCTGTGTACGCGCGACCAACGGCAGCAGCGCCCAATAGGCGCTGGCGAACAGGAAAAATCCGGCCGCCCGCATCAAGGTCGCGCGCAGATGCGGATTGTGCCGGGCGTAGCGAAGACCGGCCGTCATTGCTGAACCGAAACGCTCGGCCGGAAGCAGCGTGCGCGACGTTCGCTTTCGCCGCCACCACAGCAAGGCGCCGACGATGCCGAGATTGGAAATGGCGTTGATCCAGAACGGCGCGGCAATACCGATGGCGGCGATGGTCACGCCGCCGAGCGCCGGGCCGATGGCGCGGGAAATGTTGACGCCGACGCTGTTGGCCGCAATGGCCGGCGGCAAGTCTTCCTTGGGCACGAGCTGCGGCACGACGGCCTGCCAGGCCGGAATGGTGAGCGCGCCGGCGGCGCCGATGAGGAAGGTGAACAGCAAGAGATTGCCTGGCGTGGCCAAGCCGAGCCCAACCATCGCCGCGTAGACCGCCGACACCGCCGTGGTCAACACTTCGACCACGATCAGGAATTTGCGCTTGTCGAAAATATCGGCGAGCGCGCCGGCCGGCAGCGCAAACAGGAAAATCGGCAATGTGCTCGCCGCCTGCACCAGCGCCACGATCAGCGGATCGGGATTGAGCGTGGTCATCAGCCAGCCCGACGCCGCGCTGTACATCCAGCTGCCGACATTGGACACCAGGGTCGCCGTCCAGATCACCGCGAACACCGGATGGCGGAACGGCGCCGCGAACGAGGCTGCGCCGGGGGAACGCACGGTGTTGCTCATGACACGCTCCGGCCGCCGGAACGTCCGACACGTCGATACGATAAGTCCATGGATCACAAGTTATCACGACGCGCAGAATTCGGGTGGGCCTTGGACCGGCGGCCCTGCTAGCCTCGACCGGACATAGCAATTGGGAACCCGCAAAATGGCAAAAACCTCGCAAATCGAACCCGATCCGCTCTGGGACACGGTGTTGGCGCGCAATGCCGGCTTCGACGGCAAGTTCGTCTACGCGGTGAATACGACCGGTGTCTATTGCCGCCCGAGCTGCCCGTCGCGGCGGGCCAAACCGGAGAACGTCACCTTCTACGCCACGCCGGGTGAAGCCGCTCAGGCCGGATTTCGCGCTTGCAAGCGCTGCCGGCCGGCATGAGCACCGTGCTGAAAATTGCCGCGGCCGTCTCCGTCGAACGGCGGATCGGCGCCTACGATTGGACCACGATCGGCGCCGATCTCGACGCCTTCGGCTGCGCGACCTTGCAAAAACTGCTTTCGCCGCAAGAGTGCGACGACATCGCCGCGCTTTATCCGCACGAAGAGCATTTCCGCAGCCGCATCCACATGGCGCGGCACGGATTCGGCAAGGGCGAATACCGCTATTTCAAATATCCGCTGCCCGATCTGGTCGACGAGCTGCGCACGGCTCTCTATGCCCATGTGGTGACATTCGCCAACGCCTGGAACGAGCGGATGAACCTCGCCGCGCGCTATCCGAAAGCGCACGCCGATTATCTAAAAATCTGCCACAAGGCCGGCCAGACGCGCCCCACGCCGCTCTTGCTGCAATACGCCGTCGGCGATTTCAATTGCCTGCATCAGGACCTCTACGGCGATCTCGCCTTTCCGCTGCAAATCACCGTGCTGTTGTCGGCGCCCGGCCGGGATTTTGCCGGCGGCGAATTCGTCCTGACCGAGCAGCGGCCGCGGATGCAGAGCCGCGTCGAGGTGGTGCCGCTGCAGCAAGGCGATGCCGTGCTGTTCGCCGTTCACAATCGGCCGGTGCAAGGCACCAAGGGGCCGTATCGCGTCAATCTGCGCCACGGCGTCAGCCGGCTGCGCTCCGGCCGCCGCCACACGCTCGGCATCATCTTTCACGACGCGCGCTGACGAAGCTCAAACCGGCGAGGCGAGCGGCCACAGATAGATTGCGGCCGCCAAAATCCCGAGCGCGGTGCGGATGGCGTGCTGCCGCGCCCATTTTACGATCAACACGCGCGAGGCGCCGGCTTGGTTTTTTGCCAGCGCGTTGAGTTGATCGTTGGTCGGCTTGACGACGAGGAGCGTGTAAGGCCAGTTCGCCAGGATCAACACCGCGCCGGGCAGCCAGCGCCAATCCTGCGTCTGCCACGCCGCGACCAAACCAAAAATTCCCGACAGCAAGGCGAGGCTTGCCTGCATCTTGAAGCCGCGCGCGTAGCTGAGCTTCCATTCCGCCAGAAGGCTCGCGTCGTCGAGCGCCAGCCGCGCCGGCTGCTCGGCTTCATTGACGTAAAACGCCGCCCCCGCAAACGCGGCGGCAAAAGCGAGCGCGGTTGGACCGGTTATCATCGTTCTATCCCTCGTTTCACGCCGGCGCCCGGTGCGCCATCCAGCGGCCGGCTTCGGCCGCGGCGAACAGTTCGGCGAGCGCGGCGTTGACCGCGGCCGGCTCCTCGGTGGTGATGGTGTGGCTCGCGCGCGGGATCACCAGAAGACCCGCGGTCGGTGCGGTGCGCTTGAGGAAGACGCTGCCGTCGAGGCAGCTCTCATCCTCGTCGCCGACGATGATGAGGAGCGGCACGGAAAATTTCTTCAGGTCCGCTTCCAGGTCCCACAAAGTCGGCCGCTTGCTCTGCAGCATCGACATGGTCAGCGCATGGCCAAGCGCGGAATGCTCCGACAGCATGCGGATGAATTCAGCATAGCCGCGCGGGTCCTTGTGCTTGTGGGTCTGGCGCATCTGGCCGTCGCCATAGATTTTCGCGGCTTCCGCCATGCCTTTTTCGATGAACATCGCCGAGGTGTCGAGCGCCACCTTGCGCATGGCCGCGCGCTGCGCCGGATCGGGCAGCGAGCCCCAGCCGCAGCCGGCCGCAGCCACCGAGATGCAGCGGTCGGGATGATGCAGGCCGACATGCACCGCGGTGTAGGCGCCCATGGAATGGCCGACCACGTGCGCTTTCTTGATGCCGAGCGCGTCCATCAGCGCAACGACGTCGGAGCGCGCCATATCCTGGCCGTAACGCGTCGGATCGTCCGGCACATCGGACGGCGGATAGCCGCGCTGGCTATAGGTGACGCAGCGGTGGGCGCGCGCGAAATAGCGCATCTGCGGCTCCCATTGCCGGTAGTCGCCGGCGAATTCGTGCACGAAGACGATGGGCGTGCCGGTGCCGACCTCTTCGTAATAGAGGTTGGTGCCGTCCGCGGTTTTGATCTTTGGCATGATTTGCGCCTCGTTTGCTTTCAGGACCGCACGATGCCGCGCGCGGCATCGCCGAGCGCTTCGACCGGCGCATCGCCGGCGTCGAAAATCGCCAGCACGCGGCACGGACACGCTTCGAGACCCTCATAGCGCCAGGGAAAGGCGCCGATGATGCAGCGCTTGCCCAGCACGGATTCGAGATCGCCGCCGAGATTTTCGGCGTGCAGCAAGCCTTCCTGGAACGCGTAATTGTGGAACGGAAACACGTCTTGCCTGACTTTGCGCCCCGAGCGCTTGTGCACGTATTCGAATGTGCCGAAATAATCCGCCGGCGCCTTGCCTTTTACCTTTTCGAACTCGCGGGCGATATCCGGCCGCATATGGCGGATCGAGGTGTTCATCGGATGGTCACATGAGCCGGTGTCCATGCCGAACCATTTGATCTTGCGCTTGAGCATCCATTCCAGCGTCTCGAGCGTCGGGCCCGGGTGGTAGCAGAAATAGCGCACCAGATCCTGTTGGCTCTGGCCTTCATAATATTTGTGCCAGCCGGTGTGCAGGATGAGAATATCGCCATCGCGGACGTTTGCGCCGGATTTTTCGATCATCTCCGGCGTGATCGCCGACCAGTCCGACACCTGTGGCGCGAGATCGACGACGACGCCGTGGCTGACCAGATAGTCGAGCGGCAGCGAGGCCATGTCACCGGTCCGGCCGTCGGTCGCATGCATGGCGCCGTCGAAATGGGTGCCTGAGTGCATCGAGGTCTCGACGCGCTGGGCGACGATGCCGACGGTCTGCAAGTTCTGCGCGTAATACATCTTGTTGCCGGCATAACCGACCCAGCCGGGGGTGTGGATGCTCATGGTGTGGGACAGATCGACGATCTTCATGGGCTTTACCGGCCTGTTCGCTTGGTGCGCCAGCATGGTACAAAATTTACGTGACTGGCAAACCCATGAAGCTCGATCCCCTTGTAAAGCCGCGTTCGGTCGCCATCGTCGGAGCCACCGATCGCGGCGGCCCCGGCCGCGCGGTCATCGAGTCACTGGGCGCCATCGGCTTCACCGGGCCGATCTATCCGGTGAACCCGAAATATCCGACCGTGATGAACATCACCTGCTATCCGAGCCTCACCGAATTGCCGGAGGCGCCGGACATCGTCGTGTTCAGCATCCGCAATCCGCTGATTCCCGAGCAAATGCGGCTTGCGGTCAAGCGCGGCGCGCGCGCCGCCGTGATCTACGATTCCGGTTTTGCCGAGCTGGGCGGCGACGGCGCAAAGCTCCAGGACGAGATCGCCGCCATGGCGCGCGAAGCCGGCATGCCGGTGTGCGGTCCGAACTGCATGGGCATCCTCAATCCGCCGGCGAGGGTCACCACCTATAAGCAGAACGTGCGCGATCCGGCGGCGATCGTCGGCAATGTCGGCATCGTGTCGCAGAGCGGATCGGTCTGCATCGCGCTATTGTCCGACCTGCGCCGCTTCGGCGTCAGCTTGTCGGTGTCCGCCGGCAACGAGGCGGTGACGCGCACCGTCGATTACCTCGATTATCTGATCGACGACCCCAACACCAAGGTAATCGCGACCTTCACCGAAACCGTGCGCGAGCCGGAGCGCTATGTCGCGGCGCTCGACCGCGCCGCCGATGCCGGCAAGCCGGTCGTCGTCATCAAGGTCGGCCGCACCGAACGAACCCAGCGCGCCATCACCAGCCATACCGGTGGCCTCGCTGGTTCGTCGCGCGTTTTCTCGGAACTCTTGCGCGCGCATCGCGCCATCGAGGTCAACGATCTCGACGAGATGACGGAAGTGCTGGCGGTGTGTCAGGGCAAGCGCTGGCCGCGCGGCCGCGGCATTTCGGTGGTGACCGGCTCGGGCGGCTTGTCGGAACTTATCCTCGACAATGCCACCGCGGCCGGCTTCGATCTGCCGCCGCTCTCCGCCGAGGAGCGTACGGAAGCGGAGCGCGTCATCGGGCGCATCACCGGCGACGGCAATCCGTTCGACGCCTGGGGCAACGGCAATTACGCCGTCAATATTCCGCATGCCATGTCGGTCGTGGACAAAAGCGAGCGGATCGATTCCATTCTCTATTGCGCCGACGCGTCCAACGATCCGGTCATCGGCCAGCCCAGCCGGGTGTTCGAGAATGTCGACATGCTCACCAAGGCGGCGGCCGCGAGCGAGAAGCCTTATTACCTCATGAGCACCCGCTCGGGCGTCATGAACCGCAAGCAGATCGACGGCATGCGTGACGCCGGCCTGGTGGTGATCGGCGGCACACGCCAAGGTCTTGGTGCGCTCGATCGCATGGGGCGCTGGAGCGCGGGATTGCAGCCGGTTCGTACAAGCGCGCCGCGACATGGCCGCGTTGCCGACGCGCTGAAAGTTCGGCGCACCATCAACGAATTCGATGCCAAGCGGCTTCTTTCGGCTTACGGCATCCCGGTGACTCAGGAGCGGCGCGTTGCGACCGAAGCGGATGCGCTCGCGGCCGCACGCGCGCTCGGTTATCCCGCGGTGCTGAAAGTCGTATCCGACGCCATTGCGCACAAGACCGAGCTTGGGCTCGTCGCCGTCAATCTCAAAGATGACGAGGCACTGACGCGCGCTTATGCGCAATTAAACGAGCGCCTGGAAAAACTCGAGCCACGGCCGGCCGATGCCGCTTTCCTGGTGCAGGAATTCATCGCCGACGGCATCGAAGTGTTCGCCGGCGTGTCGCGCGATCCCGATTTCGGCCTCTCCCTCGCCTTCGGCATGGGCGGCATTGCCATCGAGGTGATGCGCGATTTTGCGCTGCGCATGCTGCCGTTGCGCGACGGCGATGCCGAGGCGATGATCGCCGAGACGCGCGGCGCGGCACTCTTCGGCGCGGTTCGCGGCCGCCCGGCGAGCGACGTGAAAGGCCTTGCCACGTGTCTTTATGCGCTTGCCGACTTCACCTGGCATCATGCGGCTTCGATTGCCGAAATCGATCTCAACCCCATCAAGGTGCTCCCTGAAAACCGCGGTTGCGTCGTGGTCGACGCGTTGATCGTCACGCAACCGGCGGAAAAGAAATAAGAAAGAAATAAGTCGCCAGAGCATGATCCCGAAAAGTGGGAAGCGGTTTTCGGAAAAGACCATGCTCAAACAAAAAGCCTAGACTACGATCCGATTCAATTGAATCGGATCGTAGTCTAGGCCGCGACCGGCGCGACGTCGCAGACTTGCGTCACCGGCTCGGGCAGCGCGTCGCCGGCAACATCGTAGCCGACCACGCGCAAAATTCCCGACGCGGGACACATGGCGACCGCAAGCCGCGTGTAAGGGTTGAGCACCGGCTCACGCACCCAATCGAAACGGCCGTCCGCCAACGAACCGCCCCAATTCGTCAACGCATCGCGGCGCGCCCTGCTGTAACCCGTCGCCTCGTCGAATGAGCTGACGAGAAAGCGGCGCGTGCCGATGCGGCCTTCCCAGCCCGGCCGGCTCGGCACCCAATCGTTGGCGGCGCAGGTGTCGTCCTCGCGCGTAACGAAGCCGGTCTCGGTGCGCTCGATCACGCAGCGTTCATTGGCGCCGCAGCCGATCAGCATGAAAATCACCGGCCGCGCCACCGGCGTTGTTTCCAGCAGGCGGCGCGCCGCCGAGAAATCTTCGCAGGTCTCGAAAGTTTGGCGCAGCAGCTGGTCCGGCGGCATGAGATCGGTGCGCCGCCAGATCTTCAGCACATTCACCGCGAAATCGTACGGCCGCAGCCAGCGATGCCGCATGCGGCGCCACATCGGCGCCTGGTTGATGCTGGCGGCAAAGCGGCCCGGCGCCATCGCGGTGAGCGCGCCGATATATCCCGGCCAGGTCACGCTGAAGAAATCGCCGCCTGTGCCGCGCATCCGCGCCACGGCGATGTGGCGGCCAAGACCTTTGAACGGCCAATCCAGCGTGCGCAAAAGCCACGGCGCGCCATCGTGCTCGACCGCACGCGCGGTGCAGCCCCATTGATACGAGGCATTAAGCAGCCAGATGCCGGAGAAATTCAGCGCTTCCGCGATCCGCGCGATCTCAGCCACGTAAGGCGAACGCGATCGGCCGAGCCAGCGCCGCGACGCCCAATCGAGCGCCGGAACCAGCGGCCTCGCCGCGGCCGGAAAAAACGCGAGACAGGCGTCGCGCAACGCGCGCGCCTGCTCGGCGTGTTGCCGCGCATGATGCAGCGGTCCGCCGTCGCGGATATCGATGATCGGGATCGCCGGCAGCTTTAAGCTCATGATGCGAAATGCCGCTGTTTTGGTCCGTTCCGGCCGACTCGACCGTAGTATAGTGGCATCAATACGAACGCCGCGGGGAAACGCCATGACTATCGCACGCCGACATTTCCTGAATCTTGCCGCGGGCGCCGCCGCGCTGCCGGCTGTGTCGCGTCTGGCGCATGCGGATACTTATCCCTCGCGGGCGGTTCATGTCATCGTGCCGCAGGCGGCCGCCAGCTCGACCGACATCCACGCCCGCCTGATCGGGCAATTTCTGCAGGATCATCTCGGCCAGGCCTTTGTCGTCGACGTCAAGCCGGGCGCCGGCGGCAATGTCGGCACCGAGTATGTGGTGCATTCGACGCCCGACGGCTACACGCTGCTCACGGTCAACTCGCAGAACGCCATCAGCCCGTCGCTCTATCCTGACCTGACGTTCAACTTCCTCCGCGACATCGTGCCGATCGGCCAGATCAGCCTGGCGCCGATGATCATGGAGGTGAATCCGTCGGTTCCCGCCAATACGGTTCCCGAGTTCATCGCTTATGCCAAAGCCAATCCCGGCAAGATCAGCATGGCGTCGGCCGGCGTCGGCGGCCCGCAGCATCTCGCCGGCGAATTGTTCAAATCCATGACCGGCCTCAATCTGGTGCATGTGCCCTATCGCGGCTCGACGCCGGCGATCACCGACATGCTCGCCGGCCAGGTGCAATTGATGTTCGACGTCACGCCGACGGCGCTGCCACAAGTCAAGGCCGGCAAATTGCGGCCGCTCGCCGTGACCACGACATCGCGGATCGAAGCGCTGCCCGACGTGCCGTCGCTGTCCGATTTCCTGCCCGGCTACGAGGCCGAAGGCTGGCTCGGCATGGGCGCGCCGACCGGCACGCCGCAGGCGGTCATCGACACGCTCAACAAACAGATCAACGACGCGCTCGCCGACGACAAGATCAAGCAGCGGCTGACCGATATCGGCGTCGTCGTGCATGGCGGCTCGGCTGCGGATTTCGGCAAGTTCGTCGCGTCGGAAACCGCGAAGTGGGGCAAGGTGATCAAGGACGCCGGCATCAAGCCCGATTAGGATTTCGCCACATTTCCTCCTACACTGCGCAACGGCTGCGGGCATGAACTGGAGGCATCAATGTGCGAGCTTTGCGCGACGAAAGCCGGAGCGCCGCGGATCGCGCGGCGGAATTTTTTGCGGCTCGCGAGCGTCACCGCTGTCGGGTTTGCCATCGCGCCGCGCGCGTTCGCCAAAGAGACAAAAACTCCGCCAAAACCGGAAAACGTACTGTCGCCCGATGCCGCGCTCGACCGGCTGATGAAAGGCAATGCGCGCTATGTCGATGGCCTCACCAAGCGCCACGACTTCAAGCATGAACGCGAGGCGTTGAGCAAAGGGCAAAACCCGTTCGCCGCCGTGCTCAGTTGCGCCGACTCGCGCATCACGCCGGAGTTCTGCTTCGACACCGCGCGTGGTGACGTCTTCGTCTGCCGGGTCGCCGGCAATTTCGCCGACGACGACATCGTCGCCAGCCTGGAATATGCGGTGCAGGTGCTCAACACGCCGCTGATCATGGTGCTCGGCCACGAGGCCTGCGGCGCGGTCGATGCCACCATAAAGTCGATCAAGGACGGCACGACCTTGCCCGGGCATCTGCCGTCGCTGGTCGCCGCGCTGCGCCCTGCCGTCGAAGCGGTCAAGGACAAGCCCGGCGATCTCCTCGCCAACGCCATTCGCGCCAATGTGGCGCTCAACGTCGACAAGCTGAAGGGAACCGCGCCAATCCTGAAATCCTTTGTCGACGACAAGAAGATCCGCGTCGTCGGCGGCATCTACGAGCTCAAGACCGGGCGGGTCGAACTGCTGAGCTGACGGCGCGCAGCGCGTCGGCTGCATCAGAACTGCGAAAAGTCGATCGGCTTGAGGCGATCGAGCGTACGGCGGATCGGCGGCAGCGGATATTTCAGGCCGGTGGCGCAATTGAACAGCACCACCTGGTCGCTGCGCTTGATCCGGCCGTCGGCGAGGCTTTGCTGATAGGCCGCGTAAGTCGCTGCACCTTCGGGGCACATCAGAAATCCCTCCTCGCGCGCCACCTCGTCGAGCGCCTCAGAGATAGCTTCGTCGGACACCGCGATGGCAAAGCCGCCGCTCTCGCGCACCGCGCGCAGGATTAGAAAATCGCCGATCGCCTGCGGCACGCGGATGCCGGCGGCGATGGTGTGCGCGTCTTCCCAGCGCGGCGCGTGCTCCTCGCCCGCCTCATAGGCGCGCACCATCGGCGCGCAGCCCGAGGCCTGCACCGCGACCATGCGCGGACGCTTCGCACCGATGAAGCCGATCGCCTCCAGTTCGGCGAACGCCTTCCACATGCCGATCAGGCCGGTGCCGCCGCCGGTCGGATAGAAGATGACGTCGGGCACGGTCCAGCCGAGCTGCTCGGCGAGCTCGAGCCCCATGGTCTTCTTGCCTTCGATGCGATACGGCTCCTTCAAGGTCGAGACGTCGAACCAGCCGACTTTTTGTTTGCCCTCGCCGACGATTTTTCCACAATCGTCGATCAGGCCATTGACGCGATAGACGGCCGCGCCCTCGATGCCGATCTCGCTGAGATTGATTTCAGGCGTGTCCTCGGGACAGAAAATCGTGGTCTTGATGCCGGCGTGGCTCGCGTAAGCCGCCAGCGCCGCGCCGGCATTGCCGTTGGTCGGGATCGCCATGTGCTTGATGCCGAACGCTTTCGCCATCGACACCGCCATGACCAGGCCGCGCGCCTTGAACGAGCCGGTCGGCAAGCGGCCTTCGTCTTTCACCAGAATTTCCCCGCCGCGCAATTTTTTCGCCATCCCCGGCAGCGGCACCAGCGGCGTCATCGTCTCGCCGAGGCTGACGATGTTTTCAGTACGCCGCACCGGCAAGAGCTCGCGATAACGCCACAGATCGGGCGGCCTACTCGCCAGCGCATCCCTGCTCAGCGCTTTCTTCACGCCGTCGAGATCATAACGGACGAGCAGCGGCTTGCCGACGCGCGAGAGATTGTGAACTTCGTCGGCGGCGTAATGCTCTCCGGTCATTGAGCATTCGAGATGGGTGACGAAGGTCGGCCGCTCGGTGGTCAGGTTTTCGTTTGTGTGCAAGGCGGTCTCCGGTGGCGGTTGCGCAATCTAACGCATATCCAATCGTGCTGCCCCGCGATAGCGGGGGGCGGAAGGTGCGAGCGATCCCGTTCTCGCGGCGCCGTTCGCACCCGAGTTTTGCAGCAAGGACGAAAGCCACTGATGTTTCGCCTCCAAATAAATGAAGGGAGGCGGAGCGCCGGAAGGCGCAAATCGAATGGGCCGCACCGCACGAACAGATGTTACCACCTGCCCGCGCCACGGGCGCGGCGCGCGCCACGGACGATCCGCTTGCACGAACCGCCCGCTTCGGGCGCGCTCGCCTTTCGGCGCTCCACCGCGGCTCTGACCGAGGTTTCTAGGCCTCGATTTTTCGACTTCAGGCCAGGTTTCCTGGGACGCGGCAGTTTGCGGGCGTTACCCGCGCTTGCCTGTCCCAGTCCAGCGGCTGCACCCCGCGCACCGGCCGTAATACCGGCGGACATGATGCCCGAAGCCGCCCGGGAGCGGTTTGCGAGACCGCCCGCGGGAACCGCGCTCGCTCCACTTTCAGGATCGCATCCGGAATGTGCCCTTCGATGGGCGAGGTGATTTGGCTTCAATCCGATAGTGAGAAGGTTGTCAAATGCGGTCGCTGAATTGGGAGACGTTGGTCCTTGTAAGTCGTTGAGGCAGCGGCGTTGTTGCCGCGAAACAATGGACCGCAACGGCTTCGATGCATGAAGCGACCGCAACCGCAAAACGATCAGAAATCTCGGAAAAGATTCGCAAACAATTCGTCACCACCGGGCTTGACCTGGTTGTCCATGTGGATCGGCGCGTAGGATGGGTAGAGCGAAGCGAAACCCATCATCGATCTCGAAGGCTGCATGATGGGTTTCGCAAGGGCTCAACCCATCCTACGATCACAGCCCCAAATACGCCTTGCGGATCTCCGGCTTCGCCGCGAGCTCCTTCGGCAACCCTTCCATGAAAATGCGGCCCTCGGCGACGACGTAGGCGTAATCGCTCAGCGCCAGCGCGAGATGCACGTTCTGCTCGACCAACAAAATGGTGAGGCCGGCTTCCTTTAGGCGCTTGAGCGTCGTCAGCAGCTGATAGACCACGACCGGCGCCAGGCCGAGCGAGAGCTCGTCGATGATCAAAATATCCGGGTCCGACATCAAGCCGCGGGCGATTGCCACCATTTGCTGCTCGCCGCCGGACAGTGTGCCGGCCTGCTGGCGCGCCCGTTCTTTCAGCCGTGGAAACAGGCTGAACACCTGCTCGAGGCGGTCGGCGTATTTGGCGGCGGCGCGCTTGGCGAAGGCGCCCATTTGCAGATTTTCGGCGACGCTCATGGCGCTGAACAATTGCCGGCCTTCGGGCACCAGGGCGAAGCCGCGCGCCGCCTTGGCGTGGGTCGGCAGCCGCGTCACGTCCTCGCCTTCGAACAACACGCGACCGCGCCACGGCGCGATGGTGCCGGCGACCGCGCGTAACGTCGTGGTCTTGCCGGCGCCGTTGGCGCCGACGATCGCGGTGAGTTCGCCGCGCCGGGCTTTCAACGAAAGCCCCCACAGCACCTGCACCTCGCCGTAGCCGGCTTCGAGGCTGTCGACTTCGAGCAGCGCGTCGGTCATCACGCGCTCCCTTGCAGCGCCGCGGCGAGCTTCGGATCGCCGAGATAGGCTTCGATCACTTGCGGGTTTTGCGCGACTTCGCCCGGCAGGCCCTCGGCGAGCTTCTCGCCGTAATTGAGCACGACGATGCGGTCCGACAGGCTCATGATCGCCTGCATCAGGTGCTCGATGATCAGGATGGTGATGCCGCGCTCGCGGATGCGGCGGATGATGCCGATCATGTGCTCGACCTCGGTCGGATTGAGGCCGGCCAAAACCTCGTCGAGCAAGAGCAGCGTAGGGCGCGCCGCGAGCGCGCGGGCGAGCTCGAGGCGTTTCTTGCCGGCGATGGTCAGATGCAGCGCCTGCATCTGCAGGCGATCCTCCAGACCGACGAAGATGGCGGCTTCGCGCGCCGCGTCACGCGCGTCCGTCAGCGGCAGGTTCTCGCGGCCGAAACAGGCGCCGACCGTGCAATTGCCCTCGACCGTCATATTCATCAGCGGTTGCACGATCTGATGGGTGCGGGCCAACCCGCGGCGCGCGATGAGAAACGGCTTCTCACCGGTGATGTCGGCGCCGCGAAATAAAATCTTTCCGGTCTCCGGCGTGAACACGCCGTTGATCAAGTTGAACAGCGTCGATTTTCCGGCGCCGTTCGGCCCGATCAGGCCCAAGATTTCGCCCTCGCCCAGCACGAAGCTGAGATCGTTCACGGCTTGCAGGCCACCGAAGCGCTTGCCGACGTGATCGAGCTGCAGGATCGCCGTCATTCCAGCACCTTCTGGGTGCGCGGGAAGCGGCTATGGATGAAGCCCATCAGGCCGCCGGGAAAGAACAGCACGATGAGCAAGAGCAGCACGCCGGAGATGACCAATTGGAAATGCGAGAACGTCCCGGAGACCAGCAGATAGCCGCGCAGCTCTTCGTAGAGATACGCGCCGAGCGCCACGCCGGTGACGGTGCCCTGCCCGCCCAACATGGCGACGACCAGAGCTTCGGTCGACAGCGACAGATCGAAAGCATCGGACGGCTGGATGAAGGCGCTCTTGAAAAAATAAAGCCCGCCGGCGACGGCGGGCAGGACGGCGGAGGCGCTGTAGACGTAAGCTTTGTAGCGCGGCGTCGGCACGCCAAGGATGGCGGCGGCGTCCTCGTTCTGGCCGATGGCGAGAAGCCCTAAGCCGAATTTCGAAATCTTGATGCCGTAGCTGAGATAAAGCGACAGCCCCATGGTCGCAACCAGGGCGAAATAGATCACCCACAGCGCGCGCCCCGGACCGCCCAGCGGCGTAAAAACTTCGGGCGAGATGTAGATGCCGGCCGAGCCGCCCCATGGCTCGAAATTCTGCACAAAAGCCTGCACGCCCTCGACGATGCCGATGGTGGAGAGCGCAAAGAACGGGCCGCGCAGGCGCAGGATGCCGAGCCCGAAGATGAAGGCCAGCGCGCCGACGCCAACGCCGGCGGCGATGAGGCTCAACGCCAGCGGCCAATGATGCGCGTCGACCAGCCAGACGCAGATATAGCCGCCCAATCCGAAGAACACGATGCTGCCGAAATTGATGTAGCCGGCATAGCCGAGCATCAGATTGAGACTGGAGGCGAGCGTGATGTAGACAGTAGCGAGCGCGAGACTCTCGCGCAGCTCGACATTGTCGCCGAGCGCCGGAATGAGAATGAACGCGGCAACCACCAGCGTGATGATCCAGAAGAACGGGCGCAGCACCATTGCCGGCATCACAACGCTCCGCGCCGCGACGCGAAAATGCCGCCGGGGAAGGCGATCAGCACCAGGACGAACAGGGCGAACTCGATCACCAAGGTCCAGCTCACCGGCACGAACGGCGTCACCGCGCCTTCGAGGAGGCCGAGCGCGACGCCGCCCAACAGCGCGCCGACCGGATTGCCGAAGCCACCGAGCACGGTGACGACGAAACCTTTGAGCTGATAGCCGTCGCCGGAGAGCACGGTAAAGGGGAACAATGTGCCGATCAGCAATCCCGAGACGCCGGCAAGCGCAACGCCGCAGCCGACGGTGACCGCGAGCACGCGGGTGGTCGGAATGCCGACCAGTTCCGCGGCTTCCCGATTGTTGGCGACCGCGCGCACCGCCTTGCCCATGCGGGTGCGATGCAGGAACAGATAAAGCGCCGCCGCGATCACCGCCGCGAGCACGGCGGCAAGAATATGGGCACCGGGAAACGTGTAGCGGCCGAGGCTCACGCCCGGCAGCGACACCGCGACATTGAACAGCGCCGTGCCCCACACGCCGGTGCCGATGCCGATCAACACCAGGTTCACCGCAAAGGTCGACAATAGGCTCATCAGCGGCGGCCGGCCGACCATGCGGTGCACGGCGATCCAATAAAGCGCGACGCCGGCGAGAAAGCCGCCGACCAGCACCGGCAGCAAGGCGAGATAAGGCGGCACGCCGAGCCCGGTCGCCAGGAAATAAAGCGCGAACATGCCGCCGACGATCATGGTGCCATGGGTCAGGTTGATGACGTCCATGACGCCCCAGATCAGCGTCAGCCCCATGGCGGACAGCCCATAGACGAGCCCGACCAGCACGCCGTCGATGATCGAAGCGATGATGCCGAGCATGTTGTCTGCTTAGCGTGTGGGGGCCGGCGGCAAAGAACCGCCGGCCCGCGCCTGACTACTGGCTGGCCGAGATCGGATAGATCAGATTGGCGGATTGCGCGGCCACGGGCCAGACCACTTGCCGCCCCGGCTTGCCGTCGACTTTTTGCCACTGCGCCAGCACCATCTCATGCGCCTCCTGCAGCCCGTGATGGCCGGGATCGGTCATGAACTTGATGTGGCCGAAGAAGGTGGTGATGTCGGTTGCGTTGAGCGCATCCGTCACCTTGTCCGGATCGATCGACCCGGCCTGCTCGATGGCGTGCTGCAACACGACGCCGCTGGTATAGCCGGACGCCGAATGATAATCGGGCTTGGCGTTGAATTTGGCCTGGAACGCTTTGGCGAATTCCGCCGTGGTCGGGCCGAATTGCGGCTTGTAGGAAACCTGGATCTCCCATTGCGACGGCACGGTGACGCCCATGGCGGGGGCCCCGAGCTCGCCGAATTTGTCGTCGGCCGGCGCCACCAGGATCGACACCCATTTCATGTTGGCCTTCTGGTCGTACATCTGGCGCGCCAGCGTGGCGCCGTCGGAATAATGGCCGCCGCCCATGAACGCATCCGCGTTCGACGAGATGATCTTGTTGACGATCGGTCCGAAATCGGTGGTCGAGGGCGCATAGGATTCGTTCATCACCACGTCGAGGCCGGCGTCCTTGGCCTGCTGCGCGGCCGCGGCCATCACCGTCTTGGAGAACGGATCGTCGGAATAGACCATGGCGATCTTGGCGTGCGGGTTGTTCGCCTTGAGCGCCGCGACCGCGCCGGAGAGGTAATGGCTGGCCGAGGTGATGACCATGAACAGGCGCTTGTTGCCGAGCTCGAACGGCTTCTCCTCGGCGCCGCCGCTATTGATCATGATCTTGCCGTACTGCTCGGAAATCACGGTGGCCGGCGCGGTCAGCCCGGACGAATAGGGAGTGAAAAGGAAATCGGCTTTGTCCTGGACCACGAGCCGGGTGTAGAGCTGCTGCACGCGGCCGCCGACCGACTGGTCGTCATAGCTGACGAAATTCACCTTGTAGCTCTTGCCGGCGACCTTGATGCCGCCCGCGGCATTGACCTCGTCGCGCCAGAACTCATAGCCGCGTTGCTGGCCCAAGGAATCGACATTGAGCGGGCCAGTCTGCGACGCCGTAAAACCGACCGTGATGGTGTCTTCGGCCAATGCCGGCGCGGCAAACATGGTCGCTGCGGCGGCGAATAAGCAAATCCGTTTCATCTGTTCCTCCCTGTGCGCCCCCGCGCCGGCGGCCGCAAACGCGCCGCCACGACCTGTCGATGATAGCCTTTTGGCCTTGGATTTTTTTGGCGGAAAATGGTCCGCGGATCGGCAAAAACATCGCACAATCCGCGCGCGAAAGCCATGCAGACTCATTGCCGCAGCGGCGTCGCCGCAAACACCAGCCTCAATCGGCTTTGATGCCCGCGTCCTTGATGATCGGCCACCACTTGGCGATCTCGGCGCGTTGCAGGTCCGCCAGCGCCTGCGGCGTCTGCCGCTCGGGCGGCGGCGTTTCAAAAGCCTGGCCGTCGAGCTTCTGCCGTGTCTGCGGGTCGCGCATCGCCGCCACCGCCGCCGCGCCGACCGCGCTGACAATGTCCTTGGGCGTGCCGCGCGGCGCGAACAGGCCGGACCAGTACGAGAAATAAAAATCCGGCAGCCCGGCTTCGTCCATGGTCGGCAGCTCCGGTGCGGCGGCCACGCGCTTGTCCGCGGTGAGGCCGAACGCTTTGATGCTGCCGGCAGCCACCTGCGGCAGCGCCGGCGCGACGGTGATGAAGGTGGCGTCGATCTGCCCGGCGATGACGTCCTGCATGGCCGGCCCCGCGCCGCGATACGGAATGAGGCCAAAGCGCGTCTCGGTGCGGTTGCGAAACAAGAGCGCCAGCATATGCGGCGGGCTGCCGACGCCCGCGGTGCCCACCGACGCCTTGTCGGGATTGGCTTTCAGCCAGGCGATAAAACCCTTGAGGTCGGTCGCCGGCGTCGCTTTCTTGGCAATCAGCACCATCGGCGCCGCCGGCAGCAGCATGACCGGCTCGAAATCCTTCACGACGTCGTATTGCAGCGAATAGATCAGGCCGTTGGCCACATGCGTGTTCCAACTGCCGATGACGAACGTATAGCC
>Ga0210395_10001215_pt1 | contig 20028 bp, 20 predicted proteins | sample IncBWH4OmetaG_FD_150861 | JGI IMG/M metagenome (GOLD analysis project Ga0210395, IMG submission 150861) | Forest soil microbial communities from Barre Woods Harvard Forest LTER site, Petersham, Massachusetts, United States - Inc-BW-H-4-O ...
ACCTCTCACGGGAACCGCGTTATAGTAGAGGCATATACTACCCGGCTCCTTGTGGGCCGGGTTTTCTTGTACCTTCCACCTGCGAGTGCCGGTAACTCCCTCACCGTATGCGACCTGCGGATATTCATAGATCAGACCACCGAGTCGGTTGCGGGGCAGGACCCGCCAAGCCTTGGTCAGAGTCGGCGCGTCGGCGGGGATCGGCTCGGCTCGTTACCGTTTCGCGATCTGAAGCCGACTTGAACCTCCACGCCTCTGACCTGCGGAAAGTCCGTGAAGCGCGACAATTTCTAAGCCGCGCCAATAACGTATCCGCAGGTCAGAGCATGATCATGATGTGTCCGAGGACCAAGTGCACCCATAAACCAATGCGTGCTGTCCGGTGAGTTCGCAGTTGGGAACCGGTTATGAGTCGCCCGACGGATTCGTGGATCCGGTGAACCACAGTCGGGTACGTGGCACTTCTGGCGCTGATTGCCGGGGCGGTCTCCTACCTGCACATGCACCTACCGCCAGTATATTAAGCCGCTGCTCAGGACGCCTGCGATGAGCATGCGGCATTCATGGACCAACTCGTCGGCGATAGCTTATAACCGCTCCTCTGCTAGCGCCCTCCCTCATCCCTGCATCAGCGAGCATCGTGGTCGTACTTGCCGTCCTCTCTCACCGATGGGAGTATGTGACCATGACCGACTCGGATTCGCTAACGATGAGGGTGCGCCAGGCAAGGGAGCGGGCCGAAGATCTTTTTGATAAAATTCGTCGCGGAGAGGTCGAAGGAAGCGAGATTGTGCTCGGGGCACTCTACGATCAATATAATGAATTGGAGCGCGAGGGTCCGATCGAAGAAGGCGAAATTGATGATCTTCTGGTCTCGATAGATTTTGTCTTGGATGTCTGGAGGATAGTCGACGAGTCCCACAAGAAAGCCATGTCAATATTGACGAATCGTCGTCAGCCTTATGTGCTTTTCCTGCGGGGCTTTGACCTTGATGGATTGGCCCTCGATCAAGCAACAGAAGGGCTCAGTGAATTCGGCAGGTTTGCCGCAGGAGACCACTTGCTTAAGAACAAATCAATTCAATTGAGTTTTCGAGATATGGAAGATGGACGCGTTTACCGGAATCTGGCTACCGCGCTGGTCCAGGTGCTGCCGGTCGTCGGTATCCGCCATATCGACACGGCAAGCCCCTTTGGGCCCGACCATCTCCCGAGCCTCTTCTTTCGCAGGGGTGAATGGCGAGAAAAAATTGAGTGGCTACTACGGACTGCGCCGGCGGTCGTCACTTGTGTCACACATGCATCACCTGGCGTCTCCTACGAGATTGAGAAGCTTCGCGAATATCGACGGCAAGAGCATACCGTGGTGACTATATTTCATCCGCGTTGGCGCAAGGAGATAGCTGCCTCAGAAAAATTGGCGCTCCTCGGGCTTATTCAGGGAGCGACGGATACAGGCCTATTGATGTACCCTCTTCTGGACCCCTGCAATCCGTTGATTAGCGACTTTGGCAACGTCATTGAAACAGACGATGTCGAGTTTGGCGACCTAATGAAATTGCCGGTATGGGCTCCCGTCACCCGCCTACATATTAGCGTTGATGAGTCGGTCCTGATGGACCGAGCGATGGGTTTGAGTGGTGTCGGGCGGCGCTTGTGCAAAAATACTGACTATGAAGATGCCCTAGCGCCCCTGAATGAATCGGCGGGGCTCTGGCGAACCCTGGTAGATCAAAATAGAATTGTCCATCTAGGTGGGCTGGCGGCCATACTAAACAATCTCGGATGGGCGCTGTTGAGCCTAGACCGTAATGAGGAAGCATGCAGGTTTTTCGAGGAGGCATTGGTTGCTTACCGAGAGTTGACTCAGGCGGGGTTTGCTGTCTACCTGTCAGGTTTGGCGATGTCATTGCAGAATATCGGTACGTGCCTTTCGGCGATGGGGCGGCATGATGAAGCTCTTGCCCGGACCAGCGAAGCCGCTGACACCTACCGCGTGATTCCAATGGACGTGGATCTTTTTGAACGCGCCCAGGTGCTGTATGCTTTTGCAAGAGTCAGGTCCGTTGCCGGTGCTGACCTCTCGTCTGCGCTAGACGCCGTAACCGAGTCGCTGGCAATTTACTCACTGCTAGCAAAAGGCAACCCGTCTCTACTGGGCACTATGCTAGCTAGGCACCACACATTTGCTGACATACTTGAGGGACTTGGCCGTAACGAAGAAGCGGCCAAGTTGCGCCAAAGTATAATCGAACTTGTCACGCGGATTACCGAGTCAGGCGACATCAGCTCGTCCGAGGAGTCGTATGGTTGACCGGCCTGTCTACAGAGTGTTGACCCGGGCCAGGCTGGGCTTGTTGGGCTGCTGGTTGGCGTGGCCACCCTCCAGGGCTTGCGGTCCAGGCCGGTATCAAAGGGGTTAAGGTATGGCCGCCCCGCTGGCAGGCGGTCGGCGCGGATGGCGCGCCCTGTGGCGTGCGCGGCTGTGCCGTCGGGGCAGATCTAGAAGCGGTAACTCAAGTGCTCGCAGATGTAGGCCCTGGTAAATAGCCTGGTATCGGGCGGGCGATCTTGGAACCGGAGCAGCAGACTGTCGACCGGTGTCGTGCTGTCGCATTGGCAAGATGGCAACAGGCTACGGCCGACCAGGCGGAATCGGCGAGCTCGTGTCGTCCTCGGCGGTGTTTGGCCGGTTCTCGCCGATAAGGTCGTTCTAGCGCCATTGTAAAGGAGGGGCTATGGCAGGCAAGAAGGTTGTCTTCGTGGCGTTCGCGATTGAGGATGAGCGTCAGCGTGACTTCCTCAAGGGGCAGTCGCTACACCCGCGGACGCCCTACGAGTTCGTTGATATGTCGGTGAAGGAGCCGTACAGCAGCAACTGGAAGGATCGCGTGCGCACTCGGATCCGCCGCTCTCACGGCGTGATCGTCCTGGTCAGCAAGAACTCGCTCGCCTCTAGCGGGCAGAAGTGGGAGATCCAGTGCGCCAAGGAGGAGAGGACGCCGATCCGTGGGATCTGGGCCTACAGGGATGACCGCACTCAGATCTCGGGGGTGTCCACCGTCGTATGGAACGACGCCAACGTCAGCAGCTTCATCGACTCCCTCTGACCGATGCGAAAAGCGCTGATTGTCGGGATCGACTACTACGAGCACATCAGTAGTCTCAGTGGTTGCGTAAACGACGCACACTCGGTCAAGGCCGTCTTGGAGCGCAACTCCGACGGCACACTGAACTTCGCGGCACCCCAGGTCATGACGGGAACGAGCGCCACTCAGGTAGTCAGTAAGCGCGACTTGAAGGACGCAGTACGGGAGTTGTTCGCTGATGACGCCGAGATCGCGCTGTTTTACTTCGCTGGCCACGGCTACATCGAGGACACCGGCGGCTTCCTGTGCGGGAGTGACGCCGCGACCGGCGACGATGGGCTATCACTGCAGGAGCTGATGACCTTGGCGAACAGCTCGCGAGCGAAGAACAAGGTCATCATGCTTGACAGTTGCCACAGCGGCGTGACCGGCAACAATGCGATCACACGAACCTTGGCGGAGATCTCCGACGGCGTCACGATCTTGACGGCGTCGACGGCCGAGCAGTACGCCCTCGAAGTGCCAGGTGGTGGAGCCGGTGTCTTCACTCGGCTGCTTGTCGATGCGCTCAACGGTGCAGCCGCAAACCTGGTAGGCGATATCACGCCTGGTAGCGTCTACGCTCATATCGACCAGTCCCTTGGGCCATGGGCGCAACGCCCAGTATTCAAGACGAACGTCAAGACGTTCGTGTCATTGCGGACGACCGAGCCGCCAATCGCATTGGCCGAACTGCAGGCGCTGACCACGATCTTCCCCTCACCCGACTACAACTTCCCGCTCGATCCATCGTTCGAACCGGAACGGTCCAGCGACCAGCTCGGCGACCCCACCCTTCCTGAGCCTGACCAGCAGCACACAGTAACCTTCCGGATCCTGCAGAACTACGTGCGGGTCAACTTGGCACGCCCCGTAGGTGCACCGCACATGTGGCATGCAGCGATACAAAGCAAGTCATGCGAGCTGACAGTATTGGGCCAGCATTACTGGAATCTTGTCGATAAGGGGTTGATCTGACCATGCCCCACTACGACGCTCATGCGTTGCTAAGAAGCTCTCACCTGATTGAAGAACTCGCGTCCGTCGAGCACGAGCGCTGGTCGCATTGGCAGCGGTACCTGCACGAGCAATGCATTCCCAGGGCAGACGGTTCTCTCACGATTCCAGCAGACCTTGTCCGTCATTGGACGACGCAAATGAACATGCCATATAATCAGCTATCTGAGAAGGAGAAAGACAGCGACCGCGAGCAGGTTCAGCGCTATCTGCCCATCATCGCTGCTGCACTCGGAGCCGACCAACCCTAATTTAATTTAGCCCACACTCATATGCTGCGGCTTTAGTTACGAACCGGTCGGCGACCCGCATCAGCGCGATCCTGACGGCCTGCTAGCCACGACTCCCCGTCTCTGGGCTGGGTGCCAGCTGAGAGCGGACTCACTCGCTTTGTCGGCAGGAGGATCCGAAACTTCTCTCAGCGTGCAACTAGCCCCGTTTAAAGAACGGCAGGGAACCGATGGCAGTTCACGAGCAGCCTGCCCGTTATCTCAAGGAGATGGGTGGCTTGCAGCGGGAGTGGGCCGACAATCGTCGTCGGCCACCACGGCTATGCCACCAGCAGGTAGAATATCGGAGGAGCCCTCCGCGGGAAGATAACCGACGACGACATTGACATGCTTGAAAGAATCAGCGGATCACAGGGCGACCGCGCAAACTTATCTGGCGCGGATTATCAAGCCGGACGCACTTCGGGTGGGGGGTCGGTACTGCGGGTCCGGTACATATACTCTATCGGCCGCGACAGTTTCCTGGGACTAGGTTCAATAGCGCGACGCCCTGGGCGCGGCAGTCCGGAAGCCAAGTGTGGCTCGCTCAGTATGATTCCTGTACAGTCATTCTGTTGCCGCGTCAATCATTCCCGCTTCGCCGCAATTGCGGGGAACTGGGTCAGAACCGCCTGAAGTCCTAAATGATCCCCGTAGCGATAAGCTATCGCATGTAGGCAAGGTTTCCTGTTTTCGCTGGTAGCTTATCGTGGCCAGGGATACCTCTAAGGCCGAAATGGGCCGCGTTAAGTTAACGGGATTCAGGTTCGTCGAAGAGACTGTAGGCAGCATCCGTACGATCTCGATCGCGGCTAGCCCTATGCCTCCTCCGCGGTGCTGGCAATACGCCAGAGGATGTCAAGGTTTCTACCGATACAGTAGGATTGCTGCAGATGCTTTCAAGAAGACTTTCTTGTGCAGGCTCAAGAGCCACAAGCCTGCATAGTACATTTAGCAAGTCAAGCAGATCAGTGCTGTAATCAGGTAGCCAAATATCGGAGTTAGTGTCATCGAGTTCCGATGTCCGCTTTCCTGCTGGATTAAGCTTGCGATAGCTAAACCATTTTCCGAGGACGTTCATTCCTGAGACGTTATATGACCAGACTCTAGCTGAGATCGGGCTTATCTTTCCGTGGCCAATATATATGGTTTGTCTTTCTGAATCATACGACATTGTCTCAGGTATATCTGTCGGTGCAGGCGCGATGACGCCATTTAGCCTGGGTCGAATCCCTTCCGGCATTCTCGGTGGCTCGTCGGGACGCCCAGCCTCGGGGGCTGAATACCGTTGTCCGCGAGTATGCAACCAGACCACCTCGCGTCCAATATCTACCGCGTGGTTCCACAACGTTCTGCTCAGCGTCAACGGAACACGCACTCCAGATGTGCGGAGAAAGGTCTCGAACCGCTGAGTATACGCTGGGTGGGCTGTCACAGCCGCAACATAAGCTAAGCCTTTCGTTCAAGCTGGAAAGCCGAGCCAGTGAATCCATGTAAATAGGGAAAACGCGTCCTCCGCCACTTCTTTTGTAATGGTGCATGTCCGGAACAAATGCCGTAAAAGTGACGGCCGGCCCGTGAGATATTGGTTGATTGTGAAGCTCTGATATATAGAGTTGATGGGCGCCATGATTACGCCATAGATCGACCCGTGGGTCGTTCAAAACTCGCGGATCTGCGATTATGTATTGAACATCAAAGCTGCGGGCTCCATACTTTTCAATGGTCGGATATCTTCCAGGATTAGCCCGGAAGGACGACATCCGCGTCCCTGGAAGTGCAATGCTCTCGGGTGTTGAATCCATATTTGCATCACGTGACTCTTTAAACAGATTCGATTTCTCGGCTTCGTCTGCTTTGTTGAGCATACGCCATCTCTTACGGAGAACCTCTTCCGAGGGACTTCGGACCCAAGTTCGATTCGGCTTTACGCCCGGAGAAGACCAGAGCAGTATATCTGGTAGCTCCGAAAAACTTGTCCATCCCGTATCGAGCGGTGGTAGAAATGATTCACGCCATTCCCTAGGACATTCAAGCGCGATGAGCGACACAGACTCCATCGCCCGCCTCGGCCGCGCCGTGGCCGTAACGCTCGTCGCCGCTCCCCAGCGGCCAACCCAGAAAGCGATGGGCCAAGGCGCGGTGCGCTCCCAGATGGACACCCGGATCTGCTTCCGCGTCCGCGAGCGCAAAGACGTCGACCTCGTCCTCGGCCAGGGCATGCTCACCGCCGGTTGGCACGCCCACACCCTCAACGCACCCGGCAAGTTCCTGGTCTCCGCCCCCGAGCACACCACACCCCGGCGCGCCCGCGCCTACCTCGTCACCGACCACGACGTCGCCCGCACCGTCGCCTACTTCGCCGCGAGCCGACCCCAGTTGGACGACGTGTCACACGCCGCCATCCTGAGCGCCGGAGCCGAGCCCGCCGCCCGGGACGACACCGGCGACGCCCAGGACAACGCTGGCGAGCCCAGCACGACCCAGACGATAACGACACGACCACGCCCGAAGGCGCGCTCCGGCTCGCGCTCTGCACCCCCCGACGACGGCGCCGAGATAGCCGAACTCATCCGCCTGACCGGGATGAGCCGCGCGACGCTGTACCGCCACCTGGCCCAGCACGCCCGGGCCGGACAGGCGATCCAGGTCAGCCGCGGACGGTGGCGCGCCACCACGACCGAGGACCCGCGATGAGCCAGTTGTCTCATCCGGTTGTCTCGTCTCACCTCCCGCGCGTGTCTGCACGTAAACGCGCGTACGCGGCGGATAAGACGAGCGCTGAGACAACCGGTCCGGGACGACCGGGCATCACCGGTCAGAAGAAAAGGCCTGCTCGGGGCCTCCCAAATCGTCAAACCGGCCGTACGATAACAGGCCCAGGTCAGGCCCGGACCGCGCGGCGCGTCGAACATCGCCAGACACGAACGCCGTCCGCGTGGTGCTGCCTGACGATCCGCCCCGCCTCACCCCCGGCGCGGCAACGGCGCTGCTCCGGATTCTCCTCAAGGCAGCCGAAGGAGCAGCCGAATGATCAGGTTCGCGTTCTACGGCCGGGTCTCCACCGAGGACCAGCAAGACCCCGAATCGTCGCGATCCTGGCAGCTCACCCGCTCCCGCGCGCTCATCGAGCCACGCGACGGCCAGATCGTCGCCGAGTTCTTCGACATCGACAAGTCCCGCTCGATCCCGTGGCAGCGACGCCCGCGCGCGACCGCGCTGCTCGCCGCGCTCAAGGATTCCGATCGCGGCTTCGATGCCGTGGTGATCGGCGAGCCGCACCGCGCGTTCTACGGCAACCAGTACGGCCTGACGTTCCCGATCTTCGAGCACTACGGCGTCCCACTGTGGGTCCCCGAGGTCGGCGGTCCTATAGACCCCGCCAACGAAGCCCACGACCTGGTCATGTCCGTGTTCGGCGGCATGAGCAAGGGCGAGCGGAACCGGATCAAGATCCGCGTCCGCACCGCGATGGCCGCTCAGGCCAAGGACGAGGGCCGGTTCCTGGGCGGCCGCCCGCCCTACGGCTACCTCATCGCCGACGCGGGCCCGCATCCCAACCCGGCCAAAGCCGCTGACGGCAAGCGACTGCACAAGCTCGCCCTTGACCCCGAGGCGGCCCCCGTGATCCGGCGGATCTTCGCCGAGTTCATCGCCGGGCACGGCTTCTACGCCATCGCCGAAGGCCTGACCCGCGATGGCATCCCCAGCCCGTCAGCGCACGACCCCGCCCGCAATCGGCACCGCTGCGGCATCGCCTGGAACAAGTTCGCCGTCCGCGCGATCCTTATCAACCCGCGCTACACCGGTCACCAGGTTTGGAGTAAGCAGCGTAAGGACGAGGTGCTCATCGACGTAGACGACGTGGCGCTCGGCCATATGACCAAGCTGCGCTGGAACGACTCCGCCGCCTGGATCTGGTCAGAGAAGATCGTCCACCCGCCGATCATTGACCGGGAGATCTTCGAGCAGGTACAGATCATGATCAGCGGTCGGGCCCGCAAGCCTGCCCCGCACAAGCCGCACCGCGCCCAGCATCCCTACGCTCTACGTGGCTGCGTCTGGTGCGGTATCTGCGAACGGCGGATGCAGAGCCACTGGGCCAACGCGGCCCCGTACTACCGCTGCCGGTTCCCGGCCGAGTACGCGCTGGCCAACCATGTCGAGCACCCGCTGAACGTGAACCTGCGCGATGACGCGGTCATCAGCCAAGTTGACGACTGGCTCGCCCTTGAGTTCGCCCCACACCGCCACGCCGAGACCATCCGCGACTTGGCCGCGGCCCAGCAGCCCGACATGTCACGCGAGGTGAGCGGCGACGATGAAACGGTACGCAAGATCGCGGCCTGCAACGCCAAGCTAGCCCAGTACCGCGCCGCGCTCGACGCTGGAGCCAACTCGGCCACGGTCGCTGCGTGGATCGCCGAGACCGAAGCCGAGCGCGTTACCTACACACTCGCAATGCGTCGGTCTGAGCCACGACCCCGCCGCATGACTGAGGCCGAGATCAAGGCGATCGTGGACAAGCTCGCGGACATTGCGAGAGTCCTGCACAACGCTGATCCCGAGGACAAGGGAGAGATCTTTCGGCAGCTAGGACTCAAGCTGACCTACCACCCGGGACCACGGCTCGTCCAAGCCGAGGTCCAACCCGTGCAGTATGGGTTTTTCGATGGTGTCCGAGGGGGGACTTGAACCCGGAAACCGGTGAGATTTCCCTGAATCTGGACTTGAACCCGAAAACTGGTGAGAAATCCCCGGATCGGGGAATTCATGCGGCCATGGTAGCGGCCGTGCCCTGGCTCGCGTCAACCCGGCGCCGCTGGCTGACCACGGATCCGGGCGCTGCCGGTCCTGCGGCCAGTTGAGCCGACCCGGCGCCTTACTTGCTTGCTGCCCCCGGCCTAGGGGCGAATAGCATGACTCGCTGACTGCCTGGAGCCGGAGATCCGCCTGAACGGCTATGAGGCGAATGACGCTGATCAGATGAAACGCACACATCGGGTCGATCCGGCGTCGTGGAGCTGTCCATCGATGCGGCAACGGCGCGCACTGGCAGCGGGAAGGTGGCTGCCACAAAGGCAAGCTATCTGTCACTAGCTCGTTGCCCGAAAACCAGTTTGGCACTCAAGTGATTGCCGGTAGCCTCCCCATGAGGTCCTGGCGGCCCAGGAGGGACATCGTACGCGGGTACGGGAGGCGGGCTAGTGGGGCGGTCGCGGCGGAGCTGCCTAGTGATGCTGAGCTAGCGCAGCGGTCGGCGAGGATCCGCTTGCCAGGGTGGCTGGCGGGCGGCAACCTCCAGGAGTTTGGCCGGACCTGCCGGTGGCGCATCGCTTCTGCCAACTCGGCTGACGGCAAGTGGGATGTCAGGCTCGACGAGCGCGTAAAGCGCACGCCTGGGCGCCTCGTTCAGGTGAATCGCCTTGCAACGAGGGACAACGCGGACAAGGCAGGTGCCTACTCTTGGCTGTGCCGTCTGCCGCGCGAGGCGGCCTTGTTCAAAAACGTGGACTATGGGCACGTCCAGTCGGAGATTAACCGGCTGGGCGAGCAGCATCCCGATGACTTGGCCGCGCTGATGTACAGGGTCACCCTGGCGACGGGGACCGCCGCGCCAGACCAGCTCGCAGAGATCGTGTGCAAGGTGCTGCGGGACTTCCTCCTGCCAGTCCTCCCGAACGCGGCCGCCTACCTGGTTGAGATCAACTTGGCGCTGGGCAGGCGATACGGGCTGGTTCGCCTTCTGCGTCAGGCGGAAGACGACGAGACTATGTTCCTGCGGCCACCGGTCAGCCAGGCGGGCGAACCCCTCTTCAACTCGGCGCGCTGGCTGTTCAGCGACACCAGCCTCGGACTGGATGCGTATCTCGCGCCGCTCTTCCTGGCACTCGCCCCATGGGCGTGGGCGGCACCCGCCAAGCGGCCTGGCGGAGTCGTCATCTACACGCTCGGCTGCCTGGCAGCAGGGCGGCGCAGCGAGGCAGCCGAACTCCTGCAGCTCTTCTTCCCCGAGGGAAGGGCGCAGAGCGGCCCTAAGCCGGAGGTGTCCCCCGCCGACACCCATGGCGCGCTGAACTGGTGGACCGAGGCACTGGACCGCCTCTTCACCGAGGTCACCGACCCGGCGCGATATGTCGGGGACGACGGACAGTATTCCGTGAAGGAGAATTTTGAGGCGCTGCTCAGCCTGGAGCAGGCTTTCAGGAACTTTCAGTCGCTGTCAGCACAGGCCCGCGACAACCACGTACGCCGAACCCTTTTGTTCGACACCCTCGACACGCTCGAAGGGCTCCGGAAGCCGAACTTCGCCAAGATGTGCGAACTGGGCTACGCGCAGCGGGTGCTTGACGAGGTGACCGGCCTGCTGAGCATGGAAGCGGGGCGCGTACTTCTCCCGCGCGCCAAGCGGGCCGTGGCGGCACTTCAGCAACTACAGAACGGATTCTTCGCGCCGTCACGACTGAGGGACGGCGGACTGCGGGTCCCGAATAAGAACGGCAACGGCGAGAGAGTGGTGACCCTCGAGGCTGCTGCCGGTTCATACCTTCGCGTACTCCGCAACGGCGGACACGCGTTCGGCGGTCGGACCGTGCCAGCCGACGGCGTCTACCTGATGGCCCATGACGGTGAGATCCCAATCGACCTTCCCGACCTCGCCTACCTCTACCTTCTCGACCTCCTTGCCCATCCCCAGGTACTGAGACGGCGGACGACGCCCGGGCGGGCCGGAGGCACCTAAGCCGGCGCAAAACGGTGACGACCTCGCCGACGGTGACGACCTCGCCGACGATGACGGCGTTGTCGGCAATCATCGGGGAGTACGCCGGATGGTGCAGGATCAGCGAGGTGTGCCAGTCGGCAATCTTGAGCGTCTTTACGGTCGCCTCACCGTCGGACGACCCCACACTCTCAAGCCCGGATCCCCTCGGCGTCACAGTAGTGACAACGGCAGCCCGGAGCATCGGCCGGAGGCGTCGCAGTGCCCGGGCGAGAGATCTCGGGACCGTCGCACCTGCGCGTTGTCGTCTCGGCTGGAAGCGTCGCAGCTTCAGGAACTCCCATCGCCCTGGTTCAGGGGTGTTGTGTGAGGGCACCCTTCGCGTCGAAGTGCCCGCTACAGTGTCGGCATTCACCGAGTCTCCTCGGCGGACGTGCCCGATGGCCAGTGAGCGGGCGACCAGTCTCCCTCTGGGTCCGTAGTCTGCCCCACATCGATCAGATATCTGCTCGGCTAATGGCCGGGATACCAGTGCGGGCCAGGAGGCTATTCGAGCGGCGTCAAACTCGGTGCTGGCGGGCGGCGGGTGGTAAGGGGCCCGGCCTGGGCGGCGCGAGGGTTGGCGAGCGGCGTAAGCGCCAGGGTGCCGCTTCCTCGGGTTTGGGGCCGGCGCGGATCCAGATGTCCGGTCGTGGCCAGCAAGTCTGCGCGCAGCGGGACCGTTGCCGGCGGTGCTTCGCGCAGGGCGGCGGCGGCGCCATCGCGCCAGGCGATTGCGGCGTCAGGTCTGCGGGAGGGCTAGCGCCCGGCGCCAGTACTCGGTGACCGACCGGCGCAGTCGTTCGGTGTCGACGGCCGGGGAATCGACAAGGCGTTGCAGCCCGATGCCGCGGAGCTGGGCAAGGACGGCGACCGCGGTCTCCTCGGCGGCGACGTCCGGCCGGATGGTGCCGTCGGCGATTCCGGCAGCGACGTCCTCGCGCAGGTCGGCGCGGAACGCCTCGTCCCGTTCGCGGAAGATCCGGGCCAGGTCTGCCGCAGTGGCCGCCTCGGCCCACAGCAGCAGGAAGGCCCGGTTCGGCATCCTCAGCTGGCCGAGCGCTGCGATGTAGCCGTCGATCAGCCGCAAGAGCCGGTCAAGGCCAGGCGGCACGCCGTCAAGCCCGGTCACGAACCCGCTCTGGGTCGCGTGGGCAAGGCGCTGCAGGAGCGCCTGCTTGGATCCGAAGTAGTGGGTGACGAGTCCGCGGCTGTACCCGGCCCGCTCACCGACACGCGCCAGCGTCAGCGAGTGCACCCCCTCTTCGATGACCAGTTCGGCGGAGGCATCGAGCAACGCGGCTTCGGCTTGGTCGCGGCGCTGCTTCTGGGTGCGGCGGGCGGTCGTCATGGGTAGCAGGCTATAACATACTTGTCGATTAGGCAACAAGTATTCGGGTGGGCAATGCCGCTTTTAGCCGCGCTTGAGCACGCCGGGGCTGCGCAGGCCCGGGCAAGACCCGACCGCCGTAACACCGGTCCTGGCTGCGGGCCCCGCCTGAACTCCAAGAGCGGCGCAGGGCATGCCCCTCGCGATCCTCACCGCACACCGGCCAGGCTCGAGCGGGCAACACCCGGGGCGGGCCGGTGGCGATGTCCGCCTGACCACCGCGAGCCGACGCCGTCGGCTGCGACCTGCCACCATCCGGTCGGCGCAATGGGAGCAAGATCCGCCTTAGGCGCTGGTGCCGCAACCTTGGCGATCCCCAGTTCAGGGGCGCAAAGACAAGCTGATCTGCGCTGTTCTCTAGGCAGATCGTCGGCGAGACGCCCTCTTCTCCGATGGCCTAGCCCTGGACTTGAGAGGCAGCGCCGGGGCTGCCGGGACTGTCGGCGTTCTAGCTACGCACCAGGCGGGTGAGGCGGGACCAGTCAACCTGAATTCGGACCGGTACCTCGACGGTGCTGGTCTCCTGTTCAGGGGTCAGCGTCCGGAAAAGCGTGTAGGAACCGAGGGTATGGTCCAGCACATGAATGTCGATCTGCACTACATGCTCATCTGACAGCCACACGAGCCAGTAGAACGGTATGCCTGCGTCAGCGTACTCGGCCATCTTGTCGAGCTTGTCTGCCTTGCGGCTGCCCGGCGAAACCACCTCCACGACAACCCTGACGAGTGAGGCCGGCAGCGGGTGTATATCGCTCGGAGCACATTCGAACAAGGCGGCGTCCGGGCTGCGGATCGTGGCGGCCGGTATCTCCCATAGCAGGACATCAAAGTCGTTACTGGTGTCAAGGCAGGTACCCGGGTTGCGTTCCATATGCGCGCTTGCAGCGGCGTCCAGCATCGCCATGATTCGGCTGGCCGCTGCCTGATGCGACCGGCTTGGCCTCTCGCACCGGACTGCTTGGCCGTTGACGAGCTCCACCTCACGGCAGAACTCCTCAGGAAGGTTCCTCCACACTTCCACGGTGATCGGTTCGGGCTGCAGGTTACCTGGCACCGCCCAGTCGTAGATGGACGCTGACTCAGGAGGAGACGCCACGGGACCTCCTCGGTTGGTCGCCTGAACTGCGAGCATGCATACCCACGCTGCCTTCATCCTGATCGAGGGCGTGTGGGACAGACGCTGTCCTGGAATGACTGTTGACCGTCATCTTCTCTCTCAGCGCCAGGCCGCTCTCCAGCGCGTCTACATGACGATCGTCAGTGACGAGCGCCAAGCGCTTGTCTCAAGTAAAGCATGGCACGGTCCTTGTTGGGCACGGCCGACTCTAGGGCTGGTTCGTCCCTAACTTGGCGGCAACCGGAGTGCTCCTGCGGATCGTCCTGGGCATATTAGATGCCGTTCGGACCCGTGGGTGCTGTGCCGCAAAGGGGTCAGATCTAGGCATCGCTGCGAGTCCCGGCGAACCGTCAGTTAGCCTGCCAGCGCAGGCACTCCCGGCGCGCGAGGTACACAGCCGACGGCCGGTGCCGCCAGTGCAGCACGCCGAGCTGGATCATACTTGAGGCGATCGCCCTCCGCTGTACCCGGAGCCCCGGCCTTGCGAAATATCCGCCTACTGCGTGGGTAGTCTTCGGCAGGCCGTGAACGCGATCCAAGCGCAGAACTGGCTGTGCTGAGCTGTGCTCAAAAGCCGTGCCAGTCCAGTCTGCTAAGGCAAGCTGGTCGCCATGGAACATGAGCCCGAGTTGCTTGATTGGTCACTTTCGTCGGAGGGTTTCTGTATTCGGTTGACATGGCGAATGCTGGGTCCGGTGACGTGGTCAGGATCTGCTGCCACCTTCCCGGCTGCGTCCGCAGAGCCCGGTATCTACATGATCAAAGTCATGCTCGAGCAGAGCCATCGTGTCTATGTCGGCGAGGCAGCCGATCTGGGCAGGCGGCTGCACCGTTATGGCGGCCGAGCAGATGAGCGGCCTAACCAGCGCGGTATGACAACCTCCAACATGAGAGGCCGAATCAGGCGGAAGTATCGCGCGGGCGGCACCGCCGCGGTTTTACCTTCTGGGGCTTCCGGTCGAGCAAGTCCCCGAAAGGGAAGCACTTGACCCGCGCTGTAAGGACTGCCGCATTATGCTCGAAAGACTCGCTCTGGTCGCCGCTTACCTCCAGGGCGAGCACGTCATCAACGAGCATGGATTCCCCAGCTACCTTCCAGGTGCCCCTCTCCAGTGATGGTAGGCGGGCCGGTGCGCGCAGACCTGGGACCATGACGCACGCTGCGCATGGCTCCGGCGGCAGGTCGCCTATGACGCAGGTCCTTATGAGCAAGCCGCCCGCGTCTTCCGCCAGCACGGCTACAGCGACGGAGCCAAAGCGATCCTGATCGCCCAGCGCAGACACGCGCGAACAGCAATCACCGGGCGGGGCTCCGCGCCGCGCCGCGCTCTCGACGCTGCCTACAGCTTCAGCGTGAGCTATGGGTACCGGCCTGCCCGCGTTCTGTGGCTGATAGTCGTCCTGCTCATCCTCGTCACGGTCACGTTGCAGATACCAAGCGCACGAGCGGCGATGCGCGCCACCACATCCGCCGGCACGGTCTTCACGCCGACGGGGCCGTTGCAACCGCAGAGCGCCAACGCCACCCCGCGCCCGGATGCGTGCGGCAACGGGCAGGTCCGCTGCTTCAACCCCGTCTTCTACGCGATCGACACCGTGATTCCCCTTGTATCGCTTGACCAGAGAGACACCTGGTATCCCGACACGTCGACTCACGTCGGAGTCATCATGGAATGGTGGCTCGACATCGCAACCATTCTCGGCTGGCTGTTGTCCTCGATCTTCGTCCTGGCACTCGCAGGGTTTGCCCGCTCCCCGTGATACGTCGCAGGCTTTGCTTTGCCTATCCCCGGCTGGGCCAGAACCGAGCGTTCTGCTGCCACCGTCCACAATCGTCCAGGATGGCCGTGGAAAGCGCCGAACCGGCGTTATCGAGCCTGTCGGCCGCGGCGTTCGTTGAGGTCCTGGCATGCTTGGCGGACCGAGACGCCCGCCCGGCTCGCGGCGGCGCGGATGCAGGCGACCGCCGCGTACATGGCGTACTGCCAGAAGTCGTCGGTCTGCCAGTAGGCGACCTCCTCCAGCAGGTCCGGTTCGGTCCCGCCGCGGACCGCCGCCGCGGCCAGGACTGCGCACTGGAGCTTGGCGTTCTGCCGTCCGCGGAAGGCGCACTCGGGCAGGTACCGCTCGCGCAGTCCCTCCAGGGGCAGCGGCTCGGCCCGGCTGGCCCCGCACCACTCCAGCGCGTCCGCGGCGAGGTCAAGGAACACCTCGCCGGGGAACGTGTCGTTTCGCGGGTGCAGGGGCGCAAGCCCGCTCAGCACCTCGAAGATGTCAGCATCGCGGGCGAGCCCGTCGAGCAGGGCGCGACGGGCTGCTGCCGCATCCTCGTCAGTCGGGCGCTTCTTGCCGGGCGTGTGACGACGGTAGACCAGAACCGTCAGCCGCAGGCCGCCTTTACGGCCGTCAGCCCGGCACCGAGACCAGGCAACGCGGTGAGACCTGCTCCCTCGTCACGCTGGGTCATTACCTTCCAGGTCCGCGACGCGCGAACCGCCGATCTGGCGTCGGCCAGCCCGCCTTGCGTGGCTGTACGCGGCCGTACAGAACAGGCCGATCTGGGCGATTCAGTTGCGCGGGCAAAGCTCGCTCATGCCGAATAGCGGACGTTTCATTCTCGCATATTTATGCGTTGTCCTGCATGTGACACCAGCCATTGCGCTGACCGCCAGTTCAGCCTTTTCGCTTCCGTGGCGGGCGCAGAACGCTTACGATTACGATCGGCCGGGTCGGACGATCGCTACTGGACCATCACGGTGCAGATCGCCCACTCCGGCGCGAACTCAGTCAGCCGGCCGCTGCTGAGCTTCTCCTTATCATGGGACACGCCGTCCGTATTCTGGCCAGGTACTTCCATCTGCGAACCGATATGGGCGCGTATCAGGCGTAACCCTGATTCACTGGCATGGTCAGGCCGCACAGCCTAACCCTGAAACTCCCTGCGCTTTGTAGCGCCTCCTGCCTCACGGCGCCACGGTCATTGCCACATCGCCTTGTCGCGTCGACAGTGTGTTCATGGCAAGAAAATCATAAGCAGCAGGATGTACAAGCCCAAGATCAAGGGTATGCCGTAAGCTTCCGTCGGCTGCAGCGGGATTTGAATACCTGTAGGCGCATGAGCAGCACGCCTGTTACCCATAAGTGCGCCAGCTATTGAAAGAATCAGTCCTGCCCAAACCATCGAATTTATAGTTGGACTGGAGGTCGTGACAGTTATGTGAAAGCTACGCAAAAACATTCCCAGAGCAATTGGAGCCAAGCCCACGGCGGTTACCCTATTCATATTCTTGTATGCATCCTCATAGCGCTCGATCCAGGGTTGGCGAATATAGCGTTTCCGGTCCGAAGGATCCTTAGGCCCAGCGTGCCAGCTGTCCACCACCACGAACGCCGTAAAGAATACGGCGCACGCGCCTCCGGCGGCCGCGATGAGCGCGAAGAGAGTCTCAGATTCGGTCAGGTATATCGCCGATAGGACCTCGAACGCAGCAAGCATATCAACGATTGATACAACGACTGGCACGGCTACGCGCATGCTCGCGGCAGGGATATTGGCCGTGAGTTCCTGCTCCGCCGCGATTCCGGCAAGGCTAATCGAGCCTATTAGACTGCCTATTACGGAGACGATGAGGAGCCCTGCGGCCAATGTCATCAACTGCAACTGATGAGGGGTAGGTTTCGTTGGAACCGTGAAAAGAATAACGATCCCAGGCACTGCAAGGGCTCCAAGTGCCCCGATTATTGGAGCGTATCCGCCCGCCCCTTGCCTGGGATCATAGCGACCCTGAATGGAAACTGCGCTTTCGTTTTCGGGCTGCGCGTCTTCAATCTCGGATGCCGCGCTCTCGGCGTCCGGTGCTTCATCCTTGGCGTTAGACATAACGGGGAGGCTACTACTAAAGCATCGCGGTCGACTACTAATGTGCCCACACCGTCGCGCATAACGTCCAGGTCTGGCTCTCAAGCACGTTCATCCCTTTCGAGTCGGCGACCGCGCCGAACGGCTACGTGCGCAGCGCTCTCGCCGTGCTCGGTCTCCCCGCCACCTGGTCCGACACAAGGATCTGCAGGCCATCTGCATAAATATGCGCCGTCTCCTTGCTGAAGAACGCTCTCATCTGCCGCGAGGAGTGAGGTACGGGGGGAGCGCATCCAGCTGCTGGTCTTGAACGCCTGCTGGGAGTCGTCGGTTAGGGAGTTTCCGGCTTGCGTCGTTGTTACCTTGTCTCTGCGCATTCTTGGAGGATTCTGTTCACCCAGACCTTCGGCGGCATGTCATCGATGCCCAAGTGGTCGGTCCTCTTCGCGATCTGCCGGTGGAGCGCATCGTCGGCCTGGAGCTTAAAGTCCAGAAGCCGGCGCGCGTACCCCCGGTCAGTGCGGCTCCAGGAGTAGTTGTTCGCAGCCACCTTGAAGTCGGCACAGCCTAGCAGCGGCGGAATGTGATCGAGGATGGCGCGCAGCAGTGCATGGGCAGCGTAGGCATTGCCCCGGCTGTAGTGGTCATTCAGCTCAGCGACAAGCCTGCTGAGTTTCCCGGGATCCAAGCCGATAGCCTCGGCCCGCGCGGCCAGACTGGCGCTGACCTGTGGGTCAACGTAGCCCGGGCGGCTGGCGGCCGGACGTGCAGCATAGCGGGGCTGGCCGTCAGCAGCACGGGTGAACACGACCTCGCCGGCGGCCTGATTCACTGACTCCACCAGCCAGCCCGCATCGAGCCAGGCCCTCGCCTCAACGTTGCCATCGTTGTTGCCCCACCAGGCCCGGTGCCGGTAAGCCGACTCCGGCAGGCGGCCGACCAGATCCTCCACCGCCTTGAAGGTCATCCGGGCGCGGGTGCCGGTGGTGCCCGCAAGGTGCTCACGCAAGGGACCGTACTTCCCGCCAGCGGGCTTGGCTTGCACCGGCTGACCGCGCCGGGCCAGGCACAACCCGCAGGGCTGCGCGTGACCGCCCAGGTGACGGGCAAATTCCTCCAGCTCGCTCTGTTCGCCGCACACCTTCGCGTACTCGCCGGTGAAGGTGGTTCGCCTGGCGGGCTTGCCTGTGATGGTTCCGCAACTGGCGCGGTGCAGCATCAAATAAGCCGCACTCGGGGTGCGCCCTGTGTTGATCACAAAGCCATCGGGATGATGATCGAGCCAATCGAGGTAACCATGGTCATCATCGATAAAACGCTGCACGCCGGTCATCATTCCCCCTGCGGGAACGCTCTGTCACGCCACTGAGAGCGGTCACGGCCGCTTGACTGGTCATGAGTTCGTCTAGGAGGCCGCACCCCCGGGACCGCGCCCTGTGTACTTCGCCAGCACCGCCGACATCTGGGACAGCGCCCTCAGCCGGGCCCGCACCCGCCACCCGGCTGACAACAGCGCGCTCAGCGGCCCTGTCAACTCTCCCAGCGCCGCCACCACTTCGGCCTGCGGCCGATCGGCTAGGAATACCCCTCGGGCGGTGTAGACGTAACTGCCGATCATGTCAAATGCCGAAGGGCGGCCGAACTGCCTGAACACCCGCCTATAGGAGGTGGCGTAAAGCCACACGTTGTCGAACATCGTCTCCGTCATCGCAGCAAGCCGCAGCCATTGCCGGTCACGCTCCCCAACCGGTAGCTCTGACCACGAGCCGGCGATCATCGAGATCGTGTCCAAATACCCCAGCAGTTCGCGCCGCCGCCGGTAGCCCTCGAGCAGCAGCTCCTTTCGCGCTTCAAGCCGCGGCTTCGCCGCGTACTCAATCCCCAGCGCTACCAAAGCCGACACGAGTGCCGAGACCAGCACCGTCACAACCAGGCTCATGGCTAACTATCATCCGCTAGCGCGGGCTAAATCATCGAGCATGACTACGTCGGCAGCCGACTTGATCCCCACCTCGTCGGACTTGAACCGGTGACGGTCTCGCTGGCCTCTCTCAAGGCGTGAATTATGGTGCCGCCCGAAGCGCTCTCCGTGGAAGCGCGGCACGCCGCACTGGGTGATCTGTGAACGCCTGCGTACTTCGATTACCAGCTCACCTTGCGCGCGGAATCGGCGATCTGGCCTCCTTGCTCGGAGGGGATCATTACGCAGTGTTGCCGCCTGAGGCGCGCCTGCGTGTAGGGAGTTGCGCACGCGGGAAATGCCGGTGCGTGGGGCAGCGCGGCTTGAGGTTGCCGGCAGTAACCCGGCGGGGATGACCGGCACGGCGGGGTCGCGGGCGTTCTGGTAGGCCGCGAGCGTCCGTACCGCGCCCAGCCGCATACCCCACCAGACGGGAGCAGCCTGATGCGGGAGCCGGGCCCAGGCCACCGCGTCGCCGATGGTGAACGATTCGGTCTGCCCGCGTTCGGCCAGCCAGTCGGTGAATCC
>Ga0210395_10001216_pt1 | contig 20023 bp, 21 predicted proteins | sample IncBWH4OmetaG_FD_150861 | JGI IMG/M metagenome (GOLD analysis project Ga0210395, IMG submission 150861) | Forest soil microbial communities from Barre Woods Harvard Forest LTER site, Petersham, Massachusetts, United States - Inc-BW-H-4-O ...
TAAAAATACTTCTTGAGCAGTTCTTGCTCGCCTCGGTCTAACTTTCCAGTTACTTAAGACAAGCAGAGTGCAAAGCAAGAAATGGAGTTGTTGAAATCGGTCAGCCCCCGCTCGAGTCTAGTGGACATCGTCTTGGCAAACTACAGGCAATATTTCTGATAACAATTTGGTCTCCATCCCCGTATTACTACATGGAAGATGAACTTCAACGATCCCGGTTGATGCCGTTTGAACCACGCTATGCGCGGTGTTCGGAAATCATTCGCTGGTACCGTCCGGCAGAAAGTGTGAGCTACGAAATGTCTGAGAATCTATCCGTCACGATCATTCTTTCGGTAATTACGTGCGTTCTTGGCTGGGCAGTATGGGTTATCGCCGTAAACATTCGGCGTAGCCGATGGAGCAAGCAAGTCGCTGAGCTTCACTCGAAACTCTTGGATCGGTTCACAGGCAGTCAAGAACTGATCTCTTTTCTAGAAGGGGATGCAGGCCGCAAATATTTCGAGGCTCTTGCATTTGATCTCAAAGATTCCCTGAGCCGCATTCTCAACGGTATTCAGCTGGGGGTTGTGCTCGTCTTGCTTGGCGCGTCTCTTCTTGTTGTGCGTAGCGGCCAGGACGATTCATACGCGCGCAATTCTTTGCTGTTACTTGGCGTCCCGTCGATAGCGCTCGGGATCGGATTCCTGACATCTGCCGTGATTTCACATCGCCTTTGCAAGGCTTGGGGGCTTCTGAACAATAATGGGCGACAGGCCTCGTGACGATCACAGTTCTTTGAGACGTCGATGCGGCCATGCCAATTGACGAGGAAGATTTTTGCGCATTCTATGATCGGACAGCACGCAATCTGCGTGCGTACCTGAAATCTGTGTTAACGAGTGACCCAAGCTTGGTAGACGACATTTTGCAGGAGAGCTATTTCCGGTTCTTGAAGGCTGATCTTCCGATTGGCATGGAATCCGCCTGGGGCAAGAACTATCTCTACCGCATTGCGACGAACATGGTCCGCGATCATTGGAGATCGAGAAAGATGGAGCAGCTAACAGAAGACCGCGACGTCGTGGCACCTGCGAAATCACTCGAACGGGTGCTCGACATCAATGACGCGTTGGGTCGGTTGAAACCAAAAGAACGCGAGCTGCTATGGCTCGCATATGTCGAGTGTTTCAGCCATGAGGAGATCGCAGGCATTATACGAGCAAGGACGATTAGCATTCGCCCGATGTTAGCTCGTGCGAGAGCAAGGTTTGCTGGTCTCCTAAGAAGGCGGGGTTATGGAGCGTAAACCGAGCGAGATCCCCGAGCGCCAGGCGTGCGAAGTCGAATCGGAAGTAGTACGGGCGATTGCGCGGCGAGATTTTAATGATGATTTTCGTGGCCACGTTGAATCTTGCTCGAATTGCCAAGAAGTCTGGTCGATCTCTCAGCAATTAGATCTTCTGGTTCAGGAAGATGCCAAGGAAAATCTGCCCTCAGCCAGGCTAATGTGGTGGAAGTTGAAATTGCGGACGCGCCGAGAAAAGGCGAGTCAGGCAAAGCTGCCGCTCGTCTGGATGGGCAGAATCTATTCCACGACGATTCTTTGCATAGCTGCTTTCGCGCTCCGTCGGGTCCCCATCCTCGTCGCTGTCTCTTCCGTGCTTAGCATTGGATTATTGGCGTTGGTCGCCGTTACCTTGCCTGTTGCGATAGTTCTATGGCGTTGGTCTCGGTCCTAGCAGCTGTTCGGAAAAGGAGGCTTGAAAACCATGTTTTCGCGACGCAATCAGATATCAGCCGACTCCGAGAGAGAGCGACAATCCAACGTACTCTCAGGCTACCGCCTTCGGCTGGACCATTTTGTTCAGGATATCCGCTACGCCACGCGCATTCTCCGTCGTAGTCCGGCATTCGCAATCACCGCGATGCTCTCCCTCGCGCTCGGCATCGGTGCCAACACAGCGATATTCAGCGTGCTGGATACCATCATGTTTCGAACCTTGCCGGTGAAAGATCCGGGCAGCTTGGTGATAGTGCGCCCGCACGAGTCTACGGGCAATGCAATCGTTTCAAATCCGGTTTTCGAGGAGATGCAGACACGGCAGCAGGTCTGCACCGGTTTGCTTGCCACTTCCGAACCCCAACGCCTCACCGTCCAGTGGATGATCGCCCAACTTCCGCAGCGCGTTATGGGCACTCTGGTATCGGGAAATTACTTCAGTGTGCTTGGCGCAAACATCACGATAGGCCGCGGTTTTGCGCCTCGCGATGAAGATCCCGCGGCTGCCGGTGTCGCCGTCATAAGCTATGGTCTTTGGGACCGGCAATTCTCTCGAAACTCCGGCGTACTCGGTCAAACCATTTTGATCAACAACAAATCGCTGACCATTGTCGGAGTCGCGCCCTCTGGCTTTGATGGGGTGACTTCTGGCTTAGCTTCCGACGTCTGGGTATTGCTTAAGCAGTTTCGCACTGCGGAAGATTTGCGCAATCGCGCGGGGTCGCTCTTTCAAATCATGGGCCGTTTAAGAACTGCTATCAGCCGGGAGCAAGCGCAAGTGGCGCTGACGCTTCTATATCAATAGTCGTTGGCCGCAGAACTGGAAAACGGCGGTGCCACTGCCGTCGTTGCTAGGTCACGACCGACCGACAATCACATCGAACTTGAAGATGGAGGACGCGGCCTATTATTTCTGCAAGGGCAGCTTGGGCGGCCACTCGTCGCCGTAATGGCCATCGTAGCCTTGGTATTGTTGGTCGCTTGTGCAAACGTCGCTAATCTCTTGCTGGCGCGCGCCATCAGCCGTCGGCCTGAAATAGGTGTGCGCATTGCGTTGGGCTCCAGTCGGGGACGACTTGTGCAGCAGTTGCTGACCGAGAGCGTGTTGTTGGCTATTTGTGGCGGCATCGGTGGCTTGCTGTTGGCTTATGCGAGTGGCTGATTTCTAACGGTACTGCTTGCGGGTGGTTTGTTGCCCGTGACTCTCCATCTGAACCCTGATACCCGTGTGATGGCATTCAACGCTGCCATTTCTTTGCTTACCGGGATCCTATTTGGAATCGTTCCGGCACATCAGGCAACAAGACCAACTGTTACTCCCAGTCTCGGCAGCCAATCGAGAAATCAAGGTGGTAGCCGCCCACGCCAGCGATTGTCCAAGGTTCTCGTTAGTTCGCAAATGGCTATTTCTCTCCTGCTGATGATTATCGCTGGCCTCCTCGTGAATAGCGTCCGGAGAATGCATGACATCGACGCGGGATTTGATCGTGAGGGCGTTCTTCTCATCGAGGTACACAGCGTTCAACCATCCAACACATCGCAGTTATTTACGCTCACCGAACAATTGCGCGAACGCATCGCGGCGCTACCCGGCGTTCGCAGCGCTAGTTGTTCTTGGCTGCCTCTCTTCGACCCTTTCACTGATTTGTCCGCCCCCTTGTTCATTGACGGCTATGCGCCTCGCGCGGGTGAAACCTTGATCGCTAGATACAACTCGGTCTCGCCGGGCTATTTTGAAACGGTGGGTATGAAGCTCACTGCGGGCCGTGGATTTGTTGCCCAAGATCGCGAGAATTCTCCCCCGGTTGTCGTCGTGAATGAGAGCTTCGTCAAAGCATACTTCCCTGGCGAGAATCCGTTGGGCAAATTCATCGCGATTGCTGTTGGCCCAAAGTCGGGTTGGCAACCGCGAACGGTCATCGGTGTTACACGCGATGCGAAGTACAACGACCTTCGGCGTGAAACCAAGCCGCTGTTCTATACCCCGTTCTCGCAAATGCCGCGGGAAGTGCAATCCATCGAAGTGCGGTCAGCGAACGCTACCGATCCACTACTACTCGGCTCGAGTGTGCGCGAAGTTGTAGCAAAAATCGCACCACAGTGGGTTGTTGATAGCGTGCGCACCGTTGCGCAACAGGTTGATCGCCCAATCGCGACGGAACGGTTGATTGCAAGGCTCTCTGCCGCCTTTGGCCTACTTGCACTACTGTTGGCTGGCGTAGGGTTGTACGGGGTATTGTCGTACGCCGTTGCCCGACGCACTGGCGAGATTGGCGTGCGCATGGCTCTCGGAGCTTCTCGTGGCGACGTGCTTTGGCTCATTCTGAAAGAGTGTTTAGGATTGGCGTTCGCCGGAGTAGGATGCGGACTTTTCTTAGCAGTGGCGGCAACGCGCCTGCTGTCGAGATTACTGTATGGCCTCAAAGTTACAGATCCCTTGACGATTGCAATCGCAACCGTTGCTCTCGTGTCAGTTGCGATCCTTGCCGGATATTTCCCCGCTCGCCGCGCCAGCCGGATGGATCCATTGGTCGCGCTCCGGTACGAATAAACAATGTCGCCGTTAGCAGAACACTACAGGGGGTGGAATAAGCGGTATGACTCCGACCTAGTTGTCAAATTCGTACTCAGCAGCAGATCACGGGTCTCTCGACTTGGGAGCAATTTGGGAACAATAACCGCCGAATACCCTGATAAACCGTGATACAAACTGCACGAAAAACATAGACGAACCAACTACTTAGCATTCTAGAGTTTATCTTGGGCGCAGAAGCCTACAAGGCCAGGTTAAGACGAAATCAATTTTCGCTCGCAATCTGTAGGCCGCACTCGGGGGCAATAATAACGGTATCCCTGCATGAAAATGAAATAGAGAACGCCGGGAATTATAAAGAACAGAAGTAGCAACAGTCCGACAAGTACGGAGCCCCGAGGCACTTTTCTTGGTGGCCCTTGATAGTGACAGTTCGCATGCGGGCAAATAATGTCACCCGGCCTGCGAACGCTCGCAGATGCCACAGTTGTATTGATGGCATTCCTCTTGTCGAGGAACTCACCACAGTGTTTGCATTTCTTGGCGTATGCCAAGCTAGGGTTCGGAGCAAAACGGGCATCTGATGGTCGCGTCGGCGGCGGGTGGAGGACCCCCATGTGCGCTACAGAACGCGGAATCGGTTCCGATTGGTAAGGGGGTTCCGCAGCGACTGCAATCCGGCGCAAGGATTTGGCTACACGCTGGGCGTATTGGCGGACTTCTATACCATGACCGATCTTATGAAAAAAGCCGGGTTTAGTGTCCTGAGTTATCGCGGATCGCACGGCCAGTCGGTTGAGATGGCGACAGACTATTACGCCTGTTACGGCAAGTATGTCGGGTTCAAGAAGCCCGTCACCGCCGACAACGCCCGGGCCTGCCCCAACTATCAGCAATATATTGGACAGATCGTCAACGGCCTGGAGACGAACATTGTGATGGGTGCATACCATTTCCCCCAGGATGCCGCGATTACCGAACTGGAAGCGACAGCGAAGAAAGGGGCAGGCGCGAATCTTCTCGACCCACTCCGTTTCGGGCGGTGGCGGGACTGATCCGCACGCTCACCGGCGCGGCATAATGGCATTGAAGCCGATGTGGGGAGTTATCCAGCCAACCTTACCGTCCTATGAACACAAAAGTACATCACATTATTCTTCTCGGATGCCTGTTCGCAGTGTTAGCGAGTCAGGATGCGGCTGCCCAGACCGCGAAGCCAGGACGGATCGTCGGTCACATTGACGGTATCAGCGAGGACGGCGACCACTACCTTCTCCTGGGCTGGGCATGCCAACAGGGACAAAGCAAATCCATCGCGGTTCAGCTATTCGCCGAAAAAGAGACAAATGGCGTGTCGAAGCAGGGGCCACTCTTCGCGGAATACGCAAACCTATTCAGCGAGCCTGGAGTGGCTCAGGCCTGCCGCGACTGATTCGTCGCGGCGTAGCGTTTACGATCGTCGGCTAACAACGCCGTCGCTCCATCTTTACTGAGACCGCGGTGCGAGATTGAGTCGGAACAAGTCGATGCCCTCCATCGCGTAACGGGCATACAGGAAGTCATGGATCGAAACCACGCGATCGCCGTCGAAATCCAGGGCAACAAAATAGGCAGGCGTCCCGAGTGAAATCTCGCGATCGTACACGAGCATCGCGGCCCGGCCATCGACAACGCCCGCCGCGTAAGCCCACTGTTTGGCGGCTGCATAGGCAGCGTAGTATTCCTCGACCTTGCTCTTTCCTTGCTTGCGCAGCTTCGCGACGAGGTCGAGTTTGACGTCGTCAGCTAGCATCGCGCGGACAGTGTCGAAGTCTCCGATCTTGAACCCCTCTACATACGTGGTCAGTCGGGCGCGCATTCCATCGGACAGCATCGGCAGTGAGACGTCGGCGGGTTCCTTGGCAAACTCGCGCAAACGGACACGCCCCCGCTGGAGCGCGGATTTCGCGGCGGCCTCGCTCGCACCGGTAATCGACGCAACCTCCTCCAATGAGTGGTCAAGCACATCCTTCAGGATGACCGCGCTCCGCTGGAGCGCCGGAAGCCGCATGAACGTGCGCAGACTCATCGTGGCGGCCTCGTGGTCCTGATCGGGGGAATCCGGAGCGGCAATCATGTCGAGGGCCTCGTCATGGTGCATCATCGGACCGCGCGCGCGACGACGGAGAAAATCAAGCGCGGTATTGTGGGCAATACGGAACACCCAGCCTTCAGGGTTGTCGATGACACCGACACTGGGCAGGGCGGCAAGGGCTTTAATCAGTGCGTCCTGGACAATATCCTCGCCATCGACCGCGGAGCCGGTCATGCGGGCGCAGTATCGATGGAGCTTTGGACGAAGCTCACCCACCAACTGCTCGAACTGATCACGCACATCGTCAGTCATTGACTATCGCGTCCTCGGAATAGCAGTGCTCTTTGGATCATACGTTACGTCGAGCGGCAGGATGTCGCTCTCGTTGCGAAAGCCGTAGGCGACGCCGTACATATAACGCGGATCGCCGAGTAGCTCGACGACCTGTTCTCCAACCTGCGCCGGGCGCAGGATCGAGCCATAACGTTGCACGACGAGCTCGTCGACGCTGACACCCTCGATCGCCGCGTATGCGGCCGCAGCCTGATGGCCGAGCGCTGTACCGGGAATCAGCTGGCATAGAACGAGCACCTGGAAGTGGATCCCGAGGTCGCGCTCGCGCGATACCGCGTTTGCACTGTGGGCCATGAACCACAGCATCCGTTTGGCGCCTATATAGCCTCCAGAGAGCCTCAGGCTTTCGGGGGCGATGTACGGCACTGCAAGCACCATTGCTGCCCCACTCGACATTACCAGAACGCGCCACCTGGCTTCATCGGAGTGTTGAGTGCGGCCTGAATGCCGACTAGCCCTGCCTTCACGTCGGTGTTCCAGGTCGTCGATAACTCGTCCCAGGTCTGCTGGTCGATCGGCTTCATTGGCAGCCGCGCGCGCGCGTTGAGGATGAGCACGTCGGGCATCTCTTTGCGGATGACCGACGTCATAAGCGTGGCGTCGGTTGCGTCACCCGCAACCACCGCAGCACCGGCCTGCTCAGCCGCAGAGAGCTTCACTCGATCGCGGCCAATTGCGGTCACGTTCGCGCCGCAGGAGGCGAGCGACTCGACCATTGCGAGCCCCAGCCCCAGGCTGCCGCCGGTAATGACTACGCGCTTTCCGTTCAGGTTCTGCATGTTCATTCTCCTTACCCGGGCATCAGGCGTGGTGGTTGTAGACGACGTCGTCGGTGAAGCCGTCGAACGCGGCGAGCGCTGCGATCTTCGCGTAGTAAGCGACCATATCGGGATTGGTTCGCATCGCTTTCAGACGATCCTCAAATTCGTGCGTGTTCATGGTTCTAGACCTACTCCGCTTCCGCGGTCTGTTCCGCCAAAGATTGGACACAATTGTCGATGAGAATTTTCGACAGGGCGGCCGGTTGTGACAGGAATGGCGAGTGGCTGCTTTCCAATGTGTGGGTAGTTGTCTTGCCGCCGATGGCACCGTCAACCGTCGCAATCATGTGATCCTGACCGGTCAACGGAATCGCGCGATCCTGTGTGCAGCGGATGTAATGGCGCCGCACCGTGCCAAATCTTCCAGGCGTAATTTCTGATAAGGCTAAGGCGCATGCGTTCGATTCGTCGTAATGAAGTTGCGACGCCGCATGCGCGAATTCGGGCTCCGACACGTCGGCATAAAACGAAGCTTTGAGTAGCGATCTGTAGGCTTCGTCGGTTGATCTGACATTGATCCTTGTCGCGCCGATGGCGGCGGGGTCGCCCACAAACAGCCTGGGCGCCAGAGCCGAAGACAGGGTTTCATGCTGGAGCATCGCGAGCAACGGCATGCCGTTCGGCACCAGGAACCCGGAAAGATATACGACCGCCAGAAGCAGGTTCGGGACCTGCTCGGCGACCGCCGAAATTGTCATCCCGCCGGCCGAATGCCCGACCAGGATGACCTTGCCGTCGCTGAGTGACGCAGCTTCTTTTACCAACGCGACTACCGCTTGCGTCCGCTCCTCCTGCGTAACGCCGGCGATGGGTGACCGCTCGGCGGCGAACGCACCGGGGTCGAACGGGCGAAGACCGAGCGACGCTGGCGCTATCGCATTGACCCCTGCGCCGGGGAGGTCGAGCGTCAAAGCCTCGAAGCCGTTGGCTTTAAGTATTGGCGTAACCCTGTCCCACGCCGAATGGTTGTGCCAACCGCCGTGGATCAGGACAAAAACTGCTTTGCTTTCTGACATCGCTGAGCCCTCTTCGTGTGATTTTGCGATTTTACGACTTGTATAAGCGGCCGCCCGCCATTTTGCGGCCGTTTTGCGTCCTCGCCCGCCCAGACGAACAGAGAGGGATGGGTTCAAACTTCCCTGTTGTCGAAAAGGAACATTTGAACGCCGGAGTCATCAGGCGCAAAAAGTCGGCGATCCGCCCCAGCCGCTTGTCCCTCCGGGCTTGCAAACGCCTTTTCAATCGCCGCAAGGTCGTCGAAATACAGCGTTCCGATTAGGTGAACGTTGGAGGTTCCAACCGGCGTTGCGATGGGGCCGTCGCTGACCTCGTATTTCCTGAGCCCGGGAATCTTCTTGGCGAGAGGCACGTGGATTTCGAAGTAATGTCGGTCAAATGCCTCGACGTTCTTCGGTGTCCGGTAAATCACTACCATCCGAGCCATTGCGGTTCTCCTTTGTTAATTGTGTGACGCAAACTTACGTGTTCACCCTCACCGGGTATCGCCCAACACCGCCGAGCCCACGATTCCCGGCCAATTGCGATTACGTTCGCGCCGCAGGCAGCGAGCGCCTCGACCATCGCGAGCCTCAGCCCCTGCCTGCCGCCGGCGATGACCACACGTTTTCCGTTCAGGTTCTGCATGTTCATTCTCCTTACTCCGGGCATCAGGCATGGTGGTTGTAGACGACGTCGCCGGCGAGGCTGTCGAACGCGGCGAGCGCGGCGATCCTCGGGAAGTAAGCGACCATATCGGGGTTGGTCTGCATCGCCTCTACCGATGCAAGCTCGCGCCACTGCGAGTAGATGACCACGTGACGCTGATCCGTGGCGGCGATGAAGCTGGTCGAGATCCAGCCATCGAGCCTGCTGACGACACTTTCAGTATTGTCACGCAGGAGCTTGATGAGCTTTTGCTGGTTCTCAGGCTCGACGGTCAGGATGTTGATAAGGGTGGTGACCTTTTTCGTCACCTCTATGGTCGTGTTCATGATGTTCTCCTGCAAAAAGCATGGTTCTCTGTCCTTACACCATGAAGACGATTCCGTTAATCAAAACGGATCGGTCGGAAAAAAAAAGATGTGGATTCTTTAGAGTTGGCAAGCACAACCGATGTCTCAATCTTGCGTCCCGGCACGGTCCAATACTTCTTGAGCAGACGGCCCTTTTCCTCACGCGAAGGAGCAAATCCTTTTTTGAATTATTTTGGTTCGGGATCTTCCCCCTGGTTGCTAGTCGCCTTGATTCACGGCGGTGTAAACTTCCGGTGTGAATATACGACTCGTCTTCGCAACGCCATTCATGCCCGGAAAGACTGTGTCACTCTAAGGGATTCATCCCATTGAATGAGGTCGTAACTTCCGGTTTGCCGTGACTCGGGAGCAAAACGGAGGAGGGTTGAGTTTGTACGAAGCTCAATGAGTACATTGGCGATTTTGAGTCAACCGAGGAAGCGTTCTGTTGTCCAGATTTCAGAGTCACGACCTGGGTACTTTACATCGATCCGCCGTTCGCCAAATTGATTCGGGGTAGCTGGTTTTCCTAAGGTCGCCGCCATATCCGAGCATTCCACCGAGCAAGTCCGCGAATTGCTCGACTCCCGCTATCGCGTGGATTCGGCAGGAATCCTGGCAACTCTGATCCGCATACTCGGTGATTTTGATCTTGCCGAAGAGGCCATGCGCGAAGCCTTTGCGGCCGCGCTGAGCCGGTGGCCGACGAGTGGAGCACCCGCCAGACCGCTTGAACTCCCTGGTCTTTGGCGTGTTCGCCGCGGTCGCGTTACTAATTGCCGTCGTCGGCGTCACCGGCGTTCTAGCGTTTTCGGTGAGCGCGCGGACCCGCAAGTTCGGAATTCGCCTGGCGCTGAGGTCTCAGCCGGAAAATCTGCTCAGAGGACGAAATCGTCGAAGGAAACGTCCCAGGCGAAAGGGCTGCCGCCGATTCTTGTGTTCGCAGTCGAACTTGCAAAGTGGTCCGACGGAACGGCCGCACCCATACATCAAGAGTAGCCTAGGCTCACGTCTGTCGGGGAGCGACTACTAGTTTGGGTTCGTTCAGTTCCCTGATACCTTCCCTGATATCTATCTACATATCTACTACGCTACAAAGAGCTAACGAATTCAGGGAAGCTCTAGGTCCAAGCGGTACAGATCGCCTTCGCCGCGCGTGGTGACCGCGAGGATGGAGTCATCGGGCGCGAGTCCCGTGAATCCGCAACGAATCATGCCGCCTTGAAGCAGGGAAGCGAAGTCCAGCACGCGCTCGGTTTTCCGGGTTTCCAGGTGGAAGCGGAAAACGGGTTCTTCCGGCGCCAGGAGATCCTGGTAGTAAAGATACCTGGAATCGTGAGACCAACTGCTTGAAGAAAGCAGCGTGCCACGCGCGATCTCCGTCCAGCTCTGGGCATTTCTATCGAAAACCTCCAAGCGCGTCTGCTCTTCAGACCGCTCTTCGGTTATGGCGGCCACAAATCGACCATCGGGAGAGGGAGTGGGGTGAATGAGATTTTCTGATCCCCGAATCTTGGTGGTTTGCGATGTGCTCAAGTCCAGCGAGTAAATGCCGCTCACGTCAGCCGGCGTCACGCCGGAATCAAATCGCCGCGAATAGATAATCGAGCGGCTGTCAGCGGACCATCGCGGCTCATTGGCGTCCACCGTCAGATTGATTTCCTCGCGGGTGCCTCCGCTGAGCGGCAAGACGAAAAATTTCAGACTGGATTCACCCTTGCGTAGGGTACCTAAGAGGAGGTGCTGCCCATCTGGATTCCAGGAAATCCAGGTTATACGTGCGGACTCCGAGAACAGGAGATGAGGGTCACTTCCATCGCCGCGACTCCACCAAAGTGCGCCGTCGCGAGCATATGCGAGTTGCGAGCCATCGCGCGAGAATGCAAACCGGCCTAGTTTGAGAGCCGGGAGCAACGGGTCGAACCTGCGGTCCGCCGCGTCATAGCGGACCATCTGCCGATATTCGTGTCCACCCGACACATAGACATGGCGGCCGGTGTCGTCGGGAACAGGCAAAGCGTAACTGGTGGGTGCAAAGGTCAGTTGCACGGGCTGCTGAGTGGAATTGGCGGAGTCGCGAAGAGCCCACACGGTTTGAATGTCGCCTTGGGTAGACTCAAAGAAAAAGTAGCGCCCATCCGGAGCCCATCGTCCGGCACGCTCGTGCCCGGCTAACGGCCAATTCGGCATAATCAGATGAGCATTCTTTCCGTTTGCAGCCACTTCCCAAATGGTTGACGCCCCGGACACGTCGTCAAAAAGAGTGAAGCGCAGCCGTTGACCGTCCCGCGACCAAGCAGGATTTTTGGAACGGCCCGGCAAGCTCACGAGTTTCCGAATCGCGGACCCGTCGCGCTCACAAAGGTAAATTCCGTCGGGCCCATTGAAGATGATTTGGCGGCCATCCGGCGTGAACGCGGCGTCGTCGGCGAACACATTTCCGACACGCCGCGGCTGCCCGCCGACAATAGGCACGATCCAGAGGGGCAAGTCGGGAAGGCGCGCGGCAAACGTAAACGCCAGAAATTGCGAGCGATCCGGCGAAATACCGACAATCTTCATATTTCGGTAAGGAGTGGAAAAATGCTCCGCGTCACCGCCGGATGCGGGCACCTGCATCAGATTCCAATGATCGCCGGCGCGTTCCAGGAAAAATAAACGCGCGCCGTCCGTGTTGATGTGGCCCCAGGGATCGAGAGTGCTGACGTGTGAAAGTTGGGAAATGGATACCACGCGGGCGGGAGCTATGGGGAACAGCCGATGAGCTGCGAGCACCGCCGCCGCAAGTATCGCCGCTATTCCCACAACCGCGGCAATTCGCCAGGTTTTGAATTTCGTCTCAACGGATTTTGCCTCTACGGATGCGGACTCGGTGGTCTCGAGCGTTAGTAGCGTGTGTCCGTTGGAGTTGCCGTTGCCATTTGTTGTTGCCGTGGTCGGAGCGATAAAGCGATAGCCGAGCCTGCCAGCTGTGGCCACAAAACGAGGGTTATCGGCGTCATCGTGGAGCGCTTGACGCAAGCGGTTGATGGAAGTGTTAAGGCTGTGGTCGAAATCCACAAAGGTATCGGCGGACCAGAGTTTTTGGCGGAATTCTTCGCGGGTGATGAGTTCGTTCGGACGCTCCAGAAGAATGGTCAAAACTTCGAAGGGGCGGTCCTGGAGTTTGACTTTGGAACCCTCGCGGCGCAGTTCTCGCGCGGCCAGATCGGCCTCGAAGAGCCCAAAGCGGACAATGCGCACGTGTCGAGCGGGCTGAGACACAGGGTACCTGCCGGGTGCCGGAGTCTATCACGAAGCGGAATGGAGGTCAGCCGGAATTGCGAGGATACCGATGTTTGTAAGTTTAAGCAGAATAAGCTCTTAGCGCGTTATCGTAAAAGGTTCCGGCGTCCATTGACGCGGGCGCACCGATTGCAGTAAATCCTCCCCCTCACAAAACACCGCGACTCGCTCTCGGCAGATTCCGGTTGCGAGAAGAGGAAAAACTGAGCACAGCGCATGGGTGTCCCCCGCGCCAAAACACGAAAAAAATCGGCGCGGAGTACTTGTTTTCCGGCCCTACGGGGCTCACCACCAAAATCGTGACTCTAGTGCGGTCGCGGGCTAACCGGAAGTTATTCCGGGCGAGAAGTCCGATCTAGGAAGTGTGATTCCGCTGAATGCTGCTCGCACTCCGATCGATATCTTGAGGCGCCCCGCGATTTCTCTGTCGTAAAAATGCGTAATGCTAATTGTGAATTCCGAAGTGTTCGCTGCAGAGGATCACGGGAGGCAATTATCTACCAGATTTACGGTTTCAACCAAGTGTCCAACCCGGCGCGGACAAAGTCATCGTCATTCAAGTGCGGATATGCACGATAGACTCTGTCGATCTCCTGCGTTTGACCAGGGCTGAGAGTTTCATTTGAATTCAAGCACCAGATTCCTTCCAACAGGCCTTGTCTTCGCAAGACTTCATGCAGACCGGCAATACATCCAGCGAAATGGTTGGCCGCATCGAAAAATGCCGCATTGCAATCGGTCACCTCTACATTCCTCTGCAATATCCACCTCGGAGTTGGTTGGCCACTAACCGCTACCGCGTGGCATTCCTTGAGTAGTTCAACTGCACCCCTTGCCCATACAGCCCAGTGCCCCAGAATGCCACCCACAATTCGCATCTCGTGGACCTGCCCGTTGACTTTGAATCCGTACGGAGTGACAAGATCTAAGAGGATGTTGTCGTCATTGCCAGTATATAAGGCGATATCCTGGCCCGATTCTGTGACGGCGCGGATTACATCGAGCGTGTGGTACCGATTGAATGGTGCGATCTTTATCGCAACGACGTTCTCAATCTCTGCAAAGTGACGCCAGAATTTGTACGAAAGTACTCGGCCGCCCACGGCAGGCTGCAAATAAAACCCGATGATCGGCAAAACGGTTGCGACTTCGCGACAATGTGCGATGAGCGCCTGCTCATCCAGATCCTTCGCAGCGGCTAAACTCAATAGACCAGCGCTGTATCGTAGATCCGTTATAAGCTGTGCTTCGCGCAATGCCTGGGCCGTTTTTCCACAAATACCTCCAACGCGGACCATTGGCTCGGTTCGAAGTAGGTCGGCGCGGTCCATCTCCTCTGCGGCCAACTTCAAGACAGGTTCAAACAGACCAACGCGAGGATCTCGAATCGCAAATTGAGTTGTGTGTACACCGACAGCCAAGCCACCCGCCCCAGCCGCCACGTAATAGCGAGTGAGCGCCCGCTGTCGGCGCTCATCCAACCGACGATCTGCCTTAAGGGCCAGCAGGTGAGCGGGAATCACGGTGCCGGTCTTCAAAACCTGTTGAATCCTCGCGCCCATCTTTGGGACCATTTGTCTCTCCGAGCTTATGGCGTTGTTCAAAAACGCCCTGCCCGTTCCTCAAAGAGAGTGGGCTTGGCTAAGGTAGTACCGCTCTTGCTGACCCACTCCGCGATCCAATCCATGATTTGTTGCGCACTCACGCGAGGGCGACCGAACAGCTGATACGACTTTTGCGCATTGCTCAGAAGGGCGTCGCTCGATTCTTCACTATCAAAGGTAACGGGCTTGTTCAACCTTGTCCCAAATTCCTCGGCGACCCAACGCACGCTCAGGAGTTCCGGGCCGGTAATATTGATCACATTCGGCGGAGATGTCGCACAACCGAGCGACTCTATGCTCATGGCCGCGGCATCGGCCTGCCAAATCGCGTTCAAGTACCCCATCGAAAGCCGTACCGCCCGCCCCGCGTGCACCTGGAGCGCGATATCCAGCAGCACACCATAGCGAAGTTCGGTGGCGTAGTTCAGCCGGAGAATCGTCATCCTTGTACTGTGCTTCCGGCTGAAGTACTCAAATGTGCGCTCACGCCCGACGCAACTCATGGCGTATTCCCCCGAAGGATTTAGAGCGTCTTCCTCGCTCGAACCACCCTTCGAAATGGGAGAAAGACCGTAAACATTTCCCGTCGAAAAAACAGCGATCCGGCTTTGTCGATAGCGATCCGCGACCAGTCCCGGCAGGAAGCTATTGATTGCCCAGGTAAGCGGTTCCTGTCCCATGGTTCCGAACTTCATTCCAGCCATGAAAACCACGTTGGCCGCATCGGGGAGTCCGCTGAGCGATTCATTGTCGAGCAAATCGCAGCGCACCGTCTCGACACCCCACGTCTGCAATCGACGCTCCAGCGTGGGAGATGAGAACCGAGCTACGCCGATAACTCGCCGCTTCACCCCCGCCATCTCGGAAGCCCTTTTGGCCATTCGAGCAAGTGTCGGCCCCATTTTCCCGCCCACGCCCAGCACCGCAATATCGCCATCCAGTGCCCCCATAGCCTGAATTGCGCCCCAGGTGGGTTCGCTGAGTAGTTGCTCCAGCTCTTCTACATTCTGGATGGAGGTTGGATTACTCGCCATGGTGGCTTCTTTTCTTTTTTCACTTCTGCGCAGCCAAGAACTGCCGCGCGATTGTACTCGAATTGACTAGTAACCGTCTCGAAGGTTCCGGTATGCTCTTCGGCAGTTTACAATTCTTCCTGAAATTGTGGATATGCACCTTCGCGCGATGACGAGACTTGATGTTCCCGTAGGTCTTCGCCTGAATGAACTCGCTGGATGGAATCAGACTGCCGCCGATTGGTACCGCTTCCTTGAAACCAGTCCGGCTGGATGCTTCGTGGCTGAGGAAGATGCACGGGCCTGCGGCACGGCGACAACGATCACCTACGAGAATCGGTTTGCATGGATTGGAATGGTTTTGGTCGATCCCGGGTATCGAAAGCGGGGAATCGGAACTCAGCTCTTGAACAGGACCATAGAGTACGTCGATCAGCGGAAAATTCCCACGACGAAGCTCGACGCCACCCCACAGGGACAGCCGCTCTACCGCAAGCTAGGATTTGTGACCGAATATGAGATTGCGCGGTGGATTCTGAAACGGCCGACCAACCCAATCGCGAGTCTTGCGGGTTCCTCTAAACCTCTGCTGACCGACGGCCAACTGGAACCCATTTTCAAATTCGACAGGGAGGTGTTCGGCGCAGATCGCAGCTTTCTGTTATGTTCCCTGCGCGACAGATCGCCCGATTTCGCTATGGGTGCTTGGAGCAACGGTTCCCCGCAAGGCTATGCGTTTGGTCGGAACGGTTTGTTCGCCGATCATCTCGGTCCCTGGGTGGCGCGGAGCCGGGAGGCGGCAGAAAATCTTCTCCAGGAATTCATGACACGCTCTTCGAGCAAGACTCTCATTGTGGACTGCTTGTCTGCCAACCGCATGGCCATTGAACTGTTGCGCTCCCACGGGTTTGCTCACTCACGCCTCCTGACGCGGATGTTCCGCGGCCCAAATGCACACCCAGGCAATCCTGAATCTCTATGCGCAATTGTTGGCCCCGAATTTGGGTGAAACCCACCTGCGATTTCAAGCTAAAGCTTCGCATCCGTCTTCTGGAACAGGTAGGAGATAATGACATCTCGCGTCTCAAACGCTTTATCAAGTCGTGTATATTATGGTTGGTGGATTGTTCTTGCCACCTTCCTTAATCTTTTCTTCGTTGTTGGAATCATTTTTTATGGTTTCCCCGTTTTTTATCCGTACTTCGTAGAGTCCCTCGGCTTCACTCGAGCCGAGGTTACACAGGGATTTTTTCTCGGATTCCTATTCGCGGGGCTTCCTTTGGGCATTTTGGCCGGAACCTTGATCGACCGAATCGGTGCTCGATTCGTAATTCTTGTTGGAGTTGGCTTTGTCGGGCTTCCACTGCTTTTCATGGGTTGGATGACCCGTTTTTGGCAGTTCGAACTTCTCTGCATCGTGGAAGTTCTGGGTTACGTCCTTGCGGGACCCATCCCGAACCAGGTCTTGATTTCACGCTGGTTTTCCAGGCGTCGCGGACGGGCCATGGGTTACGCCTACCTTGGTCTGGGACTGGGAGGAGTGGTTGCTCCTATGTTGGTCAATTACCTCGCGCACACTCTGGGTTGGCGCCATGCTCTGCAATTGCTGGGAGCGGTGATTCTCGTCGTGCTTTTTCCGATGGCGGTCTGGGTCACGCGTTCCGCTCCGGAGGAACTGGGCATCGGTTCCGATCCGGGCGCGGAGCCTAAGATCGTGCAGAAGAATCTATCACTCCAGTCTTCATCCTCAATCGGGGTCGCTCAAGCCGCTCGTTCAACTGGCTTTTGGCTCATACTTGCGGGATCAACCTTGGCCATAGGAACCATAGGGGCCGTAGTTCAACACTTCATTCTCTTTCTGAAAGATGCGGGCTATTCGGCAACAGCCGCCGCTCGGTTCTCCACAATTCTGCTCGCGTCAAGCCTAGCGGGACGCGTGATTGTTGGCTACCTTGCAGACCGTTTCCGAAAGACACACATTATGACTTTTTTCTATTTCTTGATTGGAGCTTCGGTATTCTTGCTCGTCAACCCACAGTCGTCGGGTGTACTCTGGATTTTCACCATCATTTTTGGGTTTTCGATGGGCGCTGACTATATGCTGATTCCGCTTGTGGTTGCTGAATGTTTCGGCACTGCCGCGCTAGGCAAGCTTTTGGCGCTCATCATCATGGGCTACTCCGTCGGTCAGTGGGCGGTTCCTTGGATTGTCGGAAGAATCTTCGATGCGCGTCATAGCTACGACCTGGCATGGAAAATCATAGCTCTCGCCGGCATATTCGGAGCGGCAGCAATTTATGCTGTGCCACCCTCTTCCCGTCGTCTGAGAGTCTGAGCACGGAATAACTTGTGCCACCTTAGGGGTTCACCCCACTGGTTTCAGTCCAACTTCGGTCCAGTTCAAGAGCGAGATAAATGACGCACTTCCTCGTAAGCGACACCAGAAGCGGCTCTTAGAAGTTTCGTGCGGCGTACCTCTTAAGCAGAGGGTCGCCAGTTCGAGTTTGGCCGGGCGCGCCACTTATCTCTTGAATCGAACATTTGGAGCCATTTCCAAAACAACTTCGTTTTCGACTTTCGGTCCATTCGGTCCAACAACAGACTTTTCAGCCGGAAGCTCGACGCCCAAACCAGCCCGCTCTGGCACTGCTTTTCGAAATTGCATGTCGTTTTTAGATGCGCCTGCCGAAGGGATCGTGTTTGAAGCAATCCATGACAACGGACGTATCCAGAATCGATAGCTCACATCTGTTGTTTCAATTTTGGGAGTTCGGCATCCAGTTGATCTACTAAGGAAGTCGGAAGCTGTCGCCGACTGACAGCCGCTTTTACGTCTTCCGTTGAGACCATCAAATACTTATAGGCGTCGCTTGCACCCAGTGGGCGAAAGCACAGGAAATAGCCGAGCTCTTCTGTGCGGAGATCCATCTCTGCCAAAAAGCATCGGTGTCGAGTTCTGGCATAAGCGTCTATCAGTTGGAAGAACCTTGTTTTATCTATCGTCATCATGGCGAATATGTTCCTAAGGTTCAACTCGAGAAAGGCACCTTCCTGGTTTGCCTTGACCGAGTGTCGACTCAGCGGACTTGGTAGCAACCCCTCTACCAGGAAGCATCCAAAAGGGATTTCGTTTGTCAAAGTTCAGAATGTGCTGCCACCAGTTTTCCTCATTCACGTTGCCGAGAGGGCTCGAAAAAAAAATCGAAATATCCACGTTGACCAGCTTCGCTCAATGGTCTCGGCAATGGGCGGAAACCTGATTATCACAGCGAATTTCGAGGCCAGGAAAGTCGAACTCAGCCATAGTGGCAAAGCAGGAGATCCACACGTCAAGAAGGCGCGCCGACACAAGACGCCTACACGAAAGCTACGGGCATTTGATCCGCAATCTGCCTAACCTCTCACTGGCGCGAGTGCAAGAATCGCGATGATTGTGCGGACGACTGCGCGAACGCTGGATGGAAATTCGAAAAAGGCAGGAGCAACACAGAAAGGTAGTCCATCGCGGCGACTCGATATACTACCCCACACCGCCGCGATGAAAGCAGGGCCAAACAAAGAGCCGGGCCGGCTCGAAGATTTGGCTGAGCATCAATCTGCGCGCAAGGCTTCCACCGGTTCCACCGCCGCAGCTCGGCGCGCGGGCAAATAGCTTGCCAAAACCGCAGCAGCGATCAGGATCACGGCCACAGAGCCATATGTGAGCGGGTCGAGCGGGCTAATCCCAAAGAGCAGAGACGACATCAGCCGCATCAATCCCGCCGCGGCAGCCAGGCCGATGGCCGCGCCGATTCCCGCCATCGTGAGTGCGTAGCGCAAAAAGATTTGCCTCACGTGCGATTGCTGGGCGCCGAGTGCCACGCGGATGCCGATTTCGCGGCGGCGTTGCGACACGGTGTAAGAAATCACGCCGTAGATGCCGATGATGCCGAGCGCAAGCGCCATCGAGCCGGCGATCGCCAGCATCACAAGCGTGAATGAAGTTCGCGCGAGCGACTGGCTTACGACCTCGCTCATCGTGCGCACTGACGCGATCGGCAAATCCTTGCTAACGGACCAAACTGCGCCATTGATCTCGGCGACGAGGCTCTGGCTACCTGCGCGCGGTGATCGGATAACGAACGTCAAGTCGCGCTCGACGGTCGAGTCGCCCGCGTTGTAAATGCTTTCGCCGTACGCCGGCCAATAGACGATGGCAGGCGCCGGTTCCTGAAAGCCGTTGTCATGAACGTCTTGCACGACGCCGATCACTTCTTGGAGCGGGGCGTTGGGGACCGTGAGAAAGCGTTTGCCGACGGCTGCCTGCGCGCTGCCCCAAAATTCGCGCGCCAGATTTTCCGAGACGATGGCGTAGCGCCGTTTTCCGTAGAGATCCGTCCATGTGTAGTCGCGGCCGGCCACGAATTTTGTGCCTTGCGTTCGGAAGTATCCGGGGGAAACCGCTTGAACACGCGAAGGGGCGGCACCTGAGATTCGGTCATGCTCTTTCCTTCAGGCACGATCAAATCCCAGTCAACAGGATAGCCTTCCATTGGCATTTGGCTCGCAGACGCCACCGACGTGAC
>Ga0210395_10001219_pt1 | contig 19987 bp, 21 predicted proteins | sample IncBWH4OmetaG_FD_150861 | JGI IMG/M metagenome (GOLD analysis project Ga0210395, IMG submission 150861) | Forest soil microbial communities from Barre Woods Harvard Forest LTER site, Petersham, Massachusetts, United States - Inc-BW-H-4-O ...
GTAGGGTTGAGTCGTCAAAGAAAGAATTGTTGATTGCTGATTGTCGATTGAAAATTACAGAGGCAGCGGGTTTTCCAATCAGCAATCAACAATCAGAAATCGACCGTTTCTACGCCGCGAGCACTCCGGTCAGCGCGCCTTCGAGCTCGAGCAGCTTTCGCTTCACATCAAGCCCGCCGCCGTAGCCGCAGAGTGTGCCGTCGGAAGCGATCACGCGATGGCACGGCACCACGATCGCAACCGGGTTACGATTGTTCGCCATGCCCACCGCGCGAAATGCGTTCGGCTTGCCTACCGCGCGGGCGATGTCGGCATAGCTGCGCGTCTCTCCATAAGGAATCGCCAACAGCGCCCGCCAGCATGCCAACTGAAAGTCGGTCCCGCGAAGGTCGAGCGGGAATGTGAACCCACGCCGCTTTCCGTCGAAATACTCTTCGAGTTCACTGACGTAAAGCTGCATCCGGTCGGCGGAATCTGCGAACTGCAACCTTTCCTTCTCTTTCTCTTCGCGAAGATGCCGCGGGTTTGGGCGAATCGATTGCTGTCCCGGCAACCGGGCGTCGAATTCCAGCGCAACCAGCCCATCGCCGGAAGCGGCTAGAAACAAAGGGCCAATCACCGAGTTCATATTGGTGCAGTTAAGCGTTTCCATCAGACCTGATCCTCCGACAGCAAACCACGATAGCAGACGATTGGCTCGGTCGCACCCGCTTTTGGGAGGCAACCCTCCAGCCCCGCAGCAGTTGACAGAAACCGCTTTTTGGCCCAAAGTGTGTCCGGCGTGCTTATGCCCCTATCCCCGTCCCCCATGAAGAAGGGCCTGTTTATCGTCTTTGCCGTGGTGCTGGCCCCGGTCTTGCTGGTGGGACTGGTCGCCCTGGCTGCGGGAGACTGGCGGCAGATCGGCGCAACTCCCGGCGGCGATCAGGTGCTGGTCAGTTCGGTCACCACCCAGAAGGACGGCCTCCGCACCGCGTGGATCCGCGTTGAGTACAAAGAACCCATCAAACTGCCGCAAGGAGGTCCGTTCGTGGAACTGCGGGCGCGGGTTCGCTTCAACTGCGCCAGCGGCAGCACGACACCGAGCGTGGTCGCGAATTCGGAATGGTTCTACTCGCGTGACCATGGCGGCAAACTTGTCGTCAGCAAGAAGGCTCACCGCGACGATCAATTCGGACAGACTTCAGAAGGCGACTTCGGCGAGATCGCCAAGGACTTTGTTTGTAAGCAGAAATGAAAGCAGTGTCCAGTGGGCAGTGGCCGGTAAAACCAAAGTCTGCCGAGTTTGTCTTTACTGGCCACTGGACACTGATCACTGCCTTTTCCACAGACTGGCACCTCGGTAACTCTCCACCCACTTCCGCAGGCGCTGCTTCCGTCATATGCTGATAACGAAACCGCAGTGGGCAGCACGCCGTTGCGGGACTCCTTCGCGATGGATTCATTTCATCTCTATTCGCTGGTAGCCGCCGGAGGCGCCGTTGCTCTGGGTGCATACGCGCTCTTGCGGCGGAAGCCAAAGGGGCCGGCTGAGCTTGAACGTGAACGCCGTACCTGGCTCGACGGCATCGGGCGCATCACTGATGGCACTGTCATCGATGTGCAGGAATTGCCGGTCAGCAACGGCCATCACGCTGCCGTGCTCCTCATTTACAAATATGACGTCGCGGGCGTTTCCTACGAGTGCTCGCAGGATGTAACCTATCTGCGCCAGTGGATCAACCTGCATTCCTGCCGCCTGGGGCTGCCCACGTCGGTGAAGTACGACCCGCATAATCCTGGTAACTCCCTGGTGGTCTCGGAAAGCTGGATGGGGTTGAGGCAGTAAGGCAGTGGTCAGTGGCCAGTGATCAGTGTCCAGTAAAAACCAGGGAGGCAGACTCGTTCTTACTGACCACTGATCACTGACCACTGCTCTTCATATCTGGTAGTCATCCTGAAACAATTCCCGGGCAGAGATATTCGGCGTCGACGTTGTCCCCTCGTCGATGGTTACGTCAGGCTCTGCTCCCAGCGCTTCGTGGGAGTGCCGCTGAAACTGCTCGCGCAATTCGTGCAGCTCGGCAGCCAGTTTGATGATCACGTCTGAAAGCGGGTCGCGGATGTCCTTGGGATCCGTAATCACCACGCGTTTGCCGTCGCGCAGAACAATGTGTCCTGGCACGCCCACAATCGTGGAATTCGCTGGCACACTCCGTAGCACGACCGAGCCGGCGCCGACGCGGCAGTTGTCTCCAATGGTGATGTTTCCCAGCAGCTTTGCTCCGGACCCGATCGATACATTGTTACCGATCGTAGGATGCCGCTTGCCTTTCTCCTTGCCGGTTCCACCCAGAGTCACACCCTGGTAAAGCGTGACGTCGTCGCCAACGATTGCCGTCTCGCCGATCACCGTGCCCATGCCATGGTCGATGAACAGACGACGCCCAATCTCTGCGCCAGGATGAATCTCAATGCCGGTAAGCAGGCGTGCGACTTGCGAAACGAATCTCGCCAGAAACCGCATGCCATGGCTCCAAAGCCAGTGGCTCAAGTGGTGCGCCCACACCGCATGCAGGCCGGGATAAAAGAAGACGACCTCAAAGTAGGAGCGAGCGGCTGGGTCTGACTCGAAGACCGCCGCAACATCCTCGCGGGCTGAACGGAAGAACATAAGGCAGTTCTCGGTTCTCAGTTCTAAGTTCTCGTAAAATCCTGCGGCTTACGAGAACTGGGATTGAAAACCTGCGTCCTGATGAACGTAGCCTAGCGAGGTGAAAAAGCGCAAGGGGTGGGGAAATTGAGGGCGGGAAACTGAAAACTGGAGTGAGTCCTAGCTGCCGGTCTCGAAGCCGCCACTCTGAGCGACGGTCATGCGGAGATACTTATAGGGATTGACCGGAGTGTCGTTGATGCGGACTTCGTAGTGAAGATGCGGTCCAGTAGAACGTCCACTGGAACCAACGTAGCCGATCGTGTCACCGCGATGAACTTGCTGCCCGGACGTGACCGCGAAGCCGGAAAGGTGACCATAGCGCGTGGAGATGCCGTGGCCATGATCGAGCATGATGGCCTTACCGTATCCACCCAGGAAATCAGCGAACATGACCACGCCATCGGCCGGAGCGACCACCGGATGGCCGTAAGTGCTGCCAATATCCACTCCGCTGTGAAATGCGCCCTCGCCGTTGAACGGGTCGATGCGCTCACCGAAGCTGGCCGTGACCTGGCCTTCAACCGGCCAAAGGTTTGGTGCGGAGTTCGCCCGGAACCAGTCGGCTGTGGTGGCGTTACGAGTCATGCCCAGGCTGATGCCAACCGTAGTGGCGCCGCTGAGGGCGGAGGAGCGCAGAACGCCCAGCTGATCGAGGGAAGAACTGACGTCGGCGTCCTGGATTTCCTGCTGCGATGCGGTGACCAGCGAAGGCTGTGACTTCAATCCGTAGAGCGCCGATACTTCGCTGGCAATCGAGCCCAGAGAAGCCACTTGCACGTCGCGTTCCTTGGCCACTTGTTCCAGCTCGGAATAACGATCTTTGAGTTGCTGTTTTTCCGTCCGCAATTCGTTGTAGCGCGAAACCTTAAGCAGCATGCGGGTATAAGAGCTGGCGATCCCGGTCAGGCTGAGGAATCCAATGGCGGCGCCCACGACGAATACATACAGGTAATGGACCGGAATGGGGATCTTGCGCAACTGCCCGTCATCCCCCCGGGCCACAAAAAGTATGTAGAAGCGTTTCCGCAAATGCCTTCCTTCTCCTGCTTTAAAATGTTCTTCCGCGTTTAACGATCAGGGACGGAAGTCCAGGCAAAGTTCTGAGGTTGCAGAAAGCCTGTTCGAACACCTGATCTTTTCGGGCTACGCTTCCCCTCTTGGGAACGGAGACTTCTAACGTACCCTTAACCTACCGGAACCGGGGACCTAGCCGAAAACCTCTTGTCTGCAATTCCTTCGGGATGCAGAACTTATGCTTGCCTGAAGGTTACTGCACTGCTCGGCCAAAGGCTTTGTGAATGACTGGTAAAAGGTAACAAACTGGGTTCCCCCTGTCAACGATGCGACAGAGCAATGAGAGTTACTTAAGACGTGGTAATCGAATGTAACCAGCGCCGGGTTACCCGTGCGGATGGGCACCAGCCCGTACTGGCCAAGGGGCCCATGCGATTTCTAGTCCCAGCCCACGACGTGTCTTTAAATTCGCACATTGATTCCGGCGGCAAGCGCCAGCGCCGCAGGTGAGCCTCGCTTATAGTAGTTGCCGTGGTGATTACCGAGAAAGCGCTGATAGCCCAGGTTCGTCGGCTGGCGAAGCCGGGGGCCAGCCCTGCCGTACTCAGAGGAATTGGAGACGACTGCGCCGTGCTGCGATTTCTCCCCCGCGCGGGTCGAGGCCGAGCTCCGGAAAACGACACCCTGGTCACGACCGACTTCAGCCTCGAAGGGATCCACTTCCGCCGCGACTGGCACTCCCCAGAGTCAGTTGGGCACCGCTGTCTGGCGCGAGGACTGAGCGACATCGCGGCCATGGGCGGCGAGCCCGTGGCAGCATTTCTCTCGCTCGCTCTGCCGCGCGGCTCGCCGCAAAACTGGGTAAACCTGTTCACCCGCAGCCTGATCGGCGTGGCCAAGAGATATGGCGTGACCCTTGCTGGCGGCGACACGGCGAAGTCACCCAACGGAATTCTGGCAGATATCGTTGTCGTAGGGACTGTGCCGAGAGGCAAGGCTATTCTGCGATCGGGGGCCCGGCCCGGCGACCGCATCTATGTATCCGGAGCGCTCGGCGGCTCGGCCGCTGCCCTCCAGCTAATGCGGAAAAACCGCAAGAGAAAACTCAAGCTCAATCCGCGGGACTACCCTCGGCATTTCTTTCCGGAGCCGCGAATCTCGCTCGGGCGCGTTCTGCGCGAGAAAGGCTTGGCCTCCGCTATGATCGACACCAGCGATGGTCTTTCCACCGACCTTGCGCATATCTGCGAAGAAAGTGGCGTCGGGGCCGAACTGCAGGCGGAAGCTGTTCCGCGAGCCTGCGTCGGCAAACCGGCGAGGGAAGTCGATTTGGAACTAGCTCTGCACGGCGGGGAAGACTACGAACTGCTGTTCACTGCGCCGCGCAGCAAGCGGATTCCATCCCATATCGCCGGAGTGCCGATCACTATGATCGGACACGTCACGCGGTTGAAGAAAATATTCCTGATGAATCAGAGCGAGGCGGGCTACTTGGGACTCGAGCTTCAGCCTCAAGGCTGGGAACATTTCCGCAAGTAGTGGTTACTTTGGTGATCTGTCACCCTTAGTGTCTATACCCTCCCGGGGAAAACGGTACTAGAGTAGGGACATGTCGTACTCCCGAGTTATCTCCCACTGCCTTTTGTTTATCGCGCTGGCGTTTGCCGCCGTGTCCGCTTCGTTCGCTGCAGACAAGAAGCAACCGCCTCCGCCGCCGGCGCACGCTACCGCGCCTTCGCCCACGGTCACCGATGCGTACATCCACAAAGAATTTGGCGACAACTGTTCGGTGCTGGCCGGTGAGCCGCAGTTTGTCGGCGATCTCGACGGCGATGGTGTCGACGATCTTGTGATCGCCGCCCGCTGCAAGAATCCGTTGGCCGATCAGTCCGAATTCGCTTTTCGCGTAACCGATCCCTTTGACAGCTATCTGGGCTATGGCAATGTCAAAGTCACCTCCGGGTTTGCCTCGGACGATCCCGAGCGTAAAGGGGTTTGTCTGCTGATTGTGCACGGTGTGGGTTCCGAGGCCTGGCGTTCCGACAAACAGAAGCCCAAATTCGTCCTGATTAACCTGCCTTTCAAAACGCTCACGGTAAAGAAGCTCGCGTTGCGGAAGAAGACCGTGCTCGGCGTCTACATGGAAGAAAAAGGCGAAGGCGAAGCGACCGCATCGGTGGTCTTCTGGGACGGGAAGAAGTATCGCTACCAGGTTCTGGGATCGGATTTGGAGTAAGTCAGCTTCCTCGAACTCAGTCCGTCTGCCTTCTGCAACTTCCACACCTACGCGGGGTTCTTACACCGTATCGGATTCACCCGGGAGAACTTCATGCTGCAGATCTCGAAGTCACAAATCCTGTGTGCAATGGTTGCGCTAGCCTTGATGATTGTTCCGGCCATGGGGGCACAACAAACAAAGGAGCCCACTGGCAGTGCACCAGTCCCTTCGCAAATCGGCGCCGCTCACAAAGTATTCATTTCGAATGCCGGAGCCGACGTGGATGCTCAGACCGCTTTCAAGAGGGCGGGAGAGCCCGAAGAGGCCTATAACCACTTTTATATGGCCATGCAGAGTTGGGGGAGATACGAGCTCGTAACAACTCCCGCCGATGCCGACTTGGTTTTTGAGATACGCTTTACCTCCCCGATGTACATGAACGGAAATCTGGCAACCTACCAGCCGCAATTCGGTTTGCGAGTACTCGATGCCAAGACACACTTTCTGCTGTGGAGCTTGACTGAGCCTGTGGAAGGTGCATTCCGAAAAGACACATGGCTCAAAAACTTCGCCCACGGACTGGATGCGCTTATGGATGATCTGAATAAACTGTCGGCGCCTCCGGCAGCGGATCCCTCCAAAAAGTAGCTATCGTCAGCAGATGTGTGGCATGACGATTCGTTTGAAACCGCGACGCATCGTACACCTGCCTGCTCACCTACCCGCTATAATCCTTCCGCACATGAATCTCGAAGAAAAGCTCGCCGAACTCAAGAAGCGCAACCGGCTCGCCGAAGAGGGAGGAGGCGAAAAGCGCCGCGAGCGCCAGCACAAGGAAGGCAAAATGTCGGCGCGGGAGCGCATCGAGTTCCTGCTCGACGACGGCACATTCGAAGAAACCGATAAGCTGGTCACGCACCGCTGCAATGATTTCGGCATGGCCGAGCAGAAATTCTACGGCGACGGGTTCATCACCGGCTACGGCCGTATCGAAGGCCGCCTGGTTTATGTTTTCGCCCAGGATTTCACCGTGTTCGGTGGATCACTCTCGGAGACGAATGCGGGAAAGATCGTCAAAATTATGGATCTCGCCGCGAAGATGGGTGCGCCCGTTATTGGCTTGAACGATTCCGGAGGCGCGCGGATTCAGGAAGGCGTGGCATCGCTCGCCGGCTATGCTGACATTTTTCTGCGCAACACGTTATATAGCGGCGTGGTGCCGCAGATTTCCGCCATCATGGGTCCCTGCGCTGGAGGTGCCGTCTATTCGCCCGCCATCACCGACTTCGTTCTCATGGTCGACAAGACTTCCTACATGTTCATCACCGGCCCCGACGTAATTAAAACGGTGACGCACGAGGAAGTCACCAAAGAACAGCTCGGCGGCGCCATGACCCACAACGAAACCTCCGGCGTGGCGCACTTTCTCGCCCATGACGACGCCGAGTGTTTGTCGATGGTGCGCGAACTGCTGAGCTTCATGCCTTCGAACAATCTGGACGATCCGCCGCGCAAGCCCAGCGCCGATCCTATCGACAGAGCTGATGCCGTGCTCGACAGCATCGTGCCTGCCCAGTCGAATCTTCCTTATGACATGAAGGATGTGATCCACGCCGTGGTGGACGACGCTTACTTCTTCGAGGTGCAGGAGCACTATGCGAGAAACATCGTCGTCGGATTCGCGCGCCTCGACGGCCGCCCGGTGGGAATCATCGCCAATCAACCGGCGATGCTCGCCGGAACGCTCGACATCAACGCCTCTATCAAGGGCGCGCGCTTTGTCCGCTTCTGCGATTGCTTCAACATCCCGCTGATCACCTTCGAAGACGTTCCAGGATTCCTCCCCGGAACCGCGCAGGAATATGGCGGCATCATCAAGCACGGCGCCAAGCTTCTCTATGCCTTCGCCGAGGCCACTGTGCCGAAGATTACGGTAATCACGCGCAAAGCCTACGGCGGCGCCTATTGCGTGATGGCGTCAAAACATATCCGCACTGATGTGAACTACGCGTGGCCAACGGCGGAGATCGCAGTCATGGGTCCAGAAGGTGCCGTGGATATCGTCTACAAGCGCGAACTCGATGGCGCGGCGAATCCACAAGATCGCCAGGAATTGCGACAGAAGAAGATCGAGGAATTCCGCGACCGCTTTGCCAGTCCCTACGTAGCCGCTGACCGCGGCTTCATCGACGCCATCATCCAGCCGCGCGAGACGCGCAAGAAACTCATTCAGGCCCTGGCAATGCTGGAAAACAAGCGCGATAAGAACCCGCCGAAGAAGCACGGGAATATACCGCTGTGAGCGGACGGGCGCTAGAAAATCTTGAGGGCGGGGCGTAGGCGGGCGAAAAAATAAGAGTTCCGAGGTGGTGTTGGGTCCATTCGTCTCGGCCAGTAGCTCGCTTTTAGACCCTTGCTTGACCTGCTATCGCAGCTTCCCTTGCGGGGTGCCACGCGCGATCTTCGCTCGGGCTCCGGGCTTACCGCCAACCGGAAAAACCTACCCAACGCCTCGGAACTCTATCCTGCCTTCGACGTTTCTTCTTGTTCTTCTCGACCAGCGCTTTGCTATAGACCCTCGTTTGCCCTCCCTGCTCATTTTCATGAAGAGGGTGACTACACTTGAGTCCCGGACGCCGCACCAACCGGAAAAACTTTAGAAGCTGTCAAAGAACGATTTAGTTCTACGCTTTCTATTTTTTTCGTCAATGAAAAATCGCGCTTTGTAAGTGGATGTATTTTCAATCGAGTGCAGCTCGTTCACAGGCCGGTGACCGGATTTGGTGCATCCATGCTCACCCGATTCTGCGATGGCCGTCTAATCGTTGCTCGTTCTCATATTCGGGGCCTGGGCCGGGGCGTACTTCATGCGGTCGCGACCGGCTCCGCTTTTGTGAAAAACAGGACGAACCCTGCGTCCAGCAAGGGCTTCATCTTCGACGGGAAAATCAAAGGGAGATTATAGTAAGGCCATGAAAACTTCGGCTGCGCTTCGACTGGCTGCCGTGATCCTGCTGCTCTCCAGCTGTTTGCCGGCGCAGGTACAACTCTCCGACACGCCGGCAGCCCATCAACTTTCCGCCTGGCTCGCCGCGTTCAACAGCGGCGACAAAGCCACGTTGCTGGCGTTTCTGCAGAAAAACTATCCCGCTCGCGCTGCGGAGATTGACGGCGAAATGGGTTTCCGCGAACAGACTGGGGGTTTCGATGTGAAGCAAGCCGGTGAATGTGCAGATGCAAGCTGTTCGGCAATCCTGCAGGAACGCGATTCCGACCAGTTCGCGCGTATCGTCGTTGACATTGATCCCGCGGAACCACATGCCATCAAAGGCATCGAACTGCGCGCCATTCCGCGCCCCGCCGGGTTTTCCATACCCCGGATGACCGAGGCGGAAGCGCTCAAAGCCTTTCACGCCTACTTGGACCAGGCCGCCGCCGCCGATCGCTTCTCCGGCGCCGTGCTCGTCGCCAAGAATGGCAAGCCGGTATTCACCGCCGTTTATGGCATGGCCGACCGGGAAAAGAAGGTTCCGAACACGATTAACACCAAGTTCCGCATCGGCTCCATGAATAAGATGTTCACCGCGACCGCGGTGCTGCAGTTAGTGCAGGGGGGCAAAATCAATCTCAACGATCCGCTGGGCAAGTATCTCCCCGACTATCCCAACAAAGACGTCGCTAGCAAAGTCACGATCCACCACCTTCTGACGCACACCGGAGGCACCGGCGATTTCTTCGGTCCGGAGTTCGACAAGCACCGCCTGGAGCTGCGCACACTGCAAGATTATGTGAAGCTTTACGGCGAGCGAGGTCTAGCCTTCGAACCCGGCAGCCGCTGGGAATACAGCAACTACGGTTTTCTGTTGCTGGGGCTGGTTGTCCAGAAAGCCAGCGGCCAGGATTATTACGACTATGTTCGCGACCACATCTTTAAGCCCGCAGGTATGAATTCCACCGACTCCTTCCCAGAAGATCAAACGGTTCGGGATCGATCCGTCGGCTACACCAAAATGGGTGGCGCAAAAGAGTGGCGTCCCAATGAGGAAACGCTTCCTTATCGCGGCACTTCCGCTGGCGGAGGTTATTCCACGGTTGGGGACCTGCTCGCGTTCGCCATCGGTTTGACGAATCACACACTGCTCGATGCTAAGAATGTGGACCTGCTCACCACCGGCAAGGTGGAAAGACCGGGCGGCGGTGCGAAGTATGGTTACGGGTTCGGCGATGAAACCTCGGCAGATGGCGTTCGCTGCTTTGGCCACGGCGGCGGCGCGCCCGGCATGAACGGTGACTTAAAGATTTGTCCGCAATCCGGATACGTGATCGCCGTGCTGTCTAACCTCGATCCACAGGCTGCTAGCCACGCCTCGGATTTCATCACGGCGCGCCTGCCGAAAGAGTAGCGCGCCGCTGTCGCGGCTGGACAGCCGAGGGCGGCTGTTTCCACATGGAGTAAGGCCTACGACGCGATTTCGATTTTCTCGTCAACCAACTGCTTATCGCTTTCCTCTGTTCCCGCGAGTTCGAAGGAATTCGTGATCACTGCTTTCCCCTTGTCCACGCTGGTGATGACGTAGGAGCAGCCGAACCAGTGTGCCTCGGCGAGATCGGTCTGTGACCACCGGGCAGGATGATCCGGGTGGGAATGATAGAAGCCAACAATATCCTCACCGCGCTCGCGCCCCTCGCGCTGAATGCGCACGAGTTCACGCGGATCGATGTTGTACCGGTTCTGCGGCGAATCGGTGCGGGTGTTGCCGCAGCGTGCTGTCGAGGTCACGATTCGAGCGCCGTCATTGTCCATGCGGCCGAGCAGCACGCCGCAGCACTCGTGTGGATAAGTCTCTTCCCCGTGGCCGCGAAGAGCTTCATGGTCTTGGGTTGTAATCTTCAGCATCGCTGGTTTTTGTTGCTCAAGCTGGCAGCATTCCCTATCAACGAGGGGCTGCAACACTTATTTGAGCGACATTCTTCACTGGAAAATTTACTGAGTTCGCGATGAAACAAAGGTGGTGAGCTTGTTCATGAAGCGATAGAGCCTTGGCCTCGTCGGAGTCTTCTGAAATCGTTACACGAGGATGCAGGGTCACCTCGGCAAATGCCGCTGATCCATCCGGGCGCTCGTTCATCACACCGCGGGCGTCGTCCTGATATTCGGTGACTACTATTTTATTGACGGCACACAGGTGAAGATAGGAAAGCATGTGACAAGCCGAGAGACTTGCCACCAGGAGATCCTCAGGATTGTAGCGTGCCGGGTCACCGCGAAACGCGGGATCGGAGGACGCCAATACAGGGGGCTTTCCGGGAGCTGTGATCGTATAGTCGCGCTTGTAGGTCGCGTAGGTCATTGTGCCCTGACCTTGATTTCCCGTCCACGCAAGTTGAATCTCATAGTGATGTTGCTTCATGATCTCTCCTCGGAATTTTGCAGGTCTGACACGCGCCTGACGCAACAGGTCCGATGCAAGTAATTACGCTTCCGTCCAGAATCTCTCACTCAAGTACTTCTCGCCGGAATCGCACAGGATCGTGACAACCACCGCCTCCTGCTTTTTCCCCAGCGCAAGCTGCTCGGAGATTTTCAGGCTGGCGAAGATGCCGGCGGCAGCGGAAATCCCCAGCAGCAGTCCGCACTCGCGGCCGATGCGGCGGCACATCGCGTAGGCATCTTCGGTCGCGATCTCAAGGTTGTCATCCGCCAACAGCGGATCGTAGATTTTCGGAACGATGGCGCTGGCCATGTGCTTGGCGCCCTCGATGCCATGGAACGAAGAATCCGGCTGCAACGAAATACAGCGGACTGAAGGATTGAGTTCCTTTAGACGACGCGCCGTGCCCATGAATGTACCGCTGGTGCCGAGCATGGCTACGAAGTGGGTGATGCGTCCTTCGGTCTGTTGCCAGATTTCATTGCCTGTACCGCGATAGTGGGCGAGCCAGTTGGCGTCGTTCGAATATTGATCAGCGTAGAAATATAAATCGGGGTGCTTGACGGCAAGTTCGCGGGCCAGGTGGATGGCACCGTCGGAACCTTCGCCGGGATCGGTATAAAGAATGTTCGCACCGTATGCGCCCAGAATCCTTTTGCGCTCGGCGGAAACATTCTGAGGCATGCACAAAGTCACAGGGAACCCCTCAGCCGCTCCCAGCATGGCATAAGCAATGCCGGTGTTGCCGCTGGTGGCGTCAAGCAGAGTCTTGCCGGCAGCAAACCTGCCACTCCGGCGCCCTTCGGCCACAATGCTGGCGGCGGCGCGGTCCTTCACGGAGCCGCCGGGGTTGTGCCATTCGGCCTTACCCAAAAGTGTTACCCCAGGCAGATGTGCGGTGAGCGAATCAAAGCGCAGCAACGGAGTATTGCCGATGCGTTCGAGCAGACTCTGCCCCGGGTGCGGGACGCCGGGTTCCGGCGGATGTTCCGCCGGGAACGTTGCCGCCGTCTTGGTCGAAGTTTGCCCCATATCGAACTATTCTCTCGTGACTATCGTAATATGCAGGAAAGAGCGAAACACGCTATGTAGTATGGTGTCTTTAGATGACAAAGTTGGCAAGTCGATGCACGCTGGATAAAGCTGTGCACGGTTTGCGCGTCGGTTGCATCTAAGAGAGAGATTGGAAACGTAGAAAATGTCGAAAGCATTAGAAGAACGAACGTACGAGGAAGCGCTGGCCTGGCTGCGCGAACACGGTTTCGATGTGCTCGAGGCGCCTGGCACCAACGGGCGCGTGTTCCTCAGAAAATACAATGTCTCGGCCGCAATTCAGAAGACTGGCGAAGATGGCGTAAAGATTTTTGCCTACCCTGGATACCTGATTGGAAGCGAAATCTCGAAGCTGGTCAACCGCGGCTACCAACAGTTTCTGAAAAACTCCAAGACAGAAATCCCCGCCACCGCCGACCACCTCAAAGCCTTGCAGTCGTTTTCCGAGGAACTAAAAGAAGCGCTCGGACTGCCCAGCCTTTACAACGAGTCACTGGGAACGGTGAGCGACTCCTACCATTACGATCGCCTTAAGGACGACGACAAGCCACCGGTCGATCGGCCGAAGCGTCCCTGGGAAGTTGCTGGCAAAGCGGTCGCGGTTAAAAAGGGCCGGGCGTAAGAACCGCACTTCGAGCCCACGTCCATGCGAACCCAAGTCGATAGTCTTGTCATTCCGAGGAGCGCAAGCGACGAGGAATCCGCTTCCTCTTGCGTTCAACAAGAACCCAACTCTCTTTCCGGAGCCTGTGCTTCGCTCGGGAAGTTATGCGAAACTGGTGCGCGGGTTTAGCCGGAATCCGGAGGTTCACATGCGCCGCAGTTTCCTCGATCTCTTGTTCTTCTCCTGCCTTTTGCCGATCCTGTTCGTCGCGGCGAGCGGTCAGGCCCGTGTGCAAGACGAAGGAGGCTTCTACGGCAACGATGCGAGAGCCATCGAACGCCTGCTGCGCATGCAGCAGGAAGCCTGGAATCGGCACGATCTTGAAGGCTTCATGGCGGGCTACTGGCGTTCGCCGCAGCTGACGTTCTTCTCCCAGGGAAAAGAACAGGACGGCTGGGATGCAACGATGCAGCGTTATCTCGCGAGGTATGCGAGTCCCGGCCATGAGATGGGGAAGCTGGAATTCTCCGCTCTGCGCGTTGACGTGCTGAGCCAGGACTCCGCCTTTGTGCGGGGTGCGTGGAAGCTAACCATGTCCGACGCCAAGACGCCGAACGGATTGTTCACGCTGGTACTCCGCAAATTCCCTGACGTGGGATGGAAGATCGTGCACGACCACACGTCGGCTGCGGAGTGAGCGAGTTCCTAGCGTCTAGCCGCTCGTCCCATGCCTTTATCCATGGCTTCGTTGGCCAGCCGGTCGGCGTCGCGATTGTGTTCGCGTAGAGCGTGCCCGATCGAGAACCATTCCAGTTGCGCGATCAATTCTTTGGCACGGGCGTGCAGGTCTTTCAGTGTCGCGTTCTTCACTTTGTAAATTCCTTTGATCTGGCGCACCAGCAATTCAGAATCGCTGATCAGCTTCAGAGCTTTAGGCCCGTGCTCGATGGCGTATTCGAGAGCAGCAATCAGGCCCTGATACTCGGCAAAATTGTTGGTCTGGTGGCCGAGGTATTCGCTGAGATGGGCGACCTTGCGTCCCGCCTCATCCTGGATTACCACGCCGTAACCAGCCGGGCCGGGATTGCCGCGCGCGCCGCCGTCGCTGTGGGCTACGAGGTAGTGCTCCGGAGGATTTTCGCGGGGGGACTCTTCGCGATGTGGAAAGAGAGATTTGGTTCCTGAAGCGCGGGAGGGAGGCATGCACTCGAGTTTACAATGCCGTTTCCCCTGCTACGAACTGTCAAAGGTTTTTGTACAGCCAGATTTCAATCGGCCAAATGTTAGCGGCCGGCTGCGAGCCGCGTGGCCAAGCGGGCGGGAAGGTTTGCGGAGAGGATCCGTTCCTGCGCGGCTTTCAGATTGTAGGGCGTGCGATGGAAGTGGACGACCTGGGCCTCCGTATCGAACAGCGCGAAAGCGGCGCGCCAGTCTCCGTCGCGCGGCTGCCCCACCGAGCCCGGATTGATCATGTAACGCGTGTTTGACTTCAGCTGCAACGAGACCGTCTCGGCTTGCCCCACGGTGCGATATTCGGGACGGAAGCCATCGGCACTGGCACCGTTGGCGAAAAATCCCCCTTGCAGGTGCGTGTGGCCGAAGAAAGTTAGCGGCGTGGTGAGTGCGAGCAGCGGCACCAGCGCATCGCCGATCGAAACAATGTAGGCATCTTCATCACCGGGCGAGCCGTGAACCAGTTGCACTTGCGGAAAGCCCTCGAGCGAAACCGGGCCCTGCGGCAGCGAATGCAGCCAATCGTGATGCTCGGGCGTCAAGCTATCCCGGGTCCAGGTTGCGGCGATGGCGGCCAGAGGGTTGAAATCATCAAGATCGAGCAGGCCGGTCGCAGCTTTGTCGTGGTTCCCGCGCACGAAAATCCTGCCCAGGTCGCGCGAGCGGTCGATCACTTCATTGGGTGAGCCTCCGTATCCGACGATGTCGCCCAGGTTGGCCACGAAATCGAATGCCGGAGCTGCCGCCATGCAGGCTTCCAGCGCTTCCAGGTTGGCGTGAATATCGCTAAGCAGCAGTATGCGCAATGAGCACCAGACAAAGCTGGGATTATAGAACGAGGGGGAACCGAAGGGATACAGCAGCTAGAGTTATTACGCCATCGTCATCTCGCATTAAGCACGGGGCAGCGAGCCCAGTGGCCCTGAGCAACCTCTACCAGCGGCGGCAGTTCGCGGGCGCACTCGGCGACGCGGAAGCCGCAGCGCGGCTCGAAGGCGCAGCCCGGCGGCATCCCCTGCAGCGGTGGCACAGTGCCTTCGATGGTGCCGAGCGGACGCCCCCGCTCCGTCCTCAGGTCGGGAACGGCCTCGAGCAGTCCTCGAGTATAAGGATGAGCCGGAGCCTGGAAAATTTCCCGCTTCGCCCCCAGTTCCACAACGCTCCCGGCATACATCACGGCCACGCGATCGGCCACCTGCGAGACCACAGCAAGATCGTGCGAGATGAAGAGCATGGCCAGGCCAAACTTGCGGCGCAGGTCGGCGAGCAGCTCGAGAATTTGCGCCTGGATGGTCACATCAAGCGCGGTCGTGGGCTCGTCCGCAATCAGCAACTGCGGGCGGTTCACAATCGCCATGGCGATCATCACCCGCTGCCGCATCCCGCCGGAAAGCTGGTGTGGATAATCGCGGGCGCGGCGATCAGGCTCAGGGATAGCGACGTCAGCCATGGCCTGGACCACAAGCTTTGCGGTCTCATTTTTGGAGCACGCACCGTGAGCCCGCACTGCTTCGGCGATCTGGTCGCCTACCCGCATCACGGGATTGAGCGCGGTCATCGGCTCCTGAAAGATCATCGCGATCCGCGATCCGCGCAGCTGGCGCATGGAGTCATCGGGCAAAGCCGGAAGATTGCGCGGTGTGCCGTTCTCTGCGAACAAAATCTCGCCCGAAACCCGCGCCTGTGGCGGAAGCAGCCGCATGATGGCGAGAGAGGTAATCGACTTGCCGGAGCCTGATTCGCCGACAAGTCCGAGAACTTCACCGGGAGAGATGGAAAAGCTGACATCGCGGACGGCAGGAAGGGCTCGCGTGGGGACGGCCGTCCCCGCCAGTCCAGCCGCCCGCGGGGCGGCGGCGAACTCAATGTTCAGTCGGCGAACTTCGAGCAGCGGAGGCACGGTGTCATGTTAGCAGCGTTTGTCTCAGGCTCCAGGTCCCAGGTCTTAGGGTTAGGCGCAAAGATCGTTCACGCCAGAAATCCCAGACCGAAGACCCAAAGACCCAAGACCTACTGCCCCAGAATCAGCGGCAGCCCGTTCTTGCTATTGCCGATCACCACGACTTTCGAGTTCGCGCTCTTGGCCAGATTTTCCGTAGCTTCAATACCCTTCCACTCCAACAACGATGGCGTGATGCCCTGCGCCACAATCTGCTGGAAGTCGCGCACGCCGGCAGCTTCGATGCGCTTGCGCTGCGCCTCCTGCGTTTCTTTCTGCAGGCGGAAACTCATGGCCAGCGATTCCTGCTCGGCCTGCTGTTTGGCTTCGATAGCGGCCTTCAGCGTGGCCGGGAGCTGGATGTCGCGCAAGAGAACTTTCTCGACGATCAGACCGCGAGGAGTGAGCTGAGCGCTGACCTGGTCGAAAATCTGCTTGGCGACCTCTTCGCGTTCGCCGGTATAAAGTGCGTTGGCGGTATGCGAGGCCGTCGCTTCGCGGATGGCGGAGCGGAGGGTGGGCTCGACCACGACATTTTCGTAGTCGGCGCCAATCTTCTGGAAAACATCGGAGGCATGGTCGGGATTAAGGTGGTAAATCAGCGATGTATCGAGGCTCATCATGAGGCCTTCGCTCGAAGGCACGCTGGCCGATTCTTTCAGGGTCTGCGTCTGGATGGAAAGTTCATTATTAGTCTTCAGAGGATTGATCAAGTGAATGCCCTCGCCGAGCGTTTCACCCGACTGCACTTTGCCGAACAGCGTGAGCACCCCCACGTGCCCCGTGCCCACCCTGGTCACGGCGCTGAACAGTAAAATCACCAGCAAGAATGCGGCGATGCCTAGTCCGATTAACCGCAACAGGCCGCCGCCATGTCCACCGCCGCCATCAATAATTCTGCCCCGAGCTGGATCAAAAATTGTCATGTTAGTTTCTCCCTTTTCTTTCTTTTCCGGTTCATTCTACGGCAGGCCCAGCGCGAACGTATTTGGCTTGGCCAGGCCAAACCCGCACAGTAGTGAATCTTCCCATTCTCCACCGCATCTTTATATTCTTAGACTTATGAGCAAGATTCACATTCCTACGCCCTTGCGCCAGTATGTAGGCAAGCAATCGACCGTTGACGTGAAAGCTGCCACCGTGGCCGAAGCCATGAATGCGCTGGTGGCACAGCATCCTGATCTGCGCAGGCATCTTTACACCGAAGAGGGCAAGCTGCGCGCCTTCGTCAACCTCTACGTGAACGACGAAGATATCCGCTACCTGCAGAAAGAGGCGACCGCGTTGAAGGAAGGTGATAACATTTCGATTGTGCCTTCCATCGCCGGAGGCGCTGCCTGACGGCCCTGGCAGCGAGGATCATATAGTTGAAGCCTTCCACCACAAGCCGCTGTTGTTGCCCTTCCTGTTGGTAGCTTCCGAATTCCGGCGCCTGCGAAAACGCAAATTTCCATTGAGGACTTTATGGCTACGACGATCGAAATTCCGGCAACCCTGAGCAAGGACGAAATCCTGCGCTACTCGCGCCACCTGATCATGCCCGAGGTCGGCATGGAGGGCCAGCAGAAGCTGAAAGCGGCGCGCGTGCTCTGCATCGGTACCGGAGGCCTGGGCTCGCCGCTGGCGTTATATCTTGCCGCCGCCGGCGTGGGCACGCTGGGCCTGGTCGATTTCGATGTGGTCGATTACACCAACCTGCAGCGCCAGATCATTCACTCGACCGCCGACGTGGGGCGGAAGAAACTGGATTCCGCCGCCGACAAGCTCACGGCGATCAATCCGTTCCTGAATCTGCAGAAGTACGACATGCGCCTGAGCAGCGAGAACGCACTCGAACTGTTCCGCAATTTCGACATTATCGCCGACGGAACCGATAATTTTCCTACGCGCTACCTGGTGAATGATGCCTGCGTGCTCACGGGCAAGCCGAACGTCTACGGATCGATCTTTCGCTTCGAGGGCCAAGCGAGCGTGTTTGCCACGAAAGATGGGCCGTGCTACCGGTGTCTTTATCCCGAGCCACCACCGCCGGGGCTGGTTCCATCCTGCGCCGAAGGCGGAGTGCTGGGCATTCTGCCCGGCCTGGTAGGCGTGATGCAGGCCACGGAAGTGATCAAGCTGATTCTGGGCGCGGGCGAGCCCCTCATCGGCCGGCTGCTGCTGATCGACGCGCTGGGCATGAAGTTCCGCGAACTCAAGCTGCGCAAGAATCCCGATTGTCCGGTCTGCGGCACCCATCCTACGGTCACGCAGCTGATAGACTACAACCAATTTTGCGGCATCCGCGGGGAGGAAAAACCGGTGGGATCAGGCGTTCCAGAAATTCAAGTCGAGGAGTTGAAGCGCCGTCTGGATGCGAAAGAGGATCTCTTCGTCCTCGACGTGCGCGAGCCCCACGAATATCAGATCTGCAACATCGGCGGACATCTGATTCCGCTCAACGACCTGCCCAAGCGTGTGCACGAACTGGATTCCAGCCGCGAAATCGTGGTCCACTGCAAAATGGGCGGACGCAGCGCGAAAGCAGTAGCCTTCCTGCAGCAGTCGGGTTTCACGAAAGTTCATAACCTTGCCGGCGGCATAACAGCGTGGTCGGATCGGGTAGATCCGAAAGTGCCGAAGTACTGAAGCGCAGTGACCAGTGTCCAATCTGACCGGTCGGGAAGGGCACGACTTTAGCCGCGCCGCAAGCCGCACTTGCATTTCCCCCCAAACCCGGCATAATAGCGGGTCTCCTTCCCCCCGGGAGGTTTCATGCCATCACTTCGTCGCGTCTTGCATTCCGCAGTAGTGTCTCTTGCCCGGTCATTTGCATCCATCAAGCGGTATCGATTCCTTGCCGTGCCTGCGTTTTTGCTTGCGGTCTTTCCTGCGTCAGCGCAGAATGCCGCGCCCGGGCCTAACTCCGATCCCACGTATCAAGCTCTGCGCAACCTCGCGCTGGGAGGCGAAGCGGTTAGCGTCAGCAACCTTGATCTCAAACGCGATGCCGGAACCTTTCATCTGCGTTCCGGCACGGTTTGTTTCGTCGCGCCAGTGCAAGGCAAAGTGACGGGAGCTGTCTTTGTGGGTGACGGCAACTTGGTAATCACGGCTGCGCCCTCTGAGATGGGCATGCTGAAGCTGCTTACCAAGGAGAACGAATTCAGCGAAAACTTCAGCCACCTTGTGCTGCGCTTCACCGACTCGACGTATGACGAGATCAAGAAGGCGGGCACTGCAGCCTCAGGCGGCTGCGACAACGGCTTGCTCAAGGACAGCCAGAACGCCATGCGTCACGGCCAACTGCTGAAGCACAACCTGGACGCGCGCGTCCTGCAGGATGTGCTCAGCCCGGAGCCGGGCCGGCTGTTCGTGGCCTTCGTCCATGGCAAACGCTACAACGACAAAGAACTCTTCGCCGTCGACCCGCATGGGCCGGGTTATCTCATGCATGAAGAAGTCGGGTTGATGACCTACGACGAGAACCGGTATGGAGTGTGGGCGGCGTTTCCCCTGGCAGGCGGGCGCGGACGGGGCGCCGGTGGCCATATCCATATTGAGCATCAGTTACTCGACACCACCATCGAAAAAAATGCCAACCTTACGGGGAAGGCCACGACTACGTTTGTGGTGCGGGTCAACGGTTCGCGAGTGATCCCATTCAATTTGTTTCCAATGTTGCGCGTGCAGAGTGTTACTGCCGATGGCCAGGGCCTCGCCTTCATTCAGGAAGACAAGCATGAAGATGCGGACTTCTCGGTGATCCTTCCCAAGCCGCTGGCCGCAGGGGAAAAATTTACCATCACCACAACCTACG
>Ga0210395_10001222_pt1 | contig 19970 bp, 14 predicted proteins | sample IncBWH4OmetaG_FD_150861 | JGI IMG/M metagenome (GOLD analysis project Ga0210395, IMG submission 150861) | Forest soil microbial communities from Barre Woods Harvard Forest LTER site, Petersham, Massachusetts, United States - Inc-BW-H-4-O ...
CAATTTTTGAGACAAATGCGCCATTCTCCGACCCGGAGTAGTGTCAACCCATAAGAAATGCGTGAATTCTTGCCACCGGTTTTCTATCTTCAGATTTTTCAACCCGTCCCTAAAAAAAGGAGTCCCTAAAAAAAGGAACAGGCCAACCAGCCTCGACGGTCGCGTCCTGCCTCAAAAGGCTGAACCCGAACGGTGCTTGATGTCAGAAAAATCAGGGGGCCGGGCGCTCGCGCAAATTTTCACGGTGATTTCTGCGCCCGCATATTTTGAACCTGTTCCAAAAACCTGCGCGCGGTTGGATCGTCGGGCTTTATTTGCAGGGCCGTTTCGAATTGGGCGATGGCTTCGTCCAAGCGCCCCATGTTAGCCAAGGATACGCCGAGGCTGACATGGCCTTCAACGAAATCTGGCTTCAATTTCAAGGCTTCCCCGTATTGCTCGCACGCGGCCGCATAGCGGCCCTGCTGCAACAGGGCATTGCCAAAATTATCGTGCGCTTCCGTCAACCCAGGATCGATTTTTAGCGCCTCCTCGTAATGGGAGATGGCTTCAGGCAATCGTCCGGGGATTTTTGCCAAGGCCATCCCCAGATTGTTATGGGCATTGGCAGAATCAGGGTCGATGCGCAGTGCAGCCTCAAACTCGGCGATCGCATCGGGCAAACGGTCTGGAATCTCCAGCAGGGCATTACCCAGGTTATAATGCAGCTCGGCATCATCGGGTTTGAGGCGCAGAGCCGTTTGATATTCGGCGATCGCGTCAGGCAGGCTCCCCGGCATCAACAACAGGGCATTGCCCAGATTGCTGTGCACCTCGGCATCATCAGGCTTGAGGCGCAGAGCGGCTCGATATTCGGCGATCGCATCAGACAATCGTCCCGGCATTTCAAACAGGGCATTTCCTGTCTCGTAGTGCGCACGTGCATTTCCCGGGCATTTTGTCGCCGCGTCATGCCAAATGGCAAATTTGCTCCGGTAGTCATGGTTGCGGGCGACGCTCAACCAGCCCAGTCCCACGGCCGCTCCGGCGAGCACAACCAGCCCGCGTCGGCCAATCCAAGTGTTCAACCCAAGCACAACCAATCCAATCACTGCCGCCAGCGACAGGTACATGCGGCTTTCTGCCATTGGCTGGCGGAAAATGGGAACCACGCTGGAAGTCGGGGCGAGAATTACAAAAAACCATGCGCCCGCAAAACCGATGACCGGCCAGCGCCAAAGCGCCGTGGCCGTACCCGCTAACAATACGGCAAGAATCAGCGCATACGGCGCAACCTCTGTCGCGTGCCGAACGATGTCGGTGCCATGGTCGAACACCAGGGGATGCGGCCAGACGGCCAATTTAAGATACAGCACCACCGACCGGCATGAGGTTAACGCGTAATTCCGCCACGTTATCCCTTGGTCGAATCCGACCCCGCGCTGGTTCAGGCCGGTCATCAGGCAAGCGAGGAGCAACCACGAGCTCGCTAATCCGAGGTAATACCGCCAGCGCTGGCGCCAAGCCTCGCCAAATGAACCGGCGACAAAAGTCCGATCATACAAAAACACCATCGCCGGGGCGGTGGCGATGATCTCTTTGCTCAATGCGCCCAACAGGCAGGCGAGGATCGAGGCGGAATACCAAAGGCGAGAGGCGTCGGGCGTCAGGCCAGAGGATAGAGGCAGAGCGGCTTCTTGATTTTGAGTTTTAAAATCCTTCTCCTGATGCCTGACACCTGACACCTGATGCCTGATTTCCGCTCCGCGGATGAAACAATACAACGTCAGCAAATAGAACAGGCCCATGAGGCATTCGGCCCGCTGCGAAAGATAAGTCACCGCGTTAGTTTGAAGCGGATGCACGACCCAGAGCACTGCGACGGCCAGCGCAAGCATCAGCGCGTCGACCGGGCCTAGTCCCTTAAAGGTGGTCCCCCTTATTTGATGCGGAGACTGATTGGCCTTGGATGTTGAATGTTCGATGTTGGATGTTGGACGTTCAAGGAGGGTTCGCCTCACAAGGCCAAACAACGTCAAACCGGCCAGCGTGTGAACCAGAAAGTTGAAGGCGTGATACCCCCAGACATTCGTGCCGCCCAAGGTGTAGTTGAGGGCGAAAGTGAGATTGAGCAAGGGCCGGCCACCCGTGCCTGCGTCCGGCGGCGGCGTTAGCGCGCTTCCAAAATGATGGAGGGAAGGATTTCTTTCAATCGACGCAATGTCGTCGAAGATAAACGGTCCGGAAAAACTGTCGTAATACACGGCCAGTGCCGCGAGCACGACGATACCGCAGGCCACCAAGGTGCCCCAGCGAAGGAAAAAAGTGGTTTGTTCCAGGGATGGCGGGGTGCGGATTGCCGTCGGGGCTTTTGCCCTCGTCGTCACTGTGGCCACCATCCGGGCTCGATTTTTTTTAGACATTCGCAGGCTGTTTAAAAACTCTGCGCAACCTTAAGGGCGACGCCGCTTTTGTCGGCCAGCATAGTTTATAAACAGCCTGTCAGGAATCCCAATTCGCGAGCGAAGGGTCGGCAATAAGGATCAGCGTAACCTGGGTCGCTCGATTGAAACTTTCAGGTTACGAGGTTCCCGGTACTTGTTACCTGTCACTTGATACTTGTTCGCCTACGCCTGCAGCGCGGCCAGCCGGGTGGCCGCTTCTTCCCAGGCCGTCGTGGCGGCGGTGAGCTGGTTGACGATGGCGGTGAGTTCGCGATTCAGGTGCTGCGCCTGACCGGGTTGCGCATAGGTTTCCGGCGCTTCGAGCGCGGCGGTGAGTTCATTCTGCTTGGCCTCGAGCGTGGCGACCTGTTCTTCGAGTTTGCCGACCTCGATGCGAAGTTTTTTCAAGTCGGCGGGGTTTGTCTTCTTCGCGCCGGGGGCGCTGCCGGCCGGCTTCTGCGCACTGGCCTCGGGCTTTTGCTCCACCTGTTTGGGCCGCGCGTCGGTGAAACCGGCGGTGAGCGCGGCGCGGGCGTTGGAGGCCTTTGATTTTTCGAGGTAGTATTCGTAGTCGCCGGCGTAGGGCGTGAGGCGGCCAGAGTGTACGTGCAGGACGTTTTGCGCGAGCGCGCGGATGAAATAGACGTCGTGGCTGATGAAAATGAACGTGCCCGGGAATTGCTTGAGGGCGTGGACCAGCGCGTCGATCGACGAGATGTCGAGGTGGGTCGTGGGCTCGTCCATCAACAGTAGATTGGGCGGGTCGACGAGTAGGCGGGCGAGGGCAAGGCGGGATTTTTCACCGCCGCTGAGCACGGAAACTTTCTTGAAGACATCGTCCTTGCGGAAGAGAAATGCCCCGAGGATCGTGCGCGCCTGCTGCTCGGTCAGGTCGTTTTGCGCGGTGCGCAGCTCCATCACGTTTTCGAACACAGTGAGGTCGGTGCGGAGGGTGTCGGCGCGGTTTTGGGCGAAGTAGCCGGACACGACGTTGCTGCCGAGTTCGCAGGTGCCGCCCTGGATCGGGATGATGCCGCCGAGGATCTTGAGCAGGGTGGATTTGCCCGCGCCGTTGGGGCCGACGAGCACGATCCGCTGGCCGCGCTCGGCCTCGAAGTTGAGGTCGCGATAAACGACGTGGTCGCCGTAGGCCTGCTGCACATGCTTGAGCGTGATGACGCGCAGGCCGGAGCGCGGCGGCTGGGGAAAACGGAAATTGATGCGCTTCAGTTCTTCCTGGGGCTCTTCGACCGCGACCTCCTGCAGGCGCTCGATTTGCTTTTCCTTCGATTTGGCGCGCGAGGCCATGGAGGCCTTGGCCCCGAAGCGATCGACGAATTTTTGGAGGTGCGCGATTTCGCGCTGCTGGTTCTTGAACTGGGAGGCCTGCTGGTCCTTGCGGGCCTCCTTCTCGGCGAGGTAGTCGTCGTAATTGCCGGTGTAGCGGTTGAGCGTGCCGCTGCGCAGCTCGAGGATGCCGGTGCAGAGCATGTTCAGGAATGCGCGATCGTGCGAGATGACGAGGAGTCCGCCGGGATAACGCGTGAGGTAATCCTGGAACCAGAGCAGCGCCTCGAGATCGAGATGGTTGGTCGGCTCGTCGAGCAGCAGGAGCGCGGGCTCGCTCACGAGCAGGCGGGCGAGATGCGCGCGCATGACCCAGCCGCCGGAAAATGATTTGGCGGGGCGATCGTGATCAGTGTCGCGAAAGCCGAGCCCGGCCATGATTTTTTTTGCGCGCGGCTCGAGCGTCCAGTCGATGTCGTAATCATCGTCGTTCTCGGGCATGAGCTTTTTGCCGCTGGTGACGATCTGCAAGATGGTCTCGTCGCCGACGGGGGCGCTTTCCTGCGGCAGGTAGCCGAAGTCCGCGCCGCGTTCCCACTCGATCGTGCCCTCATCGGGCGCCTCTTCGCCGAGGATGAGGTTGAACAAGGTCGTTTTGCCGGCGCCGTTGGGGCCGACGAGGCCGTAGCGGTCGGTGCGCGCGACGAAAATCGACACCTCGGAAAAGAGTTCGCGGGTGCCGTAGGACTTAGAGACGTCGGCGATGGTGAGCATGAGCAGGCGTAAAACCCGCAAGCCAACCGCCCGGCCGGGCGTTCGTCAATGACGAGTGTTGAGAAGTTATAGCCACAAGGATCGCAAAGAAAGCATGCCCTTTCCTTGTGCTCTTTGTGATCCTTCGTGGCAATAGCCCATCAAATCACGGCAGGCACGGAGGCGGTGGCGCCGATAAAAAACGTGGCCAAAATAAAAGCGGACCGGCCGTGACCTGTTTTCTTCTGAGTCGGGGTATTCATGCTCGGCAAGCTGGAAACCACCTGAAGTTTGGGCAGATGTGCACGATTGAAAGGCATCCCGAACAACGCAACCGCAATCAGGCGATGTTAGGTGTTGGAGTGTAAGCATTAGTCAGGCTGGACGAGGCCGAATTTGATGGTTCGGCTCGGTTTTTTGTGGCGAACTTGGGCGGCGCTGTTTTCCTTGTCGCGCCATATGAAAGCCAAGCGCGCCAGAATCCGCCCGGAAGACGTGAACGCCGCCCTCGCCAAAAAGAAGGGGCCCGTTTCTAAATTCCTCGCGCGCAACTACCGGCACTTCAATTCCGCCGCCTTGATGGACGCCGCCAAGGGCTACGAAACCCATCTCCAGAAAGGCGGTAAGATGCTGGTGACCATGGCCGGCGCGATGTCCACGGCCGAGCTCGGCCTCTCGCTGGCCGAGATGATCCGCCGCGGCAAAGTTAGCGCCATCGTCTGCACCGGCGCCAACCTCGAGGAAGACATCTTCAACCTCGTGGCCCACGATTACTATGAGCGCGTGCCAGGCTATCGCGACCTCACGCCGGCCGACGAGCAGGCCCTGCTCGACCGCCACATGAACCGCGTGACTGACACCTGCATTCCCGAGATGGAGGCCATGCGGCGCATCGAAAAGGCCGTGCTCGCGGAATGGGTCGCCGCCGACCGAAAGGGCGAACGTTATTTCCCGCACGAGTTCATGTATAAAATTCTTCGCAGCGGAAAGTTAAAGAAGTCTTATCAAATCGATCCGAAGAATTCTTGGCTGCTCGCCGCGTGCGAAAAAAACCTGCCGATCACCGTCCCCGGCTGGGAAGATTCCACGCTTGGCAACATGTATGCCGCCGCCGTCATCCGTGGCGAGGTGAAGAAGGTTCACACCGTGCGCACGGGCATCGAATATATGACCACGCTGGCGGAGTGGTATGTGAAGACGGCGAAGACCCTGCGCGGCGGCCACGGTTCGATCGGCTTCTTCCAGCTCGGCGGCGGCATCGCCGGCGATTTCCCGATCTGCGTCGTGCCCATGCTGCACCAGGATTTGCAGCGTCCGGAAGTTCCGCTTTGGGGTTATTTCTGCCAGATCAGCGACTCGACCACGAGCTATGGCAGCTACTCCGGCGCGGTGCCCAACGAAAAAATCACCTGGGGCAAGCTTAGCGTGAACACGCCAAGTTTCATTATCGAAAGCGACGCCACCATCGTTGCACCGCTCATCTTCGCCTGGCTGCTTGGCCAGTGAAAGGCTGAAAAACTGAAGAGCTGAAAGCTATTATGGCTGGTTTCAGCCCTTCAGTTTTTCAGCCTTTCAGTCCTTCCCACCGATGCCCAACGCCCTCGCGCACGAGAAGTCGCCTTACCTCCGCCAGCATGCGGACAATCCGGTCGATTGGTTTCCCTGGGGCGAGGCGGCTTTCACGAAGGCGCGTTCCGAACAAAAACCGATTTTTCTCAGCATCGGTTATTCAACGTGCCACTGGTGCCACGTGATGGCGCACGAATCGTTTGAGGCCGCCGGCATTGCTGCGCTGCTCAACGAAAAATTTGTCGCCATCAAGGTGGACCGCGAAGAACGGCCCGACGTCGATCGCGTTTACATGGCGTATGTGCAGGCGCTCACCGGCCATGGCGGCTGGCCGCTCAGCGCGTGGCTCACGCCGGACCTCAAGCCGTTTTATGGCGGCACCTATTTCCCGCCCGAGGATCGCTATGGCCGGCCGGGTTTTGCGAACGTGCTGCGCGCCTTGGCGCGCGGCTGGGCCGAGGAGCGCGAAAAACTCGTCGCCGAAGGCGCGCGCGCCGTGGACATTTTGCGGACGAGAGCCGAGCGCAACGCCGCGCCAGCGGGTTCGACGGGTTCGGCGGATTCGACCCATTCGACAAGCTCAGGGCAGGCCGAGGAGGTGTCCCTTGGTGCGGCGGCGGGCGAAGCGTTCAAGGGAGCCTTCGGTTATTTGGAAGAGTCCTTCGACGAGGAGCACGGCGGCTTTGGCCATGCGCCGAAATTTCCCCGCGGCAGCGTGCTGAATTTTCTCTTTCGCTGCGCCGCCCTGCAAGGCGCTGGCTCCGACGTGGGCCGCGCGGCGGTGCGCATGGCGGCGGCCACCTTGCAGGCCATGGCGCGGGGCGGCCTGCACGACCACGTGGGCGGCGGCTACCATCGCTACTCGGTCGATGCACGCTGGTTGGTGCCGCATTTCGAGAAAATGCTCTACGACCAGGCGCAAATCGCGGTGAACTTTATCGAGGCGCATCAGGCCACGGGCGACCCGCGCCAGGCCTGGGCCGCGCGCGATATTTTCGATTATGTGCTCCGCGACCTCGCGCATCCGGACGGAGGCTTTTTCTCGGCCGAGGATGCGGACAGCGCCGTGGATGCGGGCGGCACGGAGCACGCGGAAGGCGCATTCTACCTCTGGTCCGCGGACGAGCTGCGCAGCGTGCTCGGCGGCGACTTCGGGCTGGTCGCCGAACATTTCGGTGTGCGTGAAGAGGGCAACGTGCCGCCAGGAGACGATCCGCATGGAGAGTTTTCCGGTAAAAATATCCTCGCGCAGCGGCAGCCGCTCGCGGCCACGGCGCGCGCGCTCGGCCTCACGCCCGAGGAGGCCAATGAAAAACTTATCGCGGTGCTCGCGCGGCTGCGCGAGGCGCGGGCGCTCCGCCCGCGCCCGCACCTCGACGACAAAATCCTCACCGCGTGGAACGGCCTGATGATTTCTGCGCTGGCGCGCGGGCATTGCGTGTTGGAGTCAGGTGATACGTTTGACGCGGCGCGCCCGGCGGTCGCGCCCTACCTTCAAGCCGCGGAGCGCGCAGCGGAATTTTTGCGGCGCGAGCTTTTCGACGAAAAACGCGGGGTGGTTTTTCGCGCGTGGCGGGAGGGCCGCGGCGCGACCGAAGGGTTTGCCGAGGATTACGCTTTTCTCGTGCAGGGACTGCTCGACCTTTACGAGGCGTCGTTTGACGCCCGCTGGCTGCAATGGGCCGAGCAGTTACAGGAAAAAATGGATGAGTTGTTTTTCGACCAGGAGCGCGGCGGCTTCTTTAATTCGCGAGCGGATGACGCGAATCTCGTGCTGCGGCTGCGGGAGGATTACGACGGGGCGGAGCCGGCGCCGAGCAGCATAGCGGCGCTGAACCTGCTGCGGCTCGCCGCAATGCTGCAGCGCGAGGATTTTCGCGAGCGCGGGTTGCGCACTGTCGAGGCCTTTCGCGCGCAATGGCTGGGTGCGCCGTATGCACTGCCGCAAATGCTCTGCGCGTTGGAGCTCGCGCTCCAGCCGCCGCCGCAGGTCGTGCTCGCGGGCGAACCGGGCGCCGACGATTTTCGCGTACTGGCCGCCGTGTTGCACGAACGGCTCGGCCCACGTCGAGTGCTGCTTTGTGCGGATAGCAGCGGCACGGGTCAGGCCCCTTCGACGGGTTCGACAAGCCCGTTCGATAAACTCAGGGTCCCGAGCCTGTCGAGGGACTCACCGCAGGCAAGCTTCCGACTTCGCCCCACCTTCGCCAAGGCTTCGGACGGCAGGCAAGGCTACGTCGGACAAGCACCGCAGGCCTGGCTGACGGAGCGTGTGCCGGAGTTGGCGGCGATGCGGACGGCCGACGGACGGGCGATGGCTTACGTTTGCAATAATTTTACCTGCCAGCAGCCGGTAAACGATGCTGCGGCCTTGCGTGCCTTGCTGGGTTGAGCTTCACTGCAGGCCGACTGACGAAACGTCAAATCCAGCATGAGTACGTTGTTTACACGGAAGTCCATCGATCGATTTAATTGGCCCTATCTGCATGCCATGGCGCCCCATCTTTTATTTTGTCATTCCGAGCCGTGCGAGGAATCTCCGAAAACGAAATCGACAAAAACCGCCGAGATTCCTCGCACGGCTCGGAATGACAATTTCGCCTTACATGGGTCTATCTAAACCGAATACGATCTAGATATGCCCGTGCCTTCCGACCATTAAACCATGGCTGCCACACCCATTCGCGTGTTGTTGGTGGATGACGATGAACGCGACTATCTCGCCACGCGCGGTTATCTTGTGGAAATCACCGCGCAGGCCCGTTCGACCCATTCGACAAGCTCAGGGCAGGCCTACATGATCGACTGGGCTCGCGGTGGTGACGAGGGCCTCCAGCGAATCGCTGAAAACCGGCACGATGTTGTCCTGTTGGACCAGCAGCCCGGTCAGATGTCAGGCCTCGACGTGCTCCGGCAGGCGCTGGCCCGCGGCAGTCGTGCCGCGTTTATTTTTCTTACGACCCAGGCCGACCCGGCGTTCGATGGACTCGTGTTGCGCGCAGGCGCGGCCGACCATCTGGTCAAAAGCCAGCTCAATGCCCTGCTGTTGGACCGCGCCATCCGTTACTCCATAGAGTGCCGGCGCGTTGAAGACGCCCACCGCGAGAGCGAGGAGCGTTTCCGCCTCATGGCCAACGCCGTGCCCGTACCGCTCTATGTGACGGATGCCGAGGGCCGTGGCACTTTTGTCAACCAGAGCTGGCTCGACTTCCGCGGCTCCAACTTTGCGGAAGAGTGCGGCGAAGGCAGGTCCAAAGGCCTGCATCCCGAGGATCGTGAACGTGCCCAAGCCTACTTGGCCAACGCCCTCCATCAACGCAGCAAACAACAAATTGAATATCGTTTCCGTCGCAGTGACGGGGAATACCGCTGGATGCTCGACATCGGTGTGCCGCGCTATCTGCCCGACGGCACTTTTGCCGGCTGCGTTGGTACGCTGACCGATATCACCGAACGCAAGCGCCACGAGGAGAACCCAGCCAGCGCGCGCGACGAAGCCGGGCAAAATTTGCGTCTCAAGGTGCAATTTCTCGCCAACATGGGCCACGAAATCCGCACGCCGATGAATGGCATCATCGGCATGTCCGGGCTTCTGCTCGATACCACGCTCACCCCCGAGCAGCGCGAACTGGCCGAGCTCCTCCAAAAAAGCGCCGACTCGCTCCTCGGCGTCGTCAACGACATCCTCGATCTTTCCAAAATCGAAGCGGGCAACCTGCAGATCGAGGAAGTGGAGTTCGATTTGCACACGCTCGTCGAGGACACGCTCGCGCTCTTCAGCGAACGCGCGGAAGACAAAGGCCTCGAGCTGGTGTCCGATTTTTTCTCGGGCTTCACCACGCTGATGCGCGGCGACCCCGGCTGTCTCCGCCAGGTGCTGGGCAATCTCGTCGGCAACGCCATAAAATTCACCGAGCAAGGCGAAGTTTTCGTGCGCGTCACCTGCCTTGAAAAATCCGACGCTGCGCTGGCGTTCCGGATCGAAGTGCGCGACACCGGCATCGGCATCACGCCCGAAGTCCAACGGCACCTTTTCCAGCCTTTTATGCAGGCAGACAGTGCCACCACGCGGCATTATGGGGGCACTGGCCTGGGCCTGGCCATTGCGCGCCAGTTGATCGAACTCATGGGCGGACGCATTGGCGTGGAGAGCGAGCCCGGCCGCGGTTCGACCTTCTGGCTGGAGTTCTCGCTGCCCAAGCTTCCCGTCGAAATACCGGTGGCGCCCGCGGCCATCCCGCCCGGCGCGACGGTGCTGGTGGTGGACGACAACGCCGCCAGCCGCCAGGTTATCGCTGCACAGCTCGAACAAATGGGAATTTTTGTCGAGACGGCGGCGGACGCAGCGAGCGCCCTGGCGCGTTTGCAGGCCCGCCACCGCGCCGGCCAGCCATTCCAGGTGGTGCTTCTCGACCGCCGGATGCCCGGGGAAGACGGCCTCGCCCTCGCGAAAAAAATCCGCGCCGATGCCACCCTGGGCGACACTAAGCTCGTGATGCTCACCTCCGCCAGCCACCTCAGCGAAGCGAAGTATCTTCGGTCCCTCGACATCGACACCTTCCTGGTCAAACCGGTGCGGCACGTTCAGCTCCAGCAGACCCTCACCCGTTTGCTCGCGGCCTCCCCAGTTGGTGGTGCGGGTGCCCGCCCGCCGGCCAAACGCGCCGTCGCGCTGCGCGCGCTCGTCGTCGAGGACAATTTCGTCAACCAAAAGGTCGCCCAACGCCAGCTGGAGAAGCTCGGCCACAAAGTCGAAGTGGCTAACAACGGCGCCCGGGCCCTCGAGATGCTTGCGCTCCAAAAATACGACGTGGTCATCATGGACTGCCAGATGCCAGTGCTCGATGGCTATGAAGCCACGCGCCAGATCCGCGCCGGCAAGGTGCCCAACCTGGACCGGCGCGTGCCCATCATCGCGCTTACCGCGTACGCCATGGAAAGCGACCGGCAGAAGTGTCTCGCCGCCGGAATGGACGAATTTGTCAGCAAGCCCATCCGTTATGAAGAACTCAAAGCCGCCATCGAGCGCGTGCTGGCTTCGCCGATGCGCGCAGCCCCATCTCCCGCCCGCGCGGCTCCACCCGCCAAGCCGGTCGTGCTGGATCTTGCGCAGTTCGGACACCTCAAGGCCTTGCAGGACGACGAGCATCCAAAGTTCCTCGCCAATCTCATCGACCTTTTCCTTACCGAGACGCCGAAGCGGTTTCGCGATCTCGCCGCCAGCCTCGCGTCGGGCGATGCCCGGGCCGCCCGGCAACTCGCCCACACGGTCAAAGGGGCTTGCGACAACTTTGGCGGGCGCGCCCTCCAGGCCCTTTGCGTGGAAATCGAGGAATGTGTCGGTCGCGGTGATCTGAAAGGTGCTTCCGCCCTCATCGGAAAGCTGGAGCCTGAGCTTGCTTGCCTCGCAAAAGAGCTTAACCTGCAGAAAGAAAGGTTCAGCCCCCCTTGAATATCCTTGCCGTTGAAGACGACATTCTCGCCCGCAAAATCATTTGCCGGTCATTGCGCCGCCTAGGCCATGAGGTCATCGAAGCTGCCGATGGCGAAGAAGCCTGGACCCACCTCCAGTCGGGTGGGGTGCGCGTCGTGGTCTGCGACTGGATGATGCCGCGCCTCGACGGCCTCGAACTCTGTCGTCGCATCCGGGCGCGCATGGGGACCGAATACGTTTATTTTATCCTGCTCACCGGCAACAGCGCCAGTGACGAAAACCAGCGGACCGCGGCCGAGGCCGGCGTGGACGACTTTCTGACCAAGCCGCTCGATCCGCAGGAAATGTGGATGCGCCTGCGCGTGGCCGAACGCATCCTCCGCTACGCCACGCAGGTCAGCCAGCTCGAGACCTTCCTGCCGATCTGCTCCTACTGCAAAAAAATCCGCGACGACAAAAATTACTGGCAGCAGATCGAGTCCTACATCAACAAACGCACCGGCACCGACTTCAGCCACTCCGTCTGCCCCGACTGCTACCAGCGCGTCATTGTGCCCGAGCTGGAAAAACTCCGCGCTGCGACATCTGTGCCTCATGCCGAGCGCACGAATTAACCGTCTCGAGGAGCGCCTCGCCTGGCTCGAACGCCACGTCACGGAGCAGGACAAGGCCATGCTGGCCCTGAACGAGGAACTCGCGCGCTTGCGCGCCGAGCTGAAAAAATTTCGCGAACGCCCCGCGGCCGGCTCCGAAAACAGCGATCAGCCGGAGTCGGACGATCGCCCGCCGCATTATTGAGCTTTTCGGTTTAGACAGACCCCTGATGGGCGAAATTGTCATTCCTGGCCGTGCGAGGAATCTGCTATTCTTGAGCGCAGCGAAGAATCCAATTTAATATTGCCAACAGAGTCTTACTGGATTCTTCGCTGCGTCCAGAATGACAAACCGTTTTATGACACGCGCTCAGAACGCCGCCGTGACTTCCGCCTGCTGGCCGGGGTCGAGCGTGAGCTTGCCGAGGGTGGCGCACACGATCTCGTCGTTTTTGTAGAGCTTGGCGTGGATGGGCGCGGTGGCGTCGGTGGTCTCCCAGCGCCATTTGCCGATGGAGACAAACTGCAGGGGCACGCCCTCGTCCCAGCTTAGGCCGGGGCCGTCGCCACGAAGAAAAAGTTTGTTGCCGATGCCGATGTAGGCGGTGACGAGCAGGCGCGTGGCACCGTCGGCCGAGACCGCCGTGGCGGTCTCAGCCTCGTCGGGCGAGCGCTGGGAAAATTCATCGCCGACCGTGGATGAAGCTGCTGCGGGGATAGCCGGTGATGGGGTGGGAGGCGAGTCTGGGCTGTCCGTGGAGGCGTCGAAAGCGAGCGAGGGTTCAGGGTCTTCAGCCTTCGACTTTTTCGGTGTGCGTTTGCGCGGGGTCTTCGACTCTTCCGCGGGAGTCTCGATGACGATGGGTTCGACCCGTTCGACGAGCTCAGGGCTGGCAGGCTCACGACGGGTGGGTTCGATGCTCGCGGGCTTATCTGCGACGGTGGAAGCAATCGCGGCTGGCTCACTGGGAGGAGGCTCCTGCGCTTTGCGCACAGGCGCGGGTTTTTCTTCGGGCAGTGGAGCCGCGCTGGCGGAAAATTTTTCGGCGAGATCCGAGAGCGCGGCAATCTTGGTGTCGAGCTGCTTGAAAATTTGCGCGGCTTTTGCGTCCAGCTTGTCACCGGCCGCGGCGAGATTTTTTTGCGCGGCGGCCTCGAATTTGGCGAGTTCGGTCACGGCCTGGCGGATATGATCGGCGGTGGTGGCGAGCCGTTCGCTTTCGGCGGCGTGCTCGGAGGGCTCTTTTTTGGCGACCGGGACTTCAGCGAGGCGTTGTTTGATCTCGCCTATTTTTTCCTGGAGGCGGGCGGGGAGCTGTTCGGCGAGCTTGAGGTTTTTTGCGGCGATTTCGGCGATGCCGGGCAGGTTTTGGGCGGCGATGCTGATTTGCTCGGCGGACGAAGTGATGGTGTGGGCGAGGGCCTCGAGCCCGCGCTGGCGTTCGTCAAGGGCTTCGTTCCGTTTGGATTCGTAGTCGGCGATGAAGGGCCAGGTGCCGAGCACGGCGCCGAGCACGACGCAGGCAAAGATCATGATAAGTGACTTGGCCGCGAATGGATTGTGGCTGTGGAAGCCAATGGCCAGGGCGAGGCCGATGAGCAAGGCATAGCCGGCGAGAAAGGGCCACTTGGGCATCCGCGGAGTGTCGGCTGGGAGCAAGGACATGGGGGCGCTGGCGTTGGCAAAGCTTTTTGCGGTGCGCGGCGATTTTCTCAAGGCGAAAGGTGACATTCAACGATCTAAAATAGAGTTGTTTGTTACCGCGTATCTATTAAACTTAGTTGGATAGAGGATGAACTTCTCTGATTACATGCGCATTGAGCGGAAGGAGCGTGGCCGCTCGCGCCACTATGTGGTGCACGTCGGCGAGCCGAAGTTCACGATGGAGCTGGCGCTGGACGGAGAGGCGCCGGACAAAATCGGCCGCGGTATCATCCGGCGCGTGTCTTTGCCCAACTCATGGGCGGGAGATTACGGTCGCTGTGCGCAGGCGTTGTTTACGGCGCAGGAATTTTTTCGGCAGTCGTTCGGCGAGCCCGCATTGAAGAAGGAACCGAGACGTTTTCGCCGGTGAGGGGTTCACGCAAAAGCGCAGAGAAACCGATCAACCGGACCATTTTGAACGGAAGGTCGCGAAGAGTCGTCGGATTTTCTCCATCAGAGGCAAAAACAGCGCCTGCTTGAAAATTTGGTGCGAGCCAACACCAGTCGCTTCGTTTCCTTCGCGACCTTCTGTAAAAGCTGCCTTGGGAAAACCGCGGCGCGCCCGGCGGTCGCGCCCTACCGCAAAAGGCTGAATTTGAATTGTATTTGGTATCAGCTGAATTTTCCGACGATGGCTGTGTGCAGGCGCGCCCACTCGGCGGGAGCGAGGTCATCCTTGCGGCCGGGCGAAACTTGGCGGTGATCGGTCATGCGGTCGGGCGTCCAGCCATAGCGGGCCCAGCGAGTGGCCAGCCATTCGAGGGCGGAGGCTAGCTGGGCTTCGGTAAGCGGCGCGGCGTTCGTATCGCCCGCGAAGGCGAGGCCGAGCAGGAAGTCGTTGCAGCGCGTGCGCCCGAGGAACGACGAGGCGCCGGCGTGCCAGGCTATTTGCCCGTCGGGTACGAGCGTGCAGCGCGTGCCGTCGAGGTCGATGAGCGCGTGGTAGCTGACCTTGCTCGCCGGATCGAGCATGCGGGCGAGTGCGTCGGCGAAAGGCGCGACGCTATGGTGAAACAGTACGCCCGCGCATTCGTGCGGCGGCGCGAGGTCGCGGTTGGGCGAAAGGCGGGTGAGTTCGGGAAAGGACACGGAGGGCTGAAGGGCTAGCCGTTCATATTATAACAGTATTACGTTTTTGTTTCAGCAGCTTTCAGTCCTTCAGCTTTTCAGTTATTCAGTCTTTCCCTTCGCCGTCCTACCACTTTCTCCACGCCAGGATGCAGAGTGAGCCGAGCATGCCGATGCGCACGGCGCCTTCCAAGGTGAGGATGACAAGGACCCATTTGATGCTGCAATTGCGGCGCGACGCGAAGCCGATGAGGGTGACTGCGACCAGCGCCGCCGCGTAGGCGCGGCCGAAGGGTGGCAGGAGCATCGCGAGCATCCACAGCCAGTAGAACATGAGGCCCGCGCTCCAAAAAAACGCCGTGACTTCGCGCAAGCCGAGCGTGCGCGGATCGGCGCCGCGGGCGATTTGCTTGATGCCCAGGTAGCGTTCGCTGATGACGAGCTGCCAGATCTCAAAGACCATGAAGAGCGGGGTGAGCAGCACAAGCAGCGTCATCGCGCTATTTTGGGTGAAAGGCGCCGCGCGCCAAGGCTGAAGGTTTTAAATTTCCGGATTTTTTGGCGTTTGGCTATTGGCGTTTGTGATTTGCGCGCATCAACGTGCTCTATTCCTGGCGCCCCGGTTTTCTCCCCAGCGTTTTAGCGTCAATTGCAGGGCCCGAGCCTGCCCGCAAAAACGCGTTGCGAGCCGCGGTCTTCGCGCTATGATGCGAGCCTCACATGCGCACCTTCGATTCCCTCAGTGAGAAAGAAATTCTCGCGCTGGCCATTTCGCTTGAAGAGGAGGATGGGCGCATTTACGCGGACTTTGCCGATGGCCTGAGAGAAGGTTATCCCGCGCAGGCAAAAAAATTCGAGGACCTGCGGGCCGACGAAGATGGCCACCGCCACCGCCTGCTCACGCTCTATTGCGAGCGATTTGGCGACCACATCCCGCTTCTCCGCCGCCAGGATATGAAAGGCTTTGTCAGCCGCCGCCCGGTCTGGCTCACGCGCCCGCTCGGCTTGAACGCCGTGCGCAAGCAGGCCGCGCTGATGGAGCTGGAGACGCGACTCTATTATGAGCAGGCCGCGCGCCGCACGACCGACGCCGGTATCCGCCAACTGCTGGGCGACCTAGCCGAAGAAGAGCGCAAGCACCAAAACACCGCCGAAAGCATTGCCTCCGCTGAACTCAGCGAAGCCGAGCAGACCACGGCGCACCGCCTTTTTGTGCTGCAAGTCGTCCAGCCCGGCCTGGCGGGCCTGATGGACGGTTCCGTCTCCACGCTCGCGCCGCTTTTTGCGGCGGCCTTCGCCACCAACAGCAGTCATCAAACATTTGCCGTCGGCCTCGCGGCCAGTGTCGGCGCGGGCATCAGCATGGGTTTCGCCGAAGCATTGTCAGACGACGGCAGCCTCACCGGCCGTGGCCGTCCGTATGTGCGCGGCGTGGTGTGCGGGCTGATGACCGCGCTGGGCGGCCTTGGCCACACGCTGCCCTACCTGTTGCCGAACATGCACACGGCGACGACGATCGCCATCGGGGTCGTGATGGTGGAACTCGGCGTCATCGCGTGGGTGCGCAAACACTTCATGGACACGCCGCTGCTCGCGGCGATTTTCCAGATCGTGGTCGGCGGCCTGCTCGTTTTCCTGGCCGGCATTCTTATCGGCAGTTCGTGAGCCGCGCGCCTCCTTATGGGCCATGAACAAGGATATACAGGCCCCAGGGATTCATCGGGAATGGGCTGAAAATCAGCAGGGGCCCCACCAGGTTACCGGCTCCAAGCGCAGGCTCGTATCAAAGCTGAAGATCCAGAGGATTTTTATTATATAGTATATTAGTGTCACCTACCCGCTGTTCAATCAGGTCGATCGACAGCTTGTGCCGGCCTGTCGTGGCCGGGTTGAGATAGTCTGGCGTCCAGAGCCCGATTCGGGCGGTGCGATAGGCCAGGCTGACGGCGAGGGTTCCGAATCCGTACCGCAGGCTTCGGAAAAAATTAATGGATGAGGCATCGGCAAAGTATTTTGTAGGGCAGGAAATCTCGGCAATCTTGAAGTTCCAATAATGGCATTGCACCAACATTTGATTATCAAAGATAAAATTGTCGGAGTTGGCCGCCAACGGGAGTGTTTCGAGCACCTTTCGGGTGAAAGCGCGATAGCCGCTGTGGTATTCAGAGAGTTTCTGCCCGATGAAGATGTTTTGGACAAGCGTGAGAAAACGATTGGCGACGTATTTATAGAGCGGCATGCCGCCGCGCAGGGCGCCATGGCCAAGGATCCTGGAGGCGATGGCCACGTCGTAGATTCCCGAGGAGACCATGCCGGCGAGGGCTGGCAGCAGGCGTGGTTCGTATTGGTAATCAGGATGGAGCATCACGATAATGTCTGCCCTGGTGGCAAGGGCGAGGGTGTAACAGGTCTTTTGATTGCCTCCATAGCCATAGTTGTTTTCGTGAAAAGCGTATTTAAGGCCAAATTGCCGGACGAGCTCGCGGGTCGCGTCGGTGCTTCCGTCGTCGACGACGATGATTTCATCGGCAATCGAGCGATCGATTTGGTCCAGGGTGGCCTTTAGCGTGCGCGCGGCGTTGTAGGCGGGCAGGACAACGCAAACTATTTTGTTTCCGATCATGGATGTTTTTTCAGCATGCAGGAGGACGTTTTCAAGCCGGCGCTGGGAGATAGGTTTAACCACATCCAGCGATAATGAGCGAATCAGGTCTCTCTAAAATATGGGAGCGGTGAATCCGGTGAATTAAAAGACCATCAGCATCGTGCCGAGCAACGAGGACATGGCGAACGCTGCAGAAATCCACACCACGTTTTTTTGCCGGAACTTCGGGTTTTAAAATATTCACTCATCAGATATCCGGTAAACCAGAGCATGAAGGGGAATTTCACATAAAGGTAGCGATAATCGAGATAAACTATGCTGTGCACGGCCCAAAAGCAGATAAATAAAGAAGCGAGTATCGTGACCGTCGGGTTACGTCGCCAGAGTCCGAGCGCGAGCCCCAGGGCACCGAAAACATGCAAAAAGGCACTTGATACAATGAAAAAATCGGTCGCCCAGGTTATCGGATGCACATACCTGTCTTGGAATTGGCAGAAAACAAATCTCCGGATCCTCATGCGCGAATCACCGGTCCAAAAGAAAATGGCATTGTGGGCAAAATTTGAAAAATAAACATTTAGCTGGGTGCGCATCAGTTCACGCATTCGGGAGCCCAAAATGTTATCAAGGACGATGAGGCGGGTTGTGACGCATTTTGGATCATCCGGGAGTATGGGGTAGTTTGGATCCAAGGCGGCGGCCCCGGCCTGTTTTTCCAGCAATGGAATTGCGCAACTGAACCACAATTTCAGCCAGGGAAAATTGTTCGAGTCCGGCCTGAGGGGTTCTTCGAACAGACCCAGGACCATGCCTTGGCCAATATAAATCGGCCAGGCCCGGGCAATACTGACCGGCCCTCCCACGACATTGATAAAGTGGAGAAAAGCGATATATTCAGGTGGGCGGAAAAGTGATGAAGGCACGGCAGAAGGTTGTAGGGCCAGCCCCAGGTAATCCTCTGCCTGATAGAGCTGGAGTGGCTCAAAAAGCAGTGCGATCAGGACGGATAAAGCTAATGGAAGAACAAAACAGGCAAGCAATCGCAGTCGATTGGTGGCGACAGAGTCCTCGGTGGAGGAAGGGGGCCCGTTTGATATCTCCATGGCCAGCATTCTCCACGTTTATGAAATTCGACAAGCTTAACAGGCTGTTGCAAGGCGCGCTTTGCCCGGCACAGGTCGAAGCAAAGTGAAGTTCTGGCCGGACGCAGCCGGCCCAAGCGAGCGCGCCGCGTCAGTTGAACTCTCGAAAGCATTCTCGCAGCTTGCGGCGAGGAGTGGTGCGGCCAAAGGATGGCGTTCAAATAAAAAGCGCGGACCGGGGGAAGTCCGCGCTTTGGGGGGTTATGGTTGGGCAGGCAAATCAGGCTTTGGCGTCGTCTTCCGCCGGGATGCGCATGGAGTAAAACGAGCGATAGACGAAGACCAGTGCGACGGCGAAGAAGAACACGCCGATGCCAGTCTTGAGGTTCTGGTTGGTCATGGTGACGGCGATTTCAACCGCGAGGAGTCCGAAGAGGGTGGTGAACTTGATGACCGGGTTCATCGCGACGGACGAGGTGTCCTTGAACGGATCGCCCACGGTGTCGCCGACGACGGTAGCGGCATGGAGCTCGGTGCCTTTCTGACGGAGCTCAACTTCGACAATCTTCTTGGCGTTGTCCCAGGCGCCGCCGGCGTTGGCCATGAAGATGGCCTGGAAGAGGCCGAAGAATGCGATGCCAATGAGGTAGCCGATGAAAAAGTACGGGTTGAAGAACGGCAGGGCTAGCGCGAAGCAAAAGACCACGATGAAGATGTTCCACATGCCTTTTTGCGCGTAGCGAGTGCAGATGGCGACGACTTCCTTGCTGTCCTTGTCCGAGGCGGTGGTGGCATTGAGATTCATGTTCTCCTTGATGTAGACGACCGCGCGGTAGGCGCCGGTGACGACCGCCTGGCAGGAGGCGCCGGTAAACCAATAGATCACCGCACCGCCCATGATGAGGCCGAGGATGATCTCGGGTTGCACGATGCTCAAGGCGCTCACGACCTCTTTGAACGGACCGGCGATGCCCGAGGCGACCTGGGCGTCATAGAGTCCCTGCAGCAGCATGATGATACCGAAGACCATCGTGGTGGCGCCGACGACCGCGGTGCCGATGAGCACGGGCTTGGCCGTGGCCTTGAAGGTGTTGCCCGCGCCGTCGCCCTTCTCGAGCTGGTATTTGGCATTCTCAAAGTCGGGCTTGAAACCGAATTCTTTCTCGATTTCCGCCGCGATGCCGGGCCGGCCCTCGATCTGGGAGAGCTCGTAAACCGATTGGGCGTTGTCGGTGACGGGGCCGTAACTGTCGACCGCGATGGTGACCGGGCCCATACCGAGGAAGCCGAATGCCACGAGGCCAAATCCGAAGATCGGCGCGGCGAACAGGAACTTCGCGGGCATCAACCCGAGCAGCGCCGGATTCTGCGAGAAATAGTAGGAGACGGCCATCAGCAGCATGATGACGAGGCCCATCCAGAAGGCGGAGAAGTTGCCGGCGACCAGGCCC
>Ga0210395_10001223_pt1 | contig 19966 bp, 18 predicted proteins | sample IncBWH4OmetaG_FD_150861 | JGI IMG/M metagenome (GOLD analysis project Ga0210395, IMG submission 150861) | Forest soil microbial communities from Barre Woods Harvard Forest LTER site, Petersham, Massachusetts, United States - Inc-BW-H-4-O ...
GTCAGGAATACTCCCGTTCTGCTTGGTCAGTGATGTGCCCGGTCCGTACCCCCGTCTTCGGCCCCCTCCCTCCCTCGCTTTTTTAAAGTGTTGATTTTAAATGTGTTAGAAGCAAATCTAACTTGTTCTCGAACTGCGCTGTTCTGAGGCAAAGGTGCGCCGGAACCGTATCCCTATCGGCTTTAGTTCGCGTCACAGCGCAGCGGGAGTATCTTCGCTACCGGTCGATGTGAGACTCCGGGAGAACACAAAGCTGCCGGAAAGGTGATAGGCGATGTCGTGCTCCTACGACATCAAGTAATTCCCCCCCAAGCGTTAGGGAGTTGGAGCAGGGGTGCGAGCGGCGAGGTAGAGGCCTAGGACGCGGAGGTGGCTGGTGGCTTCGCGGACAGCGGCTAGGGCGGATTCGAGTTGGGAGGAGGAGTCGGCTTCGACGTCGAGGAAGAATTGGTATTCCCAAGGGCGGCCGTGGATGGGACGGCTTTCGATTTTTTGGAGGTTGACGCCGTGCTTGGCGAAGGGTTCGAGAGAGGCCAGAAGAGCGCCGGGGCGATGGGCGAGGCGCATGGCGATGGACATTTTGAGCGTCGGCGGCGATGCCAATCGCTCTAACTGACGAACGCGAAGCTCTGCCATGAGATCAGTCAACCCGGAAGATCCAAAGCTCTCCGGATTTAAAAACTCGCGCTCGCTTCCACCTTCGCGTTGTGCTGGGATCAGAAGAAAAAAGCGGGTGAAATTTTCTGGGTTGTCCTGGATGTCTGAGGCGAGGATAACGCCGGCGTAGTGTTCGGCGGCGCGACGGCCGGCAATGGCTGCAGAAGATTTGTCGCCGCGGGCGAGGGCTTCGCGGACGCTGCCGGCGGTGTCTTCGGCGGGGACGCGCTTCAGTTGGGGATGCGTGGTGAAGAAGCGTTCGCATTGTGCGAGCGCCATGGGATGACTCGCGACGGAACGGATGGCATCGAGCGTGGCACCGGGGCAGCCGATTAAGTGATGCTCGATGGGGAGAATGGTCTCGGCAGTGATGGTGAGGGCGCTTTCGAGGAGAAGATCGTAGACGCGGACGACGGGGCCTGCGAGGGTGTTTTCTACGGGGGCAAGGAGAGCGTCGGCTAGGCCTTCGCTGATGGCGCGGAAGGCGGCGTCGAAGGTGGGGCGAGGGACAGTGGTGATGGCTTCGCCGAGGAGTTGGACGGCTGCTTCTTCGCTGAAGGCGCCGGGCTCGCCTTGAAAGGCTACGCGCATTTTTGCGTTGCCTGCCGGATTGGGTGCCGCGGTCATGCGTGGGCCAGCCTTTTTGCTTTTGCGAAATTGGGCGGCGTCACGGGTTGGGCACAGGAAACGTGTGACGGGCCGCGAGAAACCGCGCCCTATGATGAAATGAAAACGGGGCGGCTGCAAGCTGCGGCGTTCCGGCGCGAAGGTGAGTACGTCCATCCGAGAAACTACGCAATGAAATTGCCGATGCTCGTAAAAATTGTGCCAACGCTGGCGCTGCTGGGACTTGCCGTGTGGCTCGGGACGAGCGAACATTTTTATAAGTCAGCGTTGCTTTCGCTTTTTTTTGGAGTGACGCTGGCGAGCGTAGTATTGATTCATTTTCGCGTGCGGCCGTCGTGGCAGGACGCACTTTGCGTTGCGGGCGGGGCCGTTTTCTTCACGATCATCGATTTCGGTTTCTTGCATTTCGCGCCCAGCCTGGCGGGGATCGCTTCTTATCTGGGGATCAGCAGCCTTTCGATCCTCGGCCTGCGTGCGATTTGGTCGCACGGCGCGGAGCAGGAGCAAATGGCTTTGGCGTTTGTGCCTGCGCTGCTTTTTGTGACGTCGGACTGGGGCAGCACGATTTTGCTGGGGTGGACGGAGAAGGCCAATCCGAAAGTGCTCGATCTTTATTTGTTTTCTTTTGATTCGAGCCTGCGAGTGCAGTTCGCGTTTTTGGTCGGTCAGGCTTATGCGCTTTGGCCGTGGTTTAAGGCGGCTGGAATGTTTTTTTACGTTGGGCTGCCGATGGTCATCGGGCTGGTTTATGCGGGCCAACTCGTGCGGGATCGCACCCGAGCGGTGTCCGCGATGATCGCGTTTCTCATTACGGGGCCGGTGGGTGTGATTTTCTACAATCTTTTTCCGGCGGTTGGTCCGATTCACATTTTCCTGAGCCAATTTCCGTGGAAGCCTATTCCCACAGAGCAAGTGACGCGCCTGCTGGTGGAACCCGTTGCGGTCGCAGGTTTGCGGAATTGCATGCCGTCGCTGCACATGGCCTGGGTGCTGCTGGCGTGGTGGTATTCGCGAGGGCTGTCGGTCTGGGAGCGCGGGATCGCGATGGCGTTTTTGGTGTTCACAATTTTCGCGACGATGGGGACTGGGGAGCATTATTCGATCGATTTGGTTGTGGCTTTTCCTTTCGCAGTGTTTGTCGAGGGGCTCTGCGCGCTGGGGTTACGGTGGAACGCGCGGGCGCGAGTGGCGGCAATTGTGTACGGCTTGTCGTTGACGCTCGGATGGATTGGCGCGCTTCGCTTTGCGCTAAAGATTTTTTGGGTTTCGCCGGTTGTGCCCTGGATTTGCTGCATTGTGACGGTGGTGTCGGCCGTCTTGGTGCAGAGAAGTTTGGAAGCCGCCACGGATGGCCGGAAGAACCAGGAGAAATTTGCTGCGAGCAGCGTCCCCGCCCAAGTCTCCCAAAGCTAAGTTGCGAGTCGGGTGTTCCACATTGGTATCGGAGCCACATTGGCAGCGAATTCCGGAGAGGGGCTTCGCAGAAGCTCGTCTCCTTCGGCGCATGGCGAGGTATACTGCGCCGAGGGAGAAGGAAAATGAAATTGGCGAGACCGGAGGCTGGGGAGTACGCAGCCTACTACGAGAAGTATATTTCGCTGTTACCAGGAACGGACGTAGCCGGGGCGCTCGAAGCCCAACGGGTGCAGACGATGCAGCTCTTTGCAGGGCGGAGCGAGCGGGACGGCAATTTTCGCTACGCGGCGGACAAGTGGACGGTGAAGGAAGTGCTGGGCCACATCAACGATTCCGAGCGAATCTTCACGTATCGGGCGCTGCGGATTGCGCGGGCCGACCAGACGCCGATGCCGGGGTTCGAGCAAGACGATTACGTGCGGAGCGGCGGATTCAACGAACGGCCGCTGGCGAGTCTGGTCGAAGAGTTTGCGCATGTGCGAAGCGCGAGCCTGGCGCTTTTTCGGTCACTAGGGCCGGACGCGTGGTTGCGGCGGGGCACGGCCGACAACAAGGAAGTGAGCGTGCGGGCGCTGGCGTTCATCACGGCGGGGCACGAACTGCATCACCGGCGGATTCTCGAGGAGCGCTACTTTTCGGCTATTCCGCGCGCGTGAACCGCGCGGACTAAGTCGGATTTTACAGCAACTGCAGCAGCTACGGTCAGCCGCGCTATAGGCCAAGACCTGTTTACAGGCGAATCCTTGCCTGATCCGAACGAAGGTAAAGACATTCAGGCAGTGGAAAGAGGACGGTCAGGTGGTTTGAAGGGCGGCAAAGCTCGGGCCAATGAAACTGACCGCTAAACAGCGCAAGACTATCGCTCAAAAAGAGGCTAAAACCCGTTGGAAGTAATCTCGTAACTATCAGGATACAAAGGCATTGTAGTTTTTCCTCGACAGAATTCAGAGAGGAGTTCATTCTTTGACTACCTAGGGACGCAAGTCTTTAGGGCTGGTAGTATCGAATTTACGCCCCACTTAGGGACAAAATCCTGGGTGGGGCGGCTGATTTTTAGGGCGTAATTTCCTATACCTATATATGTCCTACCACGTGGCTGCAATTGATCGCATGCGCTACCGCTATAAGAACTTCCCTCAGATGCGTTGGTTGTAAAAGCCGCCGAACCCGCACGTGATTTTCTAGCGGTCTGTCTAGGCGAGTAAAGGCCGCCTGTGTCAGCATATCCCCCTTCGCCCATATATCCGTATTTTGTGCCATGCAGGGATAAATGTTTTGCGGAAGACGGTAATGCCAGCCTTCAATGACATTCCGAGGGTCCAAACTTAGAGGGTCGCACAAATCCACTAGTGAAATTGCACATGAGAATTTGTCCGGGGTCCGGGGCAAACGTTATAGGCATCTGCTAGGGTGCTCCGCTAATCAAAGTCTAACCGAAATCGGTGTTGGATAACGTATTATAATTAGAATAGTTATCATACACAACTTACTAAGGACGGTCACAGAGTCTATTTGAACGCTGTAGGAGCCAAATGACACCACTACCGTATTTCGGGCTAGGTTGCGGGGGCCGTGGGCGGCTGCTAAAATTGCTGATTTGCCGGGTTGCCGGCAGTCGTGATGAAGGCTACCTGCTGTTTGCCGGAATGGGTATCCCACAGAAATTGCAGGCGTTTGCTTCTGGGCCGATTGTAGTGGCAAGCGCAAAGCCTCCAAAGAGTGCAGAACCGCGGAGAAACCAGCAGAAGAGGCGAGCGTGAGAACGTTCGTCTCGGAGGGCAGAGGCTCCGCGGAAGGGAGATTACGAGTGGCAAAGTATGATGTGGCGATTATCGGGAGCGGTCCGGGCGGATATGTGGCAGCGATCCGGGCGGGCGAGCTGGGATTGAAGACCATTGTGGTGGAGAAGGACCCGTTTCTGGGCGGGACGTGTTTGCATGTCGGGTGCATTCCGACGAAGGTTTTGCTGCATCACGCCGATGTATACGATCACTTCAAGAATGGCGCGGAACTGGGGTTTGAGGTCAGCGGGCTGAAGATCAATTGGGCGAATATTCTGGCGCGGAAAGACAAGATCGTGAAGAAGCACGCGAAGGGGATCGAGTTTCTTTTCAAGAAAAACAAGGTCGAGTGGGTGCAGGGTTGGGGGCGATATGCCGGGCCTGGGCGCGTAAGCGTGGATAACAACGGGAAGAAAAGCGAGATTGAGGCCGCGAATGTTTTGCTGGTGAGCGGGTCCGAGGCGCGGGCGCTGCCGGGGATCGAACCGGATCACAAGACGATTTTGACGAACAGGTCGATTTTGGAGCTGCCGGATATTCCGAAGACGTTAATTGTGGTTGGGGCAGGCGCAGTGGGCGTGGAGTTTGCGTCGATTTACAACACGTTTGGGACGCAGGTGACGATATTAGAAGCGCTGCCGCGGGTTGTGCCGGTCGAAGATGAAGACGTTTCGGTGGAGCTGGAAAAGGATTTCAAGAAAAAGGGGATACAGATTTTCACGAGCAGCCAGGTGGACTCGGTGAAGAAGGACGCCAAGGGCGTGACGGTTTCGTTTAAGGATAAGGATGGAAAGGCACAGACGCTGCAAGCGGAGAAGCTGCTATTGGCAGTGGGGCGCAAGCCAATGACCGAAAATTGTGGTCTCGAGAAGTCGAGTGCGAAGCTGGATCGCGGGTTTGTGCTCACGGGCGCGAACTTCGAGACGGATGAGAAGGGATTGTACGCGATTGGGGACATCGTGGCGGGGATGCCGCAGCTGGCGCACGCGGCGATGATGGAAGGGATTGTAGCTGTGACGCACATCGCAGGGAAGAAGACGCAGCCGATTTTGAAGACGCGGATTCCGAACGCAACGTATTGCGAGCCACAGATCGGGTCGATTGGGTTGACGGAGAAGCAGGCGCGCGAAGCGGGGTACGCTGTGAAGATTGGCAAGTTTCCGTTTGTGGGAAACAGCAAGGCGACGATTTTGGGGAACCACAACGGGTTCATCAAGGTGGTTTCGGACGAGAAGTATGGCGAGGTTTTGGGAATTCATATCATTGGGCCTTTGGCGACGGAGATTTTGGCGGAGGCGGCGGCGACGTTGAACCTTGAGGGAACGATCGACGACATGATGAACATGATTCACGCGCATCCGACCGTTTGGGAAGGCATGGGAGATGCGTTTGCTAGCGTGAAGGGATTGCAGATTAACGTTTGAGACCTTGCTTGTAAGGGGCGCAGCATGCTGCGCCCCTGGAAAGAAAAATCGAGCTGCGATGAAAGGCTGCCAGATTATCGAGCTTGGATTGATTGGATACGCCGAGGCGTACGCGCTGCAGAAGCGCGTTGTGGCAGCGCGCAAGGCGGATGCGATTGGGGATGTGCTGTTGCTCTGCGAGCATACGCCGGTGATTACGCAGGGTCGGAACGGGAAGCGCGAGCATCTCTTGGTTTCGGAGAATGTGCTGCGGCAGCGGAATGTGGAGTTTCACGAATCGAGCCGCGGCGGAGATGTTACCTATCACGGGCCGGGGCAGTTAGTGGGGTATCCGATTTTGCAGCTTGGGGCGATTCGGAAAGATGTGGTTTGGTATGTGCGGATGCTCGAAGAGGTGATGATACGGACTTCGGCGGAGTTTGGGATTAGCGCACATCGCGAAGAGGGGAAGACAGGGATTTGGGTAGCGGACGAGGAAAAGGATTTTACCCAGAGTTCCGGGAGAGAAGAGGGAATCGCGCCGGAGAAGTTGGGGGCCATTGGGGTCCATATTAGCCGGTGGGTGACTTCGCACGGGTTCGCTTATAACGTGGCGACGGATTTGCGGAATTTCGATTTGATCGTGCCGTGCGGGATTGTTGGGCGGAGGGCTACTTCGCTAGAGAAATTGTTGGGGCGGGCAGTGAGTGTGAGTGACATTCGGCCGCGGATGGTGCGGCATTTTGGAGATGTGTTTGGGCTGGAGATGAAAGCGGAATCGCGGGAAGAGTTATTGGAGAAGCTGGAGATCGCCGAACAGATGATCGCGGTGCCAGCCTAGGGAGTAGGAATGAAGAAGGAATTGACGCGGCAGCAGTATCTGGACTTGTACTACTACATGCGGCTGAACCGCGCCGTGGAAGACACGATGGTGAAGCTCTTCCGGCAGAACAAGATTGTCGGCGGGCTGTATTCGAGTCTGGGGCAGGAAGCGATTTCGGTGGGAACGGCGTACGCGCTGGAAAAGAAGGATTGGCTGGCGCCGATGATCCGGAATATCGGGGCGCTTTTGGTGAAGGGCGTGCCGCCCCGCGACGTTTTCATGCAGCACATGGCCAAGTACGATTCGCCGACGAAGGGCAAGGATGGGACGAGCCACTTCGGCGATTTGGAAAACCTGCACATTGTTTCGCCGATTTCGATGCTGGGCGATTTGATTCCGGTGATGACCGGGGTGGCCATGGCGGGCCGCTACCTCGGACAGAAGATTGTGACCATGACGTGGATCGGGGACGGCGGAAGCTCGACGGGCGTATTTCACGAAGGGTTGAATTTCGCAGCCACGCAGAAAGCCCCGTTCGTATTGATCCTGGAAAATAATTTGTGGGCGTACTCGACGCCGGTGAAGCGGCAGGTGCCGCTTGAGAATCTGGCGGATCGTGCGAAGGCGTATGGAATTTCGAGCTACATTGTGGACGGAAATGACGTGGTCGCGGTCTACTCGACGGCGCTGGAAGCGGTGGAACGGGCACGGGCGGGCGAGGGGCCGATTCTGATCGAAGCCAAGAGCTTCCGGCGCCTTGGGCACGCGCAGCATGACCCGGCGGAATATGTGCCTAAGGAGATGCGGGCTTACTGGGAAGGGCGCGATCCCATCGCCCTCTATGAGAAGTTTCTCGTGGCCGAGAAACTTCTCGACGCGAAGAGCAAGAAGGTGATGGAAGAGAAGATTGACACGCTGCTCGCTGCGGAGCGGGAGTTCGCGGAGAATTCGCCAATGCCGCCACCGGAATTCGCCGCGACGGGAGTTTACTGCACTGGTGACGACTGCCACAAGATTCAGCCCAAATGGGAACGGCCGATTGCCGAAGTGACGCCCCCGAAATCGAGCGTCAAGGCGGTCTGGACCGTGGCGGGATTTGGATCCGGCAAGAGCTCGGGCGGAGCGAATGCCCCGATCCATTTTGGAGACACGAAGAATACCATCGAGATCCCGGCGAGCGGCGGCAAGGCGCCGGGGAAAAATGGGGCGAAGCCGGCGGTGAAAAAATCGGCGAAAGCAGCAGTGACTTCCGGCGCCAAGAGAAAGGTGAAGAGATAGCCATGGCGCCCGATAACAAAACGGAAAACGGCACGCAAATCACGTTTCTCGAAGCCATCAAGCAGGCGATGTTTGAAGAGATGGAGCGCGACCCTGCGGTGGTGCTGCTCGGGGAGGACGTCGGTGTGTACGGCGGGGCGTTCAAGACGAGCGAAGGACTGCTGGAGCGTTTTGGATGGGAGCGCGTGATCGATACGCCGATCAGCGAGAGCGCCATTATCGGGGCGGCTTGCGGGATGAGCTATGCAGGGTTGCGGCCGATTGCGGAGCTGCAATTCATCGACTTCATCGTGTGCGCGTTCAACCAGATTACGAACTTCGTGGCCAAGGGACATTATTTGTGGAATGCGCCGGCGCCGATGGTGATGCGCGGGCCCTCCGGTGGTTTCGTTCACGGCGGGCCGTTTCATTCAGCGAATCCGGAGATGTATTTCGTGCACACGCCGGGATTGAAGGTGATTTATCCTTCGACGCCTTACGACGCGAAGGGATTGCTGAAAGCGGCAGTGCGCGACAACAACCCGGTACTCTTTTTTGAGCACAAATTCCTTTACCGGCGGATCAAAGGCGAAGTGCCGACAGAGGATTACACCGTGCCGATCGGCAAAGCCATCGTGCGGCGCGAGGGGAAACACCTGACGATTATTTCTTACGCGGCGATGATGCACACGTCGCTCGAAGCGGCAGAGGCGCTGGCGAAAGAAGGTATCGAGGCCGAAGTCATCGACTTAAGGACTTTGCTGCCACTGGACGAAGAGACGATTTTGCAGTCGGTGCGCAAGACCAATCGATGTTTGGTGGTCCACGAAGATACGAAAACGGGAGGAATCGCTGGAGAAATTGCGGCGATTCTTTGCGAGAAGGCGTTTGGCGATTTGGATGGGCCGCTGATGCGCGTGACGGCGCTGGATACGCCGGTGCCGTACTCGCCGCCGCTCGAGGAGTATTTTTTGCCGAACGCGAAAAAGGTTTTTGATGCTGCGAAGGAATTAGCGCGATACTAGATCATTTTTTAGACGGGCACAGCATGCCGTGCCCGTGCGTAGGAATTGAAGCCGGACAGGAGAATGCAGATGGCCACAGACGTAGTGATGCCGCAGATGGGGGAAAGCATTTTTGAAGGGACGATCACCAAGTGGCTGAAGAAGCCCGGCGACAAGGTCGAGCGGGACGAGCCTTTGTTCGAGATTTCGACGGACAAGGTAGACGCGGAGATTCCGTCGCCTTCGGCTGGAGTGCTGAAGGAGATCAAGGTCAACGAAGGGCAGACCGTACCGATTCAGACGGTCGTGGCCGTGATTGACGGCGCGGGCTCGGCGGTAGCAGCGGCGCCAGCGCCAGCTCCGGCTCCGGCACCAGCGAAGGCCGCAGCGCCACCGGCTCCTGCTGCGGCTGCACCTGCGCCGACTCCAGCGCCCAGGCCTGCGGCAGCCGCCGCGCCATCGGCACCTGCCGCTGTGCCTCCGCGCTCTGGCGGAGAACGCATTCACAGCTCTCCGCTCGTGCGCCGCATGGCTGCGGAGCATGGAATCGATCTAACCACGGTCCCGGGTACGGGCGCGGGCGGGCGGATCAGCAAACAGGACATCGAGGCGGTCATTGCGGCGGGTGGAGCACCAGCTGCTGCTCCGCCGAGCGCTCCAGCAGCAGCGCCAGCTCGGCCGGTCATGCCGCCGCCGTCAGCTCCGTCCGCGGCACCCGCGCCTCCGGCTGTTTCGGGTGGACAAGTGCACGTGGCGTTCGAATCCGCGGTGCCGCGCGAGAAGATGTACTTCGGCAATTACACCGTGGAGCCCATGAGCAACATGCGGCAGCGCATTGCGGAGCACATGGTGGCTTCGAAGCGCGTTTCGGCTCACGTTTATTCGGTGGACGAGATCGACATGACCAAGGTGGCTTCGCTGCGCGCGAAGTCCAAGGAGGAGTTCGAAAAGCGCTACGAGACCAAGCTGACGTTCATGCCGTTCTTTGTGAAGGCTGCGGTGGCGGGGTTGCGCGCGTTTCCGACGATGAACGCGTCGCTCGACGGCACGAACGTGATTCTGCACAAGGAGATCAATATCGGCATCGCGGTGGCGCTCGATTGGGGGCTGATCGTGCCCGTGGTGAAGGGCGCGGACGAGAAGAATGTGCTCGGTATCCAACGGACATTGAATGATCTGGCGGAGCGCGCTCGCTCGAAAAAGCTGAAGCCCGAAGAGGTGCAGGAAGGGACATTTTCGATCACCAATCCTGGGGTGTTCGGTGGGTTATTCGGACTTCCGGTGATCAGCCAGCCGAACGTGGGCATTCTGGGCCTGGGTATGATTGAGAAGCGGCCGGTGGTTATCAATGATTCGATCGCCATCCGCTCCATGTGCTATGTGACGCTGAGCTACGACCACCGCGTGGTCGATGGGGCTGTGGCGCACCAGTTCCTTCACAAGGTGAAGGAGACGCTGGAGAACTGGTCGGAGCCAGTCCTCTAAGCGGGTTCTTCTGATACCGGCGACAAGTGGTCGATGCTTCCTGTTGGGTGAAGTTTCCGGGGCTTACCCACTGGTTTTGGTACGCCCGAGTTTCCTGGATTCGGACACCTGTCCGAATCTGGGACGGCTATTCCCGCAATTGGGCGCGGCTGGGCGCCGTTTGAGTCCTAGCCATCCCTCAATGTATCCAAAAGAAAGGGCTTACATCAGATTCAAGGTGGAAGCCAGCCTGCCCCTACCTCTTCCGAGACCGTTGCTGAGATGGCCATAATACAACCGCGAATCCTGATTGCCGACGATCAGCCCGATGTGCTGAACGCGCTGCGCTTTTTGCTCAAAGGTCAGGGGTATGAAACAGAAGCGGTGACATCGCCGGCCGAGCTCCTGCGGTGCCTGGCGGAGAGCGAGTTCGATCTATTGCTGATGGATTTGAATTATGCGCGGGACACTACCTCAGGCCGCGAAGGCCTGGACTTGCTCAGCCAGTTGAAAGAAATCGAGGATGCCCCGGCGATTGTGGTGATGACCGGATGGGCGACGGTGGGTTTGGCGGTGGAGGCCATGCAGTACGGCGTGGCAGACTTTGTCGAGAAGCCGTGGACCAATACGCGGTTGCTGGAGATTCTCGAAAAGCAGATCGGTTTGGGGAGGGAGCGGCGCGCGACGCGACGCCGCGCTGCGCAGGAGAACCAGGATCATAAAGAGATCGCGCTGCAGTTTCACCACCAGGAGCAGGAAGTAGCCGAAGCGCGGTCCATCCAGCAGGGGCTCTTGCCAAAGAGCATCCCACAACGGCCGGGATATGAGATTTCAGGCGCGTGGCAGCCGGCGCAAAGCGTCGGCGGAGACTACTACGACATTCTGGAGTTCGACGACAACTCCGTTGGCCTGTGCATTGCCGATGTTGCCGGGAAGGGGCTGCCGGCGGCGCTGCTGATGTCCAATCTGCAGGCCGCGGTGCGCGGGCTGGCTTCGCCTGCGCTGGCACCCGACGGTTTGTGCTCGCGGCTCAATTCGCTCGTTTGCCACAACACCGGCGCCGACCGCTTCATCACGTTTTTTTACGCGCGCCTCGACGGGCCGGCAGGGCTGCTGCACTACGCGAACGCGGGACACAACGCGCCTATTCTGCTGCACGCCGACGGATCGCACGAGCGCCTCCAGGCGGGAGGCGGAGTGCTTGGCGTTTTTCCCCGTCAGAAGTTTTCCTCCGGGGACGCCCAGCTGGCGACCGGCGACCGTCTCATTCTCTTTACAGACGGCGTGACGGAAGCTTGCGACGCCGCGGGCGAAGAATTTGGCGAAGTGCGGCTGCTCGGTTTGCTGCAAGAGAACCGGATGGCTGCTGCTTCCGCCCTGCAAGAAAAAATCTTGGCGGCCGCAGGCGGATTCAGCAGCGGACAATGGCATGACGACGCGACGCTGCTGGTGTTGTCAGTCTCGTAGCGGCGGGCGTACGCAAGCTCGAGTGACGTGCTTCCCTCTCTCCGCGATTTCCGAGGAGCGGAATCAAAATCATTGAATCATGGGCTTTAGTTTTCCGATCCAAACCGCGAAGTGATCCAGAGGAACCGGCTCGATCCCAGCGTCGCGAAGCGTGCGGTCCACGAAACGGTTGCGGTCGTTCTGGTCCGTCAGCGCAATATCGGTGATGGCGGCAAATTCGGTTTTGAGCGAAGCCTTGGCGGCGATCTGCTCTGCCGTGTAAGCAATTCCTTTGGCGTCGCCTGGCGCTCTCGATACAGAGAGCGTGTGTATGAATCCGCGCGTGCCGTTGCGGCGGTAGCTGTAGTCGATGCGCATGGGATCGCCGGGGAACGTAAATTCAGAGGCGCGGACGGATTTTTGGACTTTGTCCCACAGCTGTGCATGACGAAAAACCTGCGAGCAGTAAGAGCGCATTTGCGCGCGTGTTCCTGGCGCGCAAAAGTGGGCGGGTGCCCGGAGCACAGCCACTTGGTCGTCATAAATGCGCTCGAGCTCAGCGTCCAGATCGTTCGAGATCGCACCTGTTTGGGGAGCAAGTTGGAAGGCGTGTGAGAACGTGTTATCCCACTTTTCAACGAGCTCCGGCAAACCGCCATCTAGCGTGAGAGTAGATTCAAAGCGAGCCTCAAGCTCGGCACGCAACCCCCGCAGCAACGCTTCATCCGCTCCCGGATGCAGGCGCCGCACGCGCGTGAACTCATCTTGGTCCTCAATGAGGCGCAAGCGACGCTCTCCTGTTCGCGGGTCGAAAACCAGCACGCCGATGTTCAGCCATTCGTCGCGCATGCGGTAGGGGCTGTAGCGCAGGATACGATATGCGCAGCCACGTTCATTTTGTACCGATTCTTTGGTGGTCTCAGTCATGGTTCACATCCAGTCAACTGTTCGTCGGGCAGAAAGTCATGCAGCCGCAGCCGAGCCGCTAGTTCGGTTCCTAGCAGTTCATTGACCAGGATGCGACCGTGCTGCGGGTTATTTTGGAACTTGACGACGTTGTAGTTCCCGTCCGAGCAGCGCATCAGGTGCGGTTGTGCGCCGCCCCGCATCCGGCGTAACTGTTCCAGTGCCCGCAACATGCGCGGCTATGCTATCGGCAATAATCCATTTCGGCAAGGTGCCTTCTCGTAAACGAGACGGCTTCCCGTTTCGAGAGACTTGCCGTGCCCAATCGGGAGCTCGTCCGAGGGCGCCGCGTCCCAGAGTGGAAGGGGATCGTTTTCAAAAAGAAAAGGCTTGGACCATAGCAGTCTGTTAGGAACAAGAGGCCATAAGAAGATGAAAGCGATGCTCCGGTTTTCGGAGCATCGCTTTCATCATTTCTTTACAATTCTTCAAGAGAGTTTCGTTACAGAATGCCGTAGCCCAAGGCTTCTCGTCGGTCTAAAAACCCGGAGACTCGCGAAGCGTTAGCGCCTCTTCTTTTTCGCAGCTTTCTTCGCCTTCTTCTTCTTTGGCTTGGCTTTTGCCTTTGCTTTTGGCTTGGCCTTTTTGGCCTTCGCCTTGGCTTTCTTTTTCGGAGCCGCTTTTTTGGCCGGCTTGGCCGCAGGCTTCGGAGCTGCTTTGGCTGCCGGCGCCGCCGCTACGGGCTCTTCTTCGGTGATGAGGATCTCTTCTTCCTCGGTCTCCACGATCTCATCACCGCCGCCCAGCTCGTCTTCCTCCTCCAGCCGTGACAGTTCGTTGTCGTCTTCGAAGTTGTCCTTCTCGAAATCCATACCATCCTCCCGAGGGGCACTCCACAAGCCTTTGGCCTGTGGGACGCTGCATCAGCTGGAGTCGCTAACTCCCCTCCGCCGCATGGCCGTTGTTATCGTACTCCTGCAAGCTTGTCAAGCATTCTGCAACTTGGGCGCAAGCCTCGGGCGATTCTCGCGGTTCGAGAGCGCATCAAAAGGCAACCTCCTGGCAAAAGTCCGCGTCTAGCCAGTTTCCGGGGACTCTTGTATCTAATTATAAATAAAAGACTTAATTTTTATTGGCAGCGGTCTGGCTGGAAGAAGATGCTTCGGGAGAGGCATGCGCCTTGGAGCTTGTTTTCGGGCGGCTGTGCTCCGGTGCTATTTCCGGCGCCCCGCCGACGGTGTAAATGCGCAGCACCATGCCGCGGCTCACATGATTGGTTTTCATGTGATTCCACTTGCGCACGTCTTCTGTGGGAACGCTGAAACGGTCCGCGATTCCGCCGAGCGTGTCGCCTTTGCGCACGCGATAGCGCACCAGTCGGCTCTTGGATTCGGCGGGAGCGGCGGCGGGAATAATCAATTTTTCTCCGACGTCGAGCGCGGCGTGGCGATCCAGATTATTTGCGTCGGAAATCGCCGTCGGTGTCACGCGATATTTTTTTGCGATGGAAGTCAGCGTCTCGCCGGCTTCGATGCGGTGCCGCCGCCAGCTCACCCATTTGTCCGCGGGAATGTCCGCAATCTCGGCGGAAAATCTTTCGGCGCTGCCCACCGGCAGATGCAGCTCGAAAGAGGGATCGTCCGGCGTGGCGAGGCGGAGCAGCGCAGGATTTAGATTGCGCAGTATATCGACATCCACATCAATCGTCTCGGCCACCAGGCGCAGATCGATGGCGCGGCCGGGCTTCACGATATCCGTGGGCACGGGCTGCTCCGGATCCACCTGGATGCCGTAATGCGCGGCGTCCTTGGCGATGAGCGTGAGCGCAAGAATGATGGGAACGTAATTTCGCGTTTCGCGCGGAAGCACGTTGCGTTTGTAGAGCTCCCAGAAATCGGCATAGCCCGTGCGCTCTATGCCCTTCTGCACGTTTCCCGGACCGCAGTTGTAGGCGGCCATCGCGAGATACCAATCGCCGAATTGTCCATACAGGTCGCGCAAATGCTGGGCGGCCGCGCGCGTGGCTTTTTCCGGATCCTGCCGCTCGTCGATCCACCAGGTGTGCCGCAGTCCGTACTCCATTCCGCGATAAGCGACGAACTGCCAGATTCCTCGCGCACCGGCACGCGAAAGCGCCAGCGGCTGAAATGCGCTTTCCGCTTGCGCCAGATAGATCAAGTCTTGTGGAACGCCTTCTTCGTGCAAGACGCGCGAAATCATTTCGCGGTAACGGCCGGAACGACGCAGGCCTGTTTCCACGATAGCGCGACCCCGAGGCGTCTGGAAGAAATTGAGGAAGGAGAGCACTTCGTCGTTCACGGTGAGCGGCATGTCATGCGAGATGTTCTTGGCGGCTTCTTCCGCGCGCGCTTTCAGCCGCGGATCGACAGGGAAAGTCATCTCCGCTACTTCGTCAATGGCCGCGGGCACGGCAGGCGGTTCCTGAAAACCGTCGCCGGCGCGGAAGGCCTGCAATTCGTAGCCGTAGACGGTATCGACGACGCGATGAAACAGCTCGCTGAGTTTTGGATCGCTGTTCGGGTCGTAGCCGCTCTCGAGCATCCAGTCCACGGCGTCGTCAAAGTCGCGGCGCGCTGCCTCGAGATGGCCTGCTTTGTAGTTTTGCTCGCCGGAAGCGAATTTGGCTTCGACCTGGGCGATCAGATATTCCTTGGGGCTGGGTGCTCTCAGCGCCAGCGCGGCCAGCCATTCGGGCGAAAGTCTGCGCAGAGGAAGCTCGCCGATATTGCGGGAAACCTGAGGGGCGGCGGTATGGGTTGGTGTCAGCGCCGGGACGCGCGCCTGTACGCTGTTTTTCGCTGCATCCTCGCAACCGGCTCCCGCAAAAGCCAGGGAGGCCAGGAGGATCGCATACAGCGCGGTCTGAAGGCTCGGGCGCATCTCCTTATGTTAAGTAGCTGTTACAGCCCAGGTCAACGTATTCCGGCAAGGGAGGGTTGACCTACTCAATACACGGCTTGGGCGCCCCCCAGATTCGTCTTGTGGCTGTTCTTCGCGGGACCGCCCGCGATAAACTCTGACGCGAGGTGTTTCACGTGAAACCCACTTCTATCGCCCATCTTCCGAAAGCAGCTTCGACCGCGCACCTGTTTGCGGTCGTCTTGTTGGTCTTTTCTCTAAGTCCGGTACAGCTTCACGCACAGAGCAAGAGTCTTTCCGCCGACAAGCGCGCGCAGATCGAAAAGGCTGCTTCGAGCTTCATGGCTGCCAACAGCGTGCCGGGAATTTCCGCTGCCGTCGTTCAGGATGGAGAGCTGGTTTGGTCGGAAGGGTTCGGAATGGCCGATCTCGAGAATTTTGTTCCGGCGACGGCTTTCACACTGTTCCGGCTCGGTTCGATTTCCAAGCCCATTACGGCTACCGCCATTCTGCAGCTTTCGGAGCGCGGAAAATTGGATCTGGATGCGGAGGTGCAGAAGTATTGTCCGGCATTCCCCAAAAAAGAGTGGCCCATCACCTCACGCGAGCTGCTCGGCCATCTGGGAGGCATCCGGCACTACAATCCGGACGGCAAAGGCGACATTGCCGAGGACAGCGCGAAGCATTTTTCCAGCATGCAGGACTCACTCGAAATCTTTGCCGGGGATGCGCTAGTTGCCAAGCCGGGGACGAAATTCCACTACTCGACGTATGGTTACACGGTTCTTGGTTGCGTTCTTGAAGGCGCCGCTGCCGAGAAATATATGGACTACGTGAAAGAAAATGTTCTTGAGCCTGCCGGGATGGCGGAAACGCGGGACGACAATTTCTTCGGAATCGTTCCCCACCGCTCGCGCTGGTATCACAAGGACAAAGCCGGCGTCGTCCTGAACGCTGGAGTCCTGGACTCCAGCTATAAAATTCCTGGCGGCGGGCTGATCTCCTCCGCGGATGACATGGCTCGGTTCGAAATCGCCATTATGGCCAACAAACTCCTTAAGCCGGCCACGCGCGACCTGATGTGGACACCTCAGAAAACGACGGACGGTTCCCGGAACGATTATGCTCTCGGCTGGGGCACGGAAAAGAAATACGGTCTCGCGCTTGTGGAGCACACCGGCGGCCAGCAAGGCACGAGCACTTCGATTGTCCTCGTCCCGGAGCGGCACGCCGGGGTCGTGGTCCTTGCCAACATGGATGACGTCAATTCGGCCGCGCTTTCCACGGAAATCCTGAAAATCGTGCTGGACCTCAACGATAAACCTTAGAGGCGGAGCTAAGACCGGCCGAAGCTTGCGCGGTGTTTACGGCCAGTCTCCGAAAACGGCATCCATCGCACCACCAAACCAATATTCATAAAACCCCTCGTCGCAGGAGTTCATCGTGTCCCCGTATTTTTCCTTGTAGTGCTTTCCCCAGTGCGGCCGGTGACCGTCGGAGTCCGAGAACGCGTATTCTTCCGATAAGCCCCAGGAGCTGAAGACACGTCCCGATTTTTTCATAATGTCCGGATCCGCAGCCAAGGCTGCGACGGCGCGTCCTGCATACAACGGCGTCTCCGACGCCGCATAGTTCGGATCCTTTTTGACCGCATCCTGCCAATTGGCCTCCGTCACCCCAAAATTCTCGAGCATGGCTTCCGAGCGCAGGAATCCCGGCGTCAGCGCCACCGCTGCCACGTTCTTTCGCCGCAGCTCCCGCGCCATCGCGAACGCCAATCGAATCACCGAGGTTTTGTTCAGGTCATAGAACAAATGCCCGCGATAGGAATAAGAATCTCCATCGCCGACTTCCACGATTAGCCCCGGGCTATTCGATTTTCTAGACGTTTCAATCAACAGCGGCGCCGCGAAGTGGCTGGTAATGATATGGGTATGCAACACGTTTCGCAGGTTGGCAAAACCATTTTCGAGGTTCGCCTGCCAAAATGTTTTCCCGAAATCCTGCGGAATGAGTTCGGAAATGTCATTCACAAGGATGTGCAGCTGGCCTTGTTGTTTCCGAATCTTCGCGATCAGCTTGGCGACTTGCTTCGCGTCTATGTGGTCGAGAACCGCGGCAATCCCTTTTCCGCCGCGGGCGGTGACCATTTTGGCAGTCTCTTCGACGGTTTCCGGCCTGCGCGCATGGTCAAACGGCGACACTTTTTTTGACTTCGGGCGCGGCAAGCGGTTGGCCTTCGTGCTGCGCCCGGTGCAATAGACAATCGCGCCGGCTTCGCCGAGCGCGAGCGCGGTGCCGCGCCCGACGCCGCGTGTAGCTCCGGCGACCAGGGCCACGCGCCCTTTCAGATCAGGGAATCGATACGTGTTTGGCGAGGTCATGGCCACTCCGTCCCTCATCCACTCTTCGGCGGCGACTTTCGGGAAACTCCCGCGTAACTCACGCGAACGACTCCGCTCGGATGCGCAAAAAGTGCCCCGAATTATAAATGAGCATTCAGCAATGTCAAGCTGAAAATGAATGGCTATTCAGATATAATCGGCGGGCTGCCATCGGCACCATGAGCCCTCGTCCCCGCGAAACTTCCGACGAAGAGATCCTCGCCGCGGCTGCGCGCGTCATGCAGCGCCGCAGCCCGACGCAGCTTACGCTCGCTGACGTCGCCAAGGAAGCGGGCGTCGTCCCGGCCACGCTTATTCAGCGCTTCGGCACCAAGCGGGCTCTAATCCTGACCCTTTGCCGCTCCGCTCCCTCCGGCGTTGCTCAGCAATTCGCCGCCGCGCGCGCTCAACACCAATCGCCGCTCACGGCGCTTGTCGAGCTCTACGCCGATTGCACTTCGTTTGCACCGACCCCCGAAGCCATGGCCAACGGTCTCGCCTGGCTCCAAAACGACCTGACCGATCCCGATTTTCATGCCATCACTCTCGAACAATTCCGCGCCATCCGCGAGGAGACCAAAAGCCTCCTGGACGCCGCCGTCTCCGCCGGTGAACTTCGGCCCTGTGACACCGCCCAACTCGCCCGCCTCATGCAGCACGCCAATGGCGGTGCCATGCTCGCCTGGGCCGTCTACCGGCAAGGTTCGGTGGCTTCCTGGGTTCGCCGCGAGTTGGAGGCCCTGCTTTTGCCCTACCGCATGCCTAACAAGAGTCCGAGACGGAAACATAAATCAAAGCGGCGAAGAGCAGGCTCCTGAGCGCGCTGCATTCCCGTTTACACGCGCCGCGCCGCGATGGTAGTGTGCCAGCGAATCGTTATTGTTCGAAGATTTTCGAGCGGCTCGCGCCAGCGGCAAATCGTTTATCGGGTGGACGGAGCATGAAAAACAAAACGAGCTTCTTCGCTTGTGGATTTCTCTGCGTCTTGATGTCTCGAGCGCTCTGTGCGCAGCAAACGCCAGCGGACGCGCCCTATCTGAATCCCAAGGTTCCTGTCGAACTGCGCGCCGACGACTTGATTTCCCGGATGACGCTCGAAGAAAAAATCGACCAGCTCGGCCACATCGCTCCCGCGATTCCGCGGCTTCGTGTTCCCGCATACAACTGGTGGAACGAAGGGCTTCACGGTGTTGCCCGCGCGGGGTACGCCACAGTTTTTCCGCAGGCGATCGGCATGGCCGCCACATTCGATGAACCTCTCCTACACGACGTGGCCGACACGATCAGCACGGAATTTCGCGCGAAATATTCCGCGACGGTTCATCCTGACGGTTCGACGGACTGGTATCGCGGCCTCACCGTCTGGTCTCCGAACATCAATATCTTCCGGGATCCGCGCTGGGGACGCGGCCAGGAGACTTACGGCGAAGATCCTTTCCTGACCGCTCGTCTCGGTGTCGCGTTCATCACCGGCCTGCAAGGCGCCGATCCGAGCTTTTTCAAGACGATTGCGACACCGAAACATTTTGCGGTTCACAGCGGACCGGAATCCACGCGCCACAGCGTGAACGTGGAGGTCTCGCGCCACGACATGGAAGAGACGTATTTGCCTGCGTTTCGCGCGGCGATCATCGAAGGCAAAGCGGATTCCATCATGTGTGCGTACAACCGGCTGAACGGAGAGCCTGCTTGCGCAAATTCCGTTCTGCTTGGGGAACACCTTCGCAAGGATTGGGGCTTTCAAGGCTACGTTGTCTCCGACTGCGGCGCCGTTGCGGACGTCTATAAGGGCCACAAGTTCACGCCTACTGCCGAAGCCGCGGCGGCGGCCGTGTTCAAAGCTGGCATGGATCTTATTTGCGGCGACTCTCGCAACAGTATGAATGCGGATCCCCAGGGGATTTTGGGCGCAGTGCAT
>Ga0210395_10001227_pt1 | contig 19930 bp, 18 predicted proteins | sample IncBWH4OmetaG_FD_150861 | JGI IMG/M metagenome (GOLD analysis project Ga0210395, IMG submission 150861) | Forest soil microbial communities from Barre Woods Harvard Forest LTER site, Petersham, Massachusetts, United States - Inc-BW-H-4-O ...
CCACTGCGAGGCCTTCGCGGCCAGACGTTCCAGCCGGCTCAGATGCGCCGGCAGGGCGGGGCCTGGGTTGCGCACACGGTTGATGAGCCGAATGATCACCAGCACCAGAATGGCGATCCCGAGCGGCCGGTGGATGGCGATGAGTCCGTGATAACGGGGCGACACCGTGGACACCATGCCGACACCGATGAACAGCATGGCCAGCACCAGCACTGCCATCAGCCAGTGCAGCAGGCGCGTGAGGGCGCTGAAGCGCGCGGCTGAGTTCATGGCGGGACTCCGTTCAGTACGGACGGCGTCTGCACCGCGCTCGGGGGCTTGCTCTCCCGCGACCGCAGGGTAAAGGAGCGCGCGTAGGTCGCCGAACGCGCGCTGAGCAGCGGATCGTCGGAGGGCTCGATGCCCGCGGGCAGTACCAGTGGATCGAAGTTGATATCCCGGCAGGCGCCCGTGTCCTCGCCCTGGGCGTGTTCGAGCGTGAGCGTGCCGACATCGACCTGGGGCCGCTCCACCGGCCAGGCAACGGTTGCGTCATTGGTGGGATCGCCCGGTTGCGCGAGGGTGATCATGAGATGCCATTGCAGGGGCCGGTGCTGCAGTTCGGCCATCACGGCATCAAACAGGTAGTTCGGGGAGCGTGCCCCGGTGTCGGCGGCATCATCGGCCGCGAACGGCTCATCCGGCACCATGGCCCAGCGCACGGCGCTCACCGAGCCGCCCGCCGCTACCAGCCGGAACGCATCGAGGCTGTTGAATCGGGAATTGGCAAAGCCGCTGGAGCTGACCTGGCTGCCGATGACCTCCAGGGCGCGCGCCGATTCCGGATGGGCGGCCAGGAACTGTGCCATGCGCGCCGGGTCCGGGCGGCCGGTCGCAGGATCCGGGCGCGTCGCCAGCAGCTGCTCGTAGAAAGCCTGCGGCGTGTTGACCGGGAAAACCGGTATGGCGTTCATGCCGGTGCGCCATTCCTCCCCGTCGGGCAGGCTGAAGCGCAGCGCGAGACTGCGCACTGCCCGGGAGGTGTCGGCCTGGAAGGGTTGTCCGCCCGCCAGCGCCAAGCGACCCACGACCGGTACCCGCCCCGTGGCGAACACCACCGCCTTTGAATATTGAGTTCCGGCGCCGTTGCTGTCGAAGAAGCCGGTGACGCACAAACCCTTGGCGTGATTGCGCCGGAATCCCGGGTGCTGGCCGTTGTCGGCCTCGAAGGCCCTGATCATGCGCGCCGGACCCAGGCGCTGTGGCGTGAGCCAGCCGCCGACATACGCAAAGGCGAGCGCCACGGCCGCCAGCAGCGCACCGATGAGGACAAATGCTGAGCGTTTCGACATCCGCCGGGATTCTAGAACCTATAATCACCCGGATGTTGCCCAGATTGCGCAAGGCGCTGCGCGCCGCGGCCGATCCGCGCAAGGCACCGGCCATGCAGGCGTATATGAAATCGGACATGCCCTATCACGGCGTACCGACGCCGCTGCTGCGCCAGCTGTGCCGTAGCACCTTTGCCCCGTTGCAGTTCACATCCGCCGCGCAGTGGCAGGATCTGGTGCTGGATCTGTGGCGCCGGGCAAAGTATCGCGAGGAGCGCTACGCGGCGATGTTTGTGGCCGGCGATGGGCGGGCCCTGCCGTTTCAGACTCCGGCGGCAATGAAGCTGTACGAGGAGCTGATCGTGACCGGGGCCTGGTGGGACTATGTGGATGACATCGCCGCGCACCGTGTCGGGCCGATATTGCGCGACTACCCCGCGCCGCTGCGGCGCAGGATGCTGGCCTGGAGCCGCTCGGATAACCTGTGGAAGCGCCGCACCTCGATCATCTGCCAGCTGGGGTTCAAGCAGGACACGGACCTGGAGTTGCTGTATGCCTGCATCGAGCCATCGCTTGATTCGCGGGAATTCTTCCTGCGCAAGGCGATCGGTTGGGCGCTGCGGCAGTACGCCCGGACCGACCCGGCCGAAGTCAAACGGTACGTACGGCGCAACCGTGAGCGCTTGAGCGGCCTGAGCCTGCGGGAAGCCCAGAAGCACCTGGGTTGAAGCGCACGGCTGTCATCCCGGCAGCCTCCGGGACGTTCCTTCAGGTGAGGTAACCGGTCCGCCCGATGCACCAGCACGCACTCAAGGGATTGTTGATGGCGGCCGCGGCCGCGCTGCTTGTCGCCGGCTGCGCCTCGGCGCCGCCGGGCGCGGCCCATGCGACCGGCTCCCCTGACATGGCGTGGCTGCAGCGCATGACCTTCGGGGTCAATTCAGGGGCGCTGGCCCAATACCAGAAGCTCGGGCGGGACGGCTACCTGGAGGAGCAGCTGCGCGCAGCCGACGAGCACCTGCCCGATGCCGTGGCCCATCAGATCGCCCAGCTGTCGATCGGCCAGGTCGATGCCGGACGGCTGTTCGTTGGCATCGCCATCGAGCAGAAGCGTATCAACGCCCTGGCGGATGGACCCGACAAGCAGGCCGCGCGCCAGAAGCTCAATGAACAGGGCAACCAGGCCGCCTACGAGGCGCGCCGTCGCGAGCTGTTGCGCGCCATCTATTCCCCGGCGCAGCTCAAAGAGCAGATGGTGTGGTTCTGGCTCAACCATTTCAGTGTCTTCGAGCAGAAGGCCAATGTGCGCTGGATGATCGCCGACTACAGCGAGCGGGCGATTAGGCCGCATGCGCTGGGCAAGTTCCGCGACCTGGTCATGGCGACGCTCGAACACCCGGCGATGCTGCAGTACCTGGACAATGCCCAGAATGCAGTCGGCCACATCAACGAGAACTATGCCCGCGAGCTCATGGAACTGCACACTCTGGGGGTCGACGCCGGTTACACCCAGAATGATGTCCAGGAGCTGGCGCGGGTGCTCACAGGAGTGGGCGTGGCGGGACCTGAGCCGCCGCACCTGCGGCCCGAGCTGCGCGGCCTGTATGTGCGCGAGGGCGCCTTCGAATTCAACCCGGCGCGCCACGACTTCGGCAGCAAGACACTGCTCGGTCATGCGCTGAGCCGCCACGGCTTCGCCGAGATCTCCGAGGCGGTGGACCTGCTGGTGCGACAGAGCGCCTGTGCGCGCTTCATTTCCCGCAAACTTGCCATCTACTTCGTCAGCGATGATCCGCCCCGGGCGCTGGTGGACAGGATGGCGCAGACCTTCCAGCAAACCGATGGCGATATCGCGGCGGTGCTGCGCACGCTCTTTACGTCCCGCGAACTGGCCGAACAGGCGGGCCGCAAGTTCAAGGATCCCATGCAGTATGTGGTGTCGGCGCTGCGCATGGCCTACGACATCCGGCCGATTGAAAACATGCACCCGGTGACCGGCTGGCTCGGCGCACTGGGCGAAGCGGAATTCGGTCATCAGACACCCGATGGCTACTCATTGCAGGACACCGCCTGGTCAAGTTCCGGCCAGATGAGCCGGCGCTTCGAGATCGCCCGCGCCATAGGCTCCGGCAGCGCCGGGCTGTTCGATCCGGAGGACGCCGGCACCAGGACCCTGGGTGGGTTTCCGCTGCTCACCACGCCGGTGTACTACAGCGTGGTGGCGCCGTTGCTGTCCGCGCCGACCCGGAACGCCTTGGAGACGGCGCGGTCACAACAGGAGTGGAACCTGTACCTGCTGGCTTCCCCCGATTTCAATTACCGCTGAGAATGAACCTGGAGCCAATGCCCATGGACCGCCGACATTTCCTGCGCACCGGGCTTGCCGCGGCACCCGCGCTCACGCTGGCCGGAAGGCTGTTTGCGGCACCTGCCGGCGGCCCGCGCTTTTTGTGTGTGTTCCTGCGCGGCGGCTACGATTGCGCGAACTTCCTCATTCCCTGGTCCAGCAGCTTCTATTACGAAAGCCGGCCGAAGCTTGGCATCGCGAAGCCGGACCCGGCGATTCTGGACGGTGCGCTGGCGCTGGATGCGGACTGGGCGCTGGCCCCGTCAGTGCGCGATTCCCTGGGGCCCCTGTACCAGCAGCGCCAGGTGCTGTTCGTGCCCTTCGCCGGCACCGACGATCTGTCACGCAGCCACTTCGAGACCCAGGACAGCATCGAGCTGGGGCAGCCGGTGCAGGGAGCGCGCAACTTCAACTCCGGTTTCCTGGCGCGGCTTGCAGGCACGTTGAGCGGCTCGGCACCCATCGCGTTCACGGACACCTTGCCGCTGGCGTTCAGGGGCGATGCCGGGATTGCGAGCATGTCCATGCAGCGCGTGGGCAAATCCCCGTTCGATGACATCCAGAGCGCGACGTTGCGCGGCATGTATGCGGGCAGTCATCTGGAGGCTGCGGTGACGGAGGGCCTGGAACTGCAACAGCAGATGGCCCAGGCGATGCAGGATGAAATGCAGGCGGCCAGCCGTGGTGCCATCACCACGAAGGGTTTCGAGCTCACCGCCGAGCGCATGGCGCGCCTGATGCGCAGCCAATATCGGCTGGGATTCGTGGATGTGGGCGGCTGGGATACCCATGTGAACGAGGGCGGGGCGCGCGGCGCGCTGGCGAGCAATCTGACGAGCCTCGCAGTGGGGCTTGGCACCTTCGCACAGTCCCTGGGGGAGGAGTGGAACAACACCGTCGTCTTCGTCCTGTCCGAGTTCGGCCGGACTTTTCGCGAAAACGGCAATGGCGGCACCGACCATGGTCATGGCAGTGTTTACTGGGTGCTCGGCGGCCGCATCAACGGCGGCCGCATTGCCGGAGAGCAGGTGCGGGTGGCGCGCGACACGCTGTTTCAGAACCGGGACTACCCGGTGCTCAATGACTACCGCGCGGTGCTGGCGGGACTCTTCAGCGGCATGTGGGCTCTGAGCCCGCAGCAGCTGGATGTCATCTTTCCCGGCAGCAGTGCCCAGGACCTCAAGCTGGTCTGAGGGCTGCGCCTCAACGCCGCGGCCCTGCCACATCACCCGGCTGGTCGTCGAAAATGCTGGCGGGTGCGCCCTGATTGCTCAGGATGGCCTTGCGACGCAGGAAGCGCATGACGGAATCCGGCCCGGTGCGTGAGCCACCCAATCCCGAGACACCGAAGCTGTGGGTGCCGATCTTGCGCAGCTTGGCAAAGGTCAGGAAGGTGTCCTGTACGAACACGCTTCCGGCATTGACCTGCTCGGCGATCCGCTGACCTTCCGCTTCGGTTCCCGTGATCACCGAGGCTGTGAGCCCGAACTCGGTGTCGTTGGCCAGCGCTATGGCCTCTTCCACCGTGTTGAAGCGCATCACCGGCAGGATGGGCCCGAAGGTTTCCTCGCGCATCAGGCGCATGCCGTGATCCACCTCGGTCACGACGGTGGGACGCATGTACAGGCCGCCCCCCAGGGACTCGGTCACGCCACCGGTGAGGATCCTCGCTCCCCGGGCCACGGCATCGGCCAGATGCGCCTCGACGATCTCCGGCTGACGCACGAAGATGAACGGACCGATATGACCCTCCAGCGGATTGCGGTCATTCAGCGTCACCTGTTTCGCCTTGGCTACCAAGGCCTCGACGAAGCGGTCATGAATGGAGTGATGCACGTACACGCGCTCCACCGAGTAGCACACCTGGCCCGTGGCATAGACACCCCCGCGCAGCACCGCGGTGGTGGCGCGGTCGATGTCGGCGTCCGCGGTGACGATGGCGGGATCCTTGCCGCCAAGTTCCAGGAAGCAGGGGATCAGGCGCTGGGCGCAGGACAGTGCGACCTTGCGGCCGTTGGGAACGCTGCCGGTGAAGCACACCAGGTCCACGTTCGCCACCACATCCGCGCCGGTGCGGCCATCGCCCAGCACCACATCAAAGACTTCCGCCAGTTCGGGCACGCGCCTCACGGTATGCATGAGCGGCTCCACGAAACGCGGCGTCACCTCACTGGGCTTGAGCAGCACCGCCGAGCCTGCGAACAGCGCCGGCACCGCATCCAGCAGCGACAGCATCATCGGCGCATTCCAGGGGCTGATCACCCCGACCAGTGAATAGGGAACCAGCTGCGAGCGGATATTCACCGTGGGCATGGTCAGGGACTGACCGCTGACATGCGCCCGGGCCAGCACGCCTTCGACGTCCTCGCACCAGCCACTGATGTTGGCGACGGCGATGAAGGCTGTGAACTGGGAGGTATGGCAGCCGCCGGTATCGGCGCCGTCGGCCGCGCCGATGACCTTGGCATGGGCCAGCAGTTCGCCGATCCAGCGGCGCATGACGGCGATGCGCTCGGTGATGGGCCGTGCAGCCCAAATTTTCTGGTTGCGTCGCAGCCGTGCCGCCTTGTGGGCGATCTCCTCGGCGGTGGCCGCCGGAAAGGAAAACTCAGTATTCCCGGTGCGCGGATTGCGCACCGGAATCGCCCGACTTTCAGTATCTGCCATACATTCCTCGAAATGGGTCAACCGGCCTTGAAGCTCGGTGGCAGCGACGGCTTCGCCGCCGCGGGCCCACTGGGCCGACCGACCAGCTTAACCTCTCCCTTCCAGGGAATGTCCGCCTGCGCACGCCAGGCATTGATGAACAGGGTCTTGAACACCCAGCGTCCGCCGCGCTGCACGCACAGGTCCTCGCGGGTGCCGATGCCGAATACGAAATTGGTGGCGTAGTCGACATTGAACTGCATGATCTGGAAGAAACAGCGCACTTTGACGGCTTCGTCGGCCTGCCGCTCCATGATGTAGTGATTGAACAGATGCTGGCGGCCGAACCACCAGTGCTGGCGGTCATTCCACAGCTCACGCATGTTCGCCAGGATCGCCGCATGGCCTTTGACCTTGCCCTGCCACAGATGGTCGAATTCGGCATCCTCGGCGAAAGCCGAGAGCAGCATGTCGGCATCGGCCAGGTCCAGGCCCCAGGCATAACGCGCATAGGTCTCGATGATCGCGGCGCGATCGTCAGCGGATACAGCGGTCGGGTTGGCATGCGCCATGTTCAGCTCCTCGTGGCGAGCTTGTGCTTGAGAAATTCATAGATGCTCTGTTCGCTCATCTGCCCGGCATTGGCCAGTTCACCATTGCTGGTGGAGTACAGGACCTGGTTGTCCGCCCCCAGCACCACCAGGGCCGGGATGCCCTTGGCGATCGGGTTGCCGTAGCGGTTGGCGAGATACAGGTTCTTGTCGAAGTTGCCCACGTCGATTTTCACCACAGCGAATTTACCGTCGATGAGGTGCTGGCTGCTGCCGTGCATGGCCTGGTCCAGCGCCCGGCAGTCCGAACACCAGTTGGCGCCAAAGATCAGCAGTACATTCTTGTGAGCGAGCCGGGCCGCCGCCAGCGCATGCTGGATATCCCCGGCTGCGTCCGCTTTTTCATCGTAGGGCCACGGCGCGGCCACGGCGATCGTGGCCACCGCGGTTACAGCCAGAAGGAGCAGGAACCTGTTCATGGGCATCAATAGTATGCCAAGGTCCTTTGACCGGGCGGATCAGACGATGGATCTCTTTGTGTGCCAGTCACTTAAACCCAGTGCAATGGCCCCCGGGCGGGTAAGATTCCGACCCAGATCGCATTTGTGGCTGCGGCTCGGGGGGGAATCATGAGAGCGGACAAATCGGTATTGATGGCCGCGGCGGTGCTGTGTTGCGCCCTGGCCCAGGGGGCCTGGTCGCAGACGGCGGACGATTGCAGTCACCTGGCCAGCCTCAAGCTGGCCGATACCAGCGGCCTGACGGCAGTTGTGGTCGAAGGGCCCCGATTCACGCCACCGGCGCCGGCGACGCCACCGCCCGCCCCAGAGAATGCGCAGGAAGCCAAGGATCAGGCCGCCGCCAAAGCCGCCCAGGATGCGCTGCTGGGAAAGTTGCCAGCCTTCTGCCGGGTCAGCGGGGTGATCAAGCCGGCGGTGCGCTTCGAGGTGTGGCTGCCGATGCAGGACTGGAATGGCAAGTTCCAGGGTACGGGCAACGGCGGCTACAACGGCGCCATCGTCTATACCGCGCTGGCGACGGGGTTGCTCAAGCACTTCGCCACCGCCAATACCGACATGGGCCACGTGGCCACGACGCCTGATCCGGCCAGCTGGGCGCTGCATCACCCGGAACTGGTCAAAGACCAGGGTTACCGCGCGCAGCACGAGACCGCGGTCAAGGCCAAAGCAATCGTCGCGGCCTTCTACGCCAAGCCGCCCAGCCGTTCCTACTTTGTGGGCTGCTCTTCCGGTGGCTGGGAGGCGCTGACCGAAGCGCATCGCTACCCGCACGACTACGACGGCATCATCGCCGGCGCGCCGGCTTCGGAGGTCGTGCACCTGCACGCCGGCCAGTTATGGGGTTACCTGGCGGCTCAGCAGATTGCCGTCGAGAAGATCCCGATGATTTCCGCAGCCGTCATCGCCAAGTGCGACGCCAGGGACGGGGTCAAGGACGGGCTCATTTCCGATCCACTCGGCTGCGATTTCAAACCCCGGGAGCTGGCCTGCAAAGGCGCTCAGGATCCGCAGCATTGCCTGACGCCCAGCGAAGTCACGGCGCTCGAGCAGCTGTACGCCGGTGCCCATTATTCCAACGGCGAAGCCGTATATCCGGGATGGCCGCGCGGGATGGAATTCGCGCTGCTTCAGGCGCGCAGCAATCGCGTCGCGGCGCTGGGTGCGAGCACTTTCCGCGACATGGTGTTCGAGGACCCGCAGTGGGACTTCCACACCATCAACTACGACCTGGATGTCAAAAAGGCGGACCAGAAAATCGGAGAGGTCATGAATGACGGCAGCACCGATCTGGCTGCCTTCCGCCGCGCCGGCGGCAAGTTGATCCTGTGGCATGGCTGGTCGGACCCGCTCATCAGCCCGCTGCACACCATTGCCTACTACAACAAACTGGCCGCGCATTTCGCACCCGCCAAGGGCATTGCCCAGGATGCCGCCTTGGCGCAGGTCGCGGACTTCGCGCGGCTGTTCCTGGCGCCCGGTGTCATGCACTGCGGCCGTGGTCCGGGGCCGGACACCTTTGATTCGGTGGCGGCACTGGATGCCTGGGTGGAGAAGGGCGTGGCGCCGGAGAGCATGGTTGCCAGTCACAAGACGGCCGGCAAGGTCGATCGCACCCGGCCGCTGTGTGCCTATCCGCACAAGGCCGTCTACGACGGCAAGGGCGACAGCAACGACGCGGCCAGCTTCAGCTGCCGATGATGCGCAACCTGGCGCTCCTTTGCGTGCTGACAGGCCTGCTGGGCGGCATGCCGGTGCTGCAGGCGCAGATGGTACCGGCGCAGGCGGTGGCCGCCGTTACGGCGCCCCCGCTGATGCCCGCGGCGGGCGCTGAGCACCCCGATGTCGTGATCGTGGAGTACATGGACTACAACTGCCCGTATTGCCGCGAGATGGCACCGGACCTGGACAAGCTGTTGCACAGCGATCCGCGCGTGCAGATTCTCTACAAGGAGTGGCCGATCCTGGGTGATACCTCCATCTATGCTGCGCGCGCGGCGCTCGCCGCCAGCTGGCAGGGAAAATATCTCATTGCGCACAATGCGCTGATTGGCGCCAGCCGCGGCCTGGAGCGGAACTCCGACGTGGATGCAGTACTGCGGGCGGCGGGGTTGGACCTGCGACGCCTGGATGCGGATCGCAAGGCCCATGCGGGCGAGATCGATGCGCTGTTGGCCCGCAGCGAGCGCGAGACGCATACGCTGGGGCTGCAGGGCACTCCGGGTCTGTTGGTGGGCCGTCATCTGCTCAGCAGTGCCCAGAGCTTGCCGCAGCTGCAACGACTGGTCGCCCAGTCCCGCAGCAGCGTCAGATAATCAGCTGCGTGGCCGTTTGGCTTCCGGCGTCGCTGCGCAGACGTCTTCGGGCAGCTCGTATCCCGGCCGCTTCACATACTCGGCCTGACCCGACCAGGCCTGCGTGAAAGTCTTCGGATCATCGATGGTGAAGCTCAGGTGCAGGTGCTTACCATCCTGACTCAACTGGTAGCGTTCGGTGAGATGCAGCGCCTCCGAGTGCGGCAGCCCGGCGTTGTCCAGCAGCGTGCTGTCATCGAAGCCGGCCGAGTCGATCACCAGCGCATTGCCATCCCACTTGCCCACTGAGTAGCCCAGGTAATGCGGATCAACGTCCGTGGGCAGCGGCTCATCCAGATACACGCGCCGCGGCAGGCGGTTGAGCTGGTGTACGAAGTAGACGACTTTGGGCTTCTGCAGGATCTCGAAGGGCTCCTTCATCAGCAACAGCCGCGGCAGGCCGGGTGGCAGGCAGCGGGTGAGGCCATCATAGGAATAGTCGCCCTTGCGGGCCGCTGCCAGATGCGCCTCGAAGACCACCTTGGCCTCCGCGGTCAGCGGCGGCGCGCGTCCGTCCACGGTCTTCAGCGCCCCCACATGAGTGGTCAGTAACCACACGCCGCTGAGGTCCGGCGGGTCAGCCAGCGCCGCAACGCTCAACGCACTCATGGCGAGGGCCGAGAGCATCACCTGCAGCGCTCTCATTTGGCCACCGTGACGCCATTCACCGGCGCATTGCGGTTGTTCTCCTCGCACACATATTCCTGCGGCCGGACATCCGGCCGCCAATGGTAGATGCGGCGGTAGCTGTACGGGTGCTCCAGCGTGACGGGGTCCTCGACCGTCATGATCAGTTCCAGGTTCTGGCCATTGTCGAGTTTCCGGAAGCGTTCAATCACATGTTCCTGGGTGGAATGACTGCTGCCCTCGTCGTCGATGAAGGTCTGGTCGTTCAGGCCGATGGTGTCGACCACCAGGGTGTCTCCCTCCCAGTGCCCGACCGAGTCTCCCAGGAAGGTAGGGGCGAGGTTCTTGGGATGATCACGGTTCAGCCAGATCCGCCGCAGGTTATGAGCCACCTCATGCAGGAAGGTGATGCGCTGCGGGGTCTGCACGATTTCGATGGGATAGGGGCTCTCCATGACGCGCGGCATGCCGTGGGGCAGGCACTGGGTGGAGGCATCGGCCTCCGGCGTGCCCCGGTTCTTGGCGCGGATGCGCCGCTCCAGAATGGCCATGTATTCGGGTTTCAGGGGCGGGGCGACGCCCGGTTCGGGCCCCAGCAGGTACTGGTAGCCCGACAGCCACCACACGCCATTCAGATCATGCGGATCCGGGTTTCCGGGAGGCGTGCCGGGGGGTGCCTTTTCGGCTCCGCGCAGGCCCGGTGTCAGCGCCAGGGTGGGATCGCCGCTGTCATGCAGCGTCCGCACCGGGGGCGCACTTCTGACCTGGGGTGGCGGCGTCGCCGGCGGCGTCGCCACGGGGGGCTCTGCCAGCGTCACAGAGGCGAAGAGAAGGGCGGCCAATACAAGCACGGGGTTTATGTATCTATGCACTGCCTTGCTCTGGGCCTTTGCCATAGGTCGGTGGAGGGTACAACGCAGGGGGCGATCATAGACGCGCAGCGGGATCCCGAACAGGGTCATTAACGGCGGTCAACGAAGCGTTAACGTCTTCGCACAAACGCAACATTGTTGACTGGCCAGCAAGGTAGCCATGCTTCGCTACCCGCGCGATGTGCACCGCATTGCTGGAATTAGCCCCCCGTAGCTGTTGTAATCTCAACCTGCATCCACCGCCTGGCCAGGTGGGTAAGCGGCGCCGGATCCTCGGCCCGGAGGGGCGACGGGATCCCGGGTGCAGATGCTCCCGGAAGGCTTATTTAGGGTGCTTTTTGACCTTACTGAACGGAAAGCAGGTGCGATCGCGGGCGGGGCGGATCCGGCCGGTACTGGGCCGGGTGCTGATCGCTGCGTTGCTGCCGCTGCCCGTGCTCGCCGGCCCCGCTACCTTGTCGGACGCTGCACAGCAGCATCTGGTGCAGCAATATTGCAGCGTCTGTCATAATTACGAGGATTACACCGGTGGGGTGGAGTTCGAGGTTTTCGACCCCTCCAAGGCCCACGAGGACGCCTCGCTCACCGAGCGCATGATCAAGAAACTGCGCGCCGGCATGATGCCGCCGGCCGGCAAGCCCCGTCCCGACCAGAGCACCCTGCAGGCCTTCGCCACCTCCCTGGAAAACGAAGTCGACGCCCACGCCAAGCCGAATCTGTCGATGCCGCGGCTGCATCGGCTGAACCGCACCGAATACCAGAACGCGGTACGCGACATTCTCGGCCTGGATATCGATGTGTCGCATTTGCTGCCCGCAGATGATGTCAGCCGCGGCTTCGACAATCAGGCCGGCACGCTGACCTTCTCGCCGGCGCTGCTGGACGCGTATCTGTCGGCGGCCGGTCAGATCAGCCGCACGGCGCTGGGCACGGCCACCGCGACCACCCAGGCCAACTACCGCGTCGCCGATGACACGACGCAGAACTATCACCTCGAGGGCCTGCCGTTCGGAACGCGCGGCGGCCTCGCGATCGATCACATTTTTCCGGCCGACGGCACCTATACCTTCAAGGTGTTCGCGGTGACGCTGGGCAACATGGGCAATTTCCGGCCCTTCGGCGACGTGCGCGGCGAGCAGCTGCTGGTCTATGTGGATGGCCGGCGTATCAGCAAGATCGACTGGGACAAGGCCTTGAGCGTGACCCGCGGCTTCGTGCCGGATGAGGAGGGCGCGGCCACGGGCCAGCTGAAGACCATCGACATCACGGTGCCGATGAAGGCCGGCCCGCACCATATCGGCGTGACCTTCCTGGCGACCAACTATGCGCCGGGACTGGACATGAACCACGCCTTCGACCGCAGCACCATCGAGACCGGTGGCATTCCGGGCTTCACGTTCTTCCCGCATATCGGCCGGGTGCGCATCGACGGACCCGCCCAGGCCAGCGTGGCGACGGACTCCCCGAGCCGCCACCGCATCATGAGCTGCACGCCCACGCCCGGCGCGCCGGAGCGCTGCGCGCGCCAGATCGCGGCGGCGCTCACGCATGCCGCCTATCGCGGTTATGCCACGGATGCCGACGTGAATACGGTGCTGCAGTTCTACACCAGCGGCCAGCGCAACGGCGGCTTTGACTCCGGCGTTGAAGCGATGGTGCAGCGGGTTCTGGTGGATCCGAAGTTCCTGATCCGCGTGGAGAGCGCACCGAGCACTCTCGCGCCGGGGGCGGCCTACCGGGTCAGCGACCTGGACCTGGCCGCGCGGCTGTCGTTCTTCCTGTGGAGCAGTGTCCCTGACGAGGAGCTGTTGCGCCTCGCGAATGCGGGACAGCTGGGCCAGGACCAGGTACTGCGGGCGCAGGTGCGGCGGATGCTGGCCGATCCGCGGGCGCAGGCGCTGACCACCAATTTCGCCGAACAGTGGCTGGGCCTGCGCGCGCTGGCCAGTCACGAACCGCTGGTGGACGAGTTCCCGGATTTCGATGACAACCTGCGCCAGGCGTTCCGCAAGGAAGTGGAGCTGTTCTTCGCCAGCATGATCACGGAGAACCGCAGTGTGCTGGACCTGGTGAGCGCCAAATACACATTCGTGAACGGGCGGCTGGCCCAGTTCTATGGCATTCCCGGCGTGCAGGGCAGCTTCTTCCGGCGCATTGAGCTGGATGACAGCCAGAGTGCGCGCTGGGGGCTGCTGGGCAAGGGGGCGCTGCTCACCATCAGCGCGCAACCCGGCCGCACCTCACCGGTGGTACGCGGCAACTGGGTGTTGCGCACCATGCTGGGCTCGCCTGCGCCGGATCCGCCGGCGGATGTGCCGCAACTGAAACCGCACCAGGTGGATCCAACCGGCAACGCTGCTCCGCCCTCGATGCGCGAACAGCTGGAGCAGCATCACGCCAATCCGGTGTGTGCCAGCTGCCACAAGATCATGGAGCCGATCGGCTTCGCCATGGAACCTTATGACGCGGTCGGGCACTGGCGCACGCTGGATGGCCCGCATCCCATCGATGCGCATGCCACGTTGTACGATGGCTCGCAGGTCGACGGTCCCGCTGGCGTGCGCGATCTGCTGCTGCGCCACCAGGACCAGTATCTGCGCAACGTGACCCAGGCCCTCATGACCTATGCACTCGGGCGTGGCATCGAGTACGACGACATGCCGACCGTACGCAGCGTACTGCATACCGCCGCGCATGATGATTACCGGTTCAGGAGCCTGATCGAGGCGATCGTCATGAACGACCTGTTTCGCATGAACGTGGTGCCAAGCCTGGACACCAGAGGTTCGACCCTGAAGACGCAGGTTGACGCGGCCGCAAGGCCCAACATCATCGCCAGCACCCTGAACCCGGGACACTGAAAGAAGCGCATGTGTTTTTCCTGACCAACAAAAAGCTGCCACGACGCACCTTCCTGCGGGGCCTGGGTACGACGCTCGCCGTGCCGCTGCTGGACTCGATGTTGCCGGCCCGCCATGCCCACGCGCTCGAGAAACAGATCGTGCCGACGCGCTTCCTGGGTGCCTTCGTGCCCCATGGCGTCGCCCCCGGCCACTGGATCGCCGACGGCAGCGCCCCAAGTTTCCCTATGTGTACGAGCCGCTGGAGCCGTTTCGCAAGAAAGTGCTGCTGACCAGCGGCCTGTGGTCGAAGTCTTCGGAGAATCCGCCGGGCGTGACCGGCGCCGACCACTTTGTCGCGGCGGCATTCCTGACCGGCATGAAGCCGCGCAAGACAACCGGCGCGGATATCCAAGTGGGCACCTCGATTGATCAGGTGATCGCGGCCAAGATCGGCGGGGAGAACCTGTTGCCGTCCCTGCAGCTGGCCGTGGAGGACCCGGGCGCCAATTCCAGCTGTGGCGAGGGCTACAGCTGTGTATATACCAATACGATCTCCTGGGAGACGCCCACGCGGCCGCTGCCCATGGAGATCAACCCGCAGACGCTGTTTGAGCGCATGTTCGGCGATGGCAGCTCCCCGGAGCTGCGCAAGGTGCGACGCGAGCGGCAGGCCAGCATCCTGGATTCAGTGAACGGCAGCCTGCGCGCGCTCATGAGCGAGGTCCCGCATGGCGACCAGATGCGATTGGAGCAGTACGCGGACGATGTACGTGAGGTCGAGCGCCGGCTCACCATCGCGGCGCGCGCGTCGACCGATGCGCCGAACATGACCATGCCCTACGGCGTGCCCGAGTCCTTCCACGAGCACATCCAGGTGCAGTGGGATCTGCTGGCCCTGGCCTACCAGACGGATATCACGCGGGTGGCGACCATGCTGTACGCCCGGGATCTGACCAGCCGCGTCTATCCGGAAAGCGGCACCAATTCCAGTTTTCACGGCGTCTCGCATCACGCCGAGGATCCAGGCCAGATCGCGCTTTTGGCAAAGATCAACCGTTATCACGTGCAGATGCTGGCCTATCTGGTGCAGAAGCTCGATGCGATCAGGGAAGGCGATGGCACCTTGCTGGATCACTCATTGCTGCTGTTCGGATCGAACATGGGCAATTCCAATCAGCATCTGCACTACGACACGCCGGCCATTCTGGTCGGCGGCGCCGCGGGGCGCCTGAAGGGCGACCGGCACCTGGCCTATGCCAGCCGCACGGTTCCGACGGGCAACCTGCTGCTGAGCATCGCGAACATGTTTGACGTTCAGTTGGAGCGCTTCGGTGACAGTACCGGGCCGCTGCCGAATATTTGATTTCTGTATTTACTTGCCCGGAACTAAGGGGGTTGCTAGTGAAGAGTAGAACACTGTTGGGTCTTGCGCTGGTGTCGGGGATCTGGGGCGGTGCGGCTTTCGCGCATCATTCCTTCGCGATGTTCGACCAGGCGACGACCAAGACGCTGGTGGGCACCGTGAAGCAGGTGCAGTGGACCAATCCGCACATCTGGGTGCAGGTCCTGGTCCCCGACCCGAAGACGGGTGCCGCGGCGGAGTGGTCCATCGAGGGCGGCAGCCCCAATGGGCTCACCCGTCAGGGCTGGCGCCGTTCCTCCATCAAGGAGGGCGATGCCATTGAAATCACCATCCATCCGCTCAAGGACGGGACCAATGGCGGCAGCATGATGAAGGCCATGGTCAACGGTCAGCCGGTGGGTCCACCGCGTTGAGGTCGACCGGTGCAGAAGGCGTTGCGAATTGTCCTGCTGGCAATACTGGCATCCGGCACCGGTCACGGTGCTTTGCTGGCCGCGGCGCCTGAAGGATCGGCCCATCACGTAGTGGTCGCGGCGCTGCCCGCCGCCGCGCCGCCCAGCGCGGTCGCGGATGCGACCATGGATCACGATCTCCCCCGGCTGCAGGGGCTGCTGAAGGCGCATGCGGACGTCAATGCCGCGCAAGCGGATGGCAGCACCGCTTTGCACTGGGCGGCCTACCAGGGCGATGCGCACCTCGCCGCGCTGCTGCTGGCGGCCGGTGCCCGCCCCAACGTGGCGACCGACACCGGCATGACACCGCTGCTGTTGGCCTGCGAGGCCGGCAATGCGCAACTGGTTGATGACCTGTTGCGGCACGGTGCTGATGTCAATCAGACCCTCGAGGGTGGAGAGAGCGCGCTGATGATGGCGGCGCGCACCGGCAGCGTGCCGGTGCTGAAGCTGCTGCTGGCGCGGGGCATGGCTGTCGATGCGCGTGAAAAGACTCGCGGCACCACGGCGCTGATGTGGGCGGCGGCCAACAGCAATCCGGAGGCGGTGAAATTCCTGCTCTCCAAGGGCGCGGATCTGAGCCTGCGTTCGGCCGCCACTGATCCGGGGCGCCGGCCGTATCTGGCTCAGACCGGCCGCGAGCGCATTTCCGAGTTCGCCGGCGGCTATGGTCTTGCCGGCCTGGTAGTGAAACAGGCCTCGGATACCGCGCAAGCCAAGGAACTGGTGGCCGAGCAGATCGCCACCGCGAAGAAAGTGCTGGCGGAACACCCGCTGCCCAAACCGCCGGCGCCCAGCAGGCAGAAATGGGGTGGACTGACGCCGCTGATCTTTGCCACCCGCCAGGGTGATTTCACCACGGTCAAAATCCTGGTGGCGGCGGGCGCCGACGTCAATGAGGTCAGCGAGTTCGGCTGGACACCACTGCTGGTGGCCACCCAGAACAAATACTACAAGATCGGCGAGTACCTGCTGCAGCATCACGCCGATGCGAACATCGCCAACGGCGGAGGCTGGAACCCGCTGTACATCGCGACCGACAACCGCAATATCGAAGGCGGTGACTATCCGGTGCGCAAGCCCGACATGGATCACCTGGATTTCATCAAGGAGCTGCTGGCGGCCGGAGCGAATCCGAATCAGCGCATGCACTCCAGCACCGAGACGCGCACGGTGTTCACCAACCAGTGGCTGGTGGAGGATGGCGCGACGCCGTTCCTGCGGGCTGCGCAATCCGGTGATCTGGTGCTGATGAAGCTGCTGGTGGACCATGGGGCCGACCCGTCGCTGTCCACGGACTACAAGGTCACCCCGCTCATGGTCGCCAGTGGCATCGGCTGGGTCGAGGGTGTCACCTACGAGTGGTCTCCCCAGGAGACGCTTGAAACCGTGAAATACCTGCTCGAGCACGGTGCGGACGTCAATGCCCAGGACAGCGAGGATCTGCGCACGGCATTGATGGGCGCCGCGCACAAGGGCCGCAACGATGTGGTCGAGCTGCTGGTGCAGCACGGGGCCGATCTGTCACTGCACGACATCGGCAGCCGTGACACGGTGCACGGGCTGGCGGGGGTTTCGTGGCAGGCGATTGACTATGCCGACGGCCTGGTGCGCGTGGGGGTGCAATCCGCTCTGGTGCACGCCGACACCGCGGCGCTGCTGCGCAAGCTGATGAAGGATCGCGGTCTGGCGGTGCCCCCCGAAGGGCGCACGCTGGCTTCAATCTGCGTCACCGACCTGTGCAGGTAGGCGCAGCAGCAAGCCTGAGGGCACCTACATCTGGTGCGTGTCCATGCAGACGTTTTCCTTGAGATCCATTCCCGGCTGGCGCTTCAGCGTGAAGCGCGTCGTCCACGGCTGCGTGTAGAACTGCGGATCGGTGATGAGCACCGAGCCGCTGATCGTCTGCGGATCCTTCAGGTTGTAGCGTTCCTGCACCGTCAGCTTCTCGCCGTGGGGCAGGCCCGAATAGTCCAGCCAGGTCAGGTCATTGAAGGCCACGCTGTCGATCACCAGGGTCTTGCCGTCGAGGTGCGCCACCGAGGAACCCAGGTAGGTCGGATCCGGCTCATCCGCGGGCGCCTTGTCCCAGTAGATGATGCGGAAGGTGTGGTTGGCCTCGTGCACGAAACTGATGTTGCGCGTGGTCTGCAGGATCAGGAAGGGGTAGGAGGTGTAGAGCAGCCGCGGTATGCCATGCATCAGGCAGGTCGTGATCGGATCGACCTTGTGGTCGCCGGCCTTCAGCGCCGCCGCGCGCTTCGCGTATTCGGCCTGACCCGCGGCATTCAGCGGGGGCTCGCGGCCGTCGCTGGTGAGCAGGTGGCCGCCGGGTTTGGTGTTGAGCCATTTGCCGGTAAAGTTGGCAGTACCTGCGGCTGGCTGCTCAAACAGCGGTGAGCTGTCGGTCGGCGAGTCCGCCGCCAGCACCGGTGTGCCGGCCAGTAGCGCCGCCAGCACCGGCAGGCATGCACGGGTCAGTCCGCGCAGCATCATTTGGCCACCGAAATGCCGTTCACCGGCGCATTGCGATTGTTCTCCTCGCAGGAGTACTCGGCGATTTGGATGTCGCCGCGCCAGGGGTACAGACGTTCCGCCGTCCAGGGCTTGGTGAAATGCTCCGGATCCTCGATGGTGATCAGATTGCGGATTTCGACACCACCGTATTTGTTGGTGAACTTGGTCATGCGTTCAGTGGTCTTCAGCTGCAGTCCATGCGAGAGCGACTCCTCGTCGATCTGCGTACGGTCGTTGAAATGATCGGTGACGACGACCAGCGTGTCGCCCTCCCAATGCCCCACTGAATAGCCGAGGAAGGTGCGCGGTGTGTCGGCAGGCACGGGCCTGCCGTCCATGTGGATGAAACGCACGTTGTGGGCCACTTCGTGCAGGATGGTGATCAGGCCGGGCGCGTACACGAACTCGAGCGGATAGGGCGAGGCCATGAGCCGCGGTATGCCGTGCGGGAAGCACTGCGTCGGGGCATCGGCGATGGGGGTGCCGGCCTTTTCCATGTCCAGGTGATGCTGGCGGCTGGCGGCCTCCACGGGCGTCAGCGGCAGGAGGCTCGCGGATTCCCCCGGCGGCATCGGATGATCGGCAACGGGGCGGAAAGTGCGGTCGTAGCCGCGGGTCCACCACACCCCGGAGAAATCACGTGGATCCTGCGGTGCCGGAATCTTGTTCCACTGGGCCGCCTGGGCGGCATTGATCTTGTCACGGGCCGCGGCCCTGGCAGCCGGGTCGCCGCCCTGTGGCGGGCCGGCCGGGGGCGCACCTTCCTGTGCAAAAGAGGCGCCCCAGATGAGCGCGAAGCCAATTGCCAGCCATGCAGATCGCCGCATTTGTTACCCCCACCGGATGCGTGCGCGGCAGTATACCGCAAACAAATCAGTCGATTACCGACGTTGAGGGATCAACTCTTAACGCGGCGGCAGCGCCGCGGCCCGGGCCGGCGGTGCAGCGCCTCAGCTGGCGAGCAATAGCCCGGGCGCTGATGCCGTCAGATCCTCCCCGATGACCGCGGTGATCATGGCGGCCGTGGCCGCCGACAGTGTCCAGCCCAGGTGCCCGTGACCGGTGTTGTAGTACACCCCGGGCCGCCGGCCCCGGCCCACGCGCGGCATCATGCTCGGAGTCATCGGGCGCAATCCCGCCCAGGGAATCACTGTGCCGGTGGCGACCTGCGGGAACAGGTTGCGCGACCAGCGCACCAGCGGCTCGATACGATCGGCGCGGATGTCGCGGTTGTAGCCGTTGAATTCGGCGGTGCCGGCGATACGCAGCCGATCCTCGCCCAGGCGCGCGCTGACAATCTTTGCGGCCTCATCCAGCAAACTGACCCGCGGCGCCGCCGCCTCGCTCACCGGGTCATCCAGGCACACCGTGATGGAATAGCCCTTGACCGGATAGATGTTGATGCGATCGCCCAGCATCGAGGCGAACTGGCGACTGGCGACACCGGCGCATACCACCAGCGCATCGGCCGTGATCGGCGGCAGTTCGCTCCCCCGGTCCGTGTCCGCCACGCGCAGCAGATGTTGGGAG
>Ga0210395_10001228_pt1 | contig 19929 bp, 17 predicted proteins | sample IncBWH4OmetaG_FD_150861 | JGI IMG/M metagenome (GOLD analysis project Ga0210395, IMG submission 150861) | Forest soil microbial communities from Barre Woods Harvard Forest LTER site, Petersham, Massachusetts, United States - Inc-BW-H-4-O ...
ACCTTGGGGGGCGTCGCTGCGGCAGCGGCCGCCGGGGCATCACTCGCCCGGGCCTGGGTCAGGCCGGCATCGGTGGTTTCCCCAAGACTCATGTGCGCCTCGTCGGTTGCAGGGCCGAGACCACGATGCGCGCAAAGATGCTCAACGCCAGAATGGTCAAGGTGATGAGCAGCGCCCCCGACCAGGCCAGCTGCTGCCACTCCGGATAGGGGCTCTGCGCGAACAGATAGATGTCCACCGGCAGGTTCGCCATGGGCGCATTCAGATCCTTGCTCCAGAACTGGCTGTTCAGGGCGGTGAACAGCAGCGGCGCGGTCTCGCCGCTGACGCGCGCGATCGCCAGCAGCAATCCGGTGAGGATGCCGCTGCGGGCGGCCGGATAGATGACGCTCAAGGTGGTGCGCCACGGATAGGCACCCAGAGCGGTGGACGCATCCTTCATGCCCTGCGGCACCAGGCGCAGCATGTCCTCGGTGGTGCGCACGGTCACCGGAATGGCGATGATCGCGAGCGCCGCGGCCCCGGCGATGGCCGAGAAATGTCCCATCGGCACCACGACGATCTGGTACACGAACAGGCCGATGATGATCGAGGGCGCGCTCAGCAGCACGTCATTCACAAACCGTATCAGCGCCGCGAGGCGCGAGTTGCCGCCATATTCGGCCAGGTAGGTGCCGGCCAGCACCCCGAGCGGTGCCCCCACCGCAATGCCCATGATCGTCATGGCGGCGCTGCCGAAGATGGCGTTGAGCAGTCCTCCGGCCGAGCCCGGCGGCGGGGTCATCTGGGTGAACAGCTGCAGCGACATCCCCGCGAGCCCGTTCTTCAGCAGCGTCCACAGGATTGCGCCGAGGAAAAACAGCCCCACGGCCGTGGCGCCCACCGACAGGGTGAGGGCGACGACGTTGGCGATCTTGCGCGTGCCGCTGCGTTTCATACCGAGCCGAGTGCCTTGCGATCCAGGCGCCGCAGCATCAGCCGCGCGGCACTGATGACGATGAAGGTGATGACGAACAACAGCACCCCCAGGGCGATCAGCGAGGAGTTGTACAGATCACCGGTCGCCTCGGTGAATTCATTGGCGATGGTGGCGGAGATGGTGGTCCCGGGTGCCAGCACCGAGCTGCTGATGCGGTGGGCGTTGCCGATCACGAAGGTGACCGCCATGGTCTCACCGAGCGCGCGACCCAGGCCGAGCATGATGCCGCCCACGACGCCGGTGCGCGAATACGGCAGCACCACCTGCCAGATGACCTCCCAGGTGGTGGCCCCCAGGCCGTAGGCAGATTCGCGCAGCACATCCGGAACGGTCTCGAACACATCGCGCATCACCGAGGCGATGAACGGCAGCACCATGATGGCGAGCACCAGCGCGGCGGAGAGTACACCGATGCCGTACGGCGGCCCCTGGAACAGCGCGCCGATGCCCGGCAGAGTGCCCAGATGCGCAATGAGCCAGGGCTGTACGTGGCGCTGCAATACGGGAGCAAACACGAACAGGCCCCAGATACCGAAAATGATGCTCGGGACCGCCGCCAGCAGTTCCACCGCGGTACCGACCGGGCGCTTCAGCCACGCGGGACACAGTTCGGTGAGGAAGATCGAGATGCCGAAGCTCAGCGGAATGGCTACCGCCATGGCGATGACCGAGGTGACCACGGTGCCGTAGATCGGCGCCAGTGCACCGAACTTCTCGGTCACCGGGTTCCAGATCTGGCGGGTCAGGAATTGAAGCTTGAAGTGCGCGAACGCAGGCCATGCGCCCATGAGCAGCGCGACCGTGACGCCGCCCAGCAAGACCAGCACCAACACGGCAGCCGTCAGGGTCGCGCCCTTGAAGACCCGCTCGCCGAAGCGCTGTCGCGCCGCATGGCGCGATTCAATGCCGAACACCGTGGCCTGATCCATTGGTCCTTACCCACAGGCAAGCCCGGCGCCCCGCGGCGCCGGGCTTGAGGTTGAAGGCGAACTTACTTCCAGAGCGGGGCGCCGCCCGCCTTGATCTGCGATTTCCAGGTGGTCTGCACCTGCTTGATCAGCGCGGCCGGCAGCGGCACGTAATCCAGGTCCGAGGCCATCTGAGTCCCGTTCTTGTACGCCCAGTCGAAGAATTTCAGGGCCTCGCCGGTCGCCTTCGGATCCGGCGGATTGGCATACACCAGGATGAAGCTCGCGCCGGTGATGGGCCAGCTGTTGGCACCCCCCTGATCGGTCAGGATCAGGTAGTAGCTGTCGGCATGGGTCCAATCGCCATTGGCGGCTGCGGCCTGGAAGGAGGCGGCGCTGGGTGCCACGGCGTGGTGCGCCTGATTGATCAGCAGCACATTGGCCATCTTGTTCTGCTTGGCATAGGCGAATTCGACATAGCCGATGGCGCCGTCGGTCTGCGTGGTCTGGTTGGCCAGGCCCTCGTTGCCCTTGGCACCGATACCGACCGGCCACTGCACCGAGGTCGCCGCACCGATGTTGTCCTTGAACTTCGGGCTTTGCTTGGACAGATAGTCGGTGAACAGGAAGTTCGTGCCCGATCCGTCAGAGCGGTAGATCGGCGCAATCGCCGTGGCCGGCAGCGCCAGCTTGGGGTTGAGCTTCCCGATCGCAGGATCGTTCCAGTTCTTGATGTCGCCCATGTAGATCGCCGCCAGCGTGGCGCCATCCAGCGTCAGCTGGCCGGGGCCGACACCCTTGACGTTCACCACCGGCACCACACCACCGATGATCATCGGAAACTGCACCAGGCCCGCGGTCTTGAGCGCGTCGGGCTTCAGCGGCATGTCCGAGGCGCCGAAGGTCACGGTCTTGGCCTCGATTTGCTTGATGCCGCCGCCAGAGCCTATGGACTGATAATTCAGTCCGGTGCCGGTCGTGGTCTTGTAGGCGTCCGCCCATTTGGAATAGATGGGATACGGGAAGGTCGCGCCCGCTCCGGAAATGTCCGTGGCGTGCACCAGCCCGGTGAGCGCAACGGCGGCCGCAGCCACCACGACGCGTTGTACACTTGCAAGGCTCATTGTCTGCTCCTGAGTTCTACATGAAAATTCGCACAATCGACGCTTGCCGGGCCTCGGGCACACGTACACAACCGGCATTACATGACAGTATTGTGACGATCACGTGACATCCCCCGGTGGCAACGCCAGCGCGGCGGACAGATACTTACCCAACGCTTACGCCGGTAGGCGCATTGTGGGTACGGACCGATGTCATGCGTATGACAACCCCTCGAAATCCTGAAGTTTTTTCACCACAAAGCACATGTCGCGAACACTTGACCTGACCGTCGATCTCATGGGCCGCGCCTCGGTGACCCCCGCCGATGAGGGCTGCCAGGGGCTGCTGATCAGCCGCCTCGCGGCCTTGGGGTTCGAGGTGGAGAAGCTCAACTACGGCAATGTCGAGAATTTCTGGGCGCGCCGCGGCTCGGCCGGGCCGGTTCTGTGTTTTGCCGGCCACACCGACGTGGTGCCCACCGGACCGCTGGAGGAATGGCGCACCATGCCCTTTGAGCCCACCGTCCGGGATGGCGTGCTCTACGGCCGCGGCGCCGCCGACATGAAGAGCGGCCTGGCCGCCATGGTGACGGCCACGGAGGAATTCGTGGGTGCCCATCCCCGGCATCGGGGCAGCATCGCCTTCCTGATCACCAGCGATGAGGAAGGCCCCAGCGTGGATGGCACCAAGCGGGTGGTGGAGACGCTGCAGGGCCGCGGCGAGCGCATCGACTGGTGCATCGTGGGTGAGCCCTCCAGCGAATCCCTGCTCGGCGACACCATCAAGATCGGGCGCCGGGGTTCATTGTCCGGACGCCTGACGGTGCACGGCGTGCAAGGGCATATCGCCTACCCGCACCTGGCCACCAATCCCATCCATACCCTGGCCCCGGCGCTGGCCGAACTCACCAGTCGGGTGTGGGATCAGGGCAATGAGCACTTCCAGCCCACCACCTTCCAGGTCTCCAACCTCAACGCGGGCACCGGCGCGCCGAATGTGATCCCCGGGGAGCTCAAGGCGCGCTTCAACCTGCGCTATTCGCCGGTACAGACCATCGAGACCCTGAAGAACACCGTCGAGGCCATTCTGGCCCGCCACCAGGTCAACTACAGCCTGGAGTGGTATGTCTCCGGGGAGCCGTTCTACACCCCCGAAGGACCCTTGTCGGATGCGGTCTGCAAGGCCGTGAGCGAGGTCGCCGGCAAGCCGCCCAAGCTGTCCACGGGCGGGGGCACCTCCGATGGCCGTTTCATCGCGGCGCTGGGCGCGCAGATCGTGGAACTGGGCGTCATCAACGCCAGCATCCACAAGGTCAATGAACAGGTGCTGGCCGCGGATATCGACGGGCTGCATCGCATGTACGTCGGGGTGCTGCAGCGGCTGCTGGCGTAGACCTCAGCGCATGCGCAGGGCCGGCGGCTGGCGCGGAATGTTGGCGATGACGCCCGCGCCGCCGAGGATCAGGGCGCAGAACAGTACCCAGGCCGGCATGCTCAGCCCCAGGAAGGTCCAGTTGATGACGGCGCACTCACCCCCGGCATGCAGCACTTTCACCACCACCTGCCAGGGGTGGAACATCTGCAGCAGCACGTTGAGCGGGGCGCCGCAGGCCGGAATGCTGCCCGGCGGCTGGCTTTGGATGTAGACGTGCCGGGCGGCGACGCCGATGGTGATCAGGGCCACCAGGCCGATCAGGCCGGCATAGACCCAGGCGCCGCGCCGCCGTGGGTTATGGATGGCGGCGGCCAGGAAGGCGACCCCCAGGGTCACTATCCCGATGCGCTGAAAAATGCACAGCGGACAAGGATCCAGGTTCTCGAAATACTCGGTGTAGAGGGCGAACGCGAACATGCCCAGGCACGCCGCCGCCCCTGCGAAATTGATCAGTCTGCGTTCCAGCATGCGCCGATCATACTGACGACCCGCCGCCGCTGCCATTGCCCGCGGATGAGCCATCACCCGCGGATTCCTGCAGCGTCTCACCCCGCAGCTCGCGCTCCACCGCGGCGAGGTCGGTATGCCGGACATCCCGACCGTGCACCATGTATATGACGTACTCGCCGATGTTCTTGGCGTGATCGCCGATGCGCTCCAGCGAACGCACCACCCACATCACATCCAGGTGGCGGCGGATGGTACGCGGGTCTTCCAGCATGAAGGTGATGGTCTGGCGCTGGATGGACTCATACTCTTCGTCGACCGCGATGTCCTGGCGGGCCACCTGCAGGGCGGCTTCCGCATCCATGCGCGCAAAGGCATCCAGGGCACTGTGCACCATGTCCTGCACCACGCGTCCGAGATGCTTGATCTCGCGATACTTGTCCGCCGGTCGCTCCATGGTGGCCAGGCGCGAGGCGATGTAGCCAACCTTCTCGCTCTCATCGCCGATGCGCTCCAGATCAGTGATGGTCTTGATGATGCCCACGATGACCCGCAGGTCCCCGGCCGCCGGGGCGCGGGTGGCGAGGATGCGGCTGCACTCCTCGTCGATGGACACCTCCATGTTGTTGACCTTGAAGTCATCCATGGCCACCGCTTCGCCCAGGGAGCTGTCACCCTCCACCAGTGCCGATACCGCCTTCTGCAGCTGCTGCTCGACGAATCCGCCCATCGCCAGGACCCGGTTGCGCACGCGCTCCAGGTCTTCGTTGAAACGTCGCGAAATATGGTGCGAAAGGTCGGCGGTTTCCATCAGCTGAAGATCCTCGTGAGCGCCGATTCGAGCGCGGCGGGCCAGCGTGGATGATAGCCCAATGGGCGCGGGCAGCCAGTGATTACGCCGCATCGGCCAGCAGCGGCCGCACCGCCACGCGGGTCACCGCCCCTTGCGGCCAGCGCAGCAGCTGCATTTCCCCGGCGCGGGTCTCTATCAGCGCCGAGCACGATTCCACCCAGTCGCCGGTATTGGCGTAGAAGGTGCCGTCGATCCGGCACAGCTTGGCCCGGTGGATGTGGCCGCAGATGACCCCGTCGTAGCCCTGCTCGCGCGCCTGGGTGCTCGCCACCGTCTCGAAGCGCCGGATGAATCGGGCACTGGTGCCCACCGAGCCCTTCAGCTTTTCAGTCTGGGGGCTGTAGGGCATGCCGAACAGGCGCCGCACGTCATTGACCCAGTGGTTGTACAGCAGCGTGCTCTCGTACAGCCGGTCCCCGATCCAGTACAGCCACGCCGGGCAATTCACTTCCTCATCGAACTGGTCACCGTGAAGCACCAGATAGCGCTGTCCGGTGGCGGTGCGGTAGACCCATTCGCGATGCACCTCGATCTGACCCTGCAGCATTTCCATGAATACCGAGAGGGCCGCATCGTGATTGCCCGGCAGGTAAATCAGGCGCACACCCGCCCGACGCCGCGCCAGCAGCGCGCGCAGCACCTGGGTGTGTTCGTCGGTCCAGAAAAAGCGCTTGGCGAGACTCAGGGCATCGACGATGTCGCCCCCCAGGACGATGGTCTCGGCTTCGATGCCGTTCAGGAAGGCGAGCAGTTCGCGGGTTCGCGCGCGTTTGAACCCCAAGTGGATGTCCGACAGGAACAGGGTTCGCACCTGCTGGCGGCGCTCCTTTCCTTTATTGCTCATACGACTCCGGGCCTGACCTAAAGACAGGTATCAGGTTCGAAGATCGCCGTGTCCGTTGTGTGACAGGGCCGCGAAGCTTTTCTGAAGAGGCCTGGAGGGCCGATCAGGCGGTGGCGGAATGCTCGTGCACCGGCGCCGCACGCAAGCGTTCCGGCGGGAAATGGCAGGTAAAGGTGCTGCCGCGGCCCTGGACACTGGCGATCTCCAGTGTCGCACCGTGACGCTGCAGAACGTGTTTCACGATCGCCAGACCCAGTCCGGAGCCGCCGGTATCGCGCGCGCGGCCGGCATCCACGCGGTAGAAACGCTCGGTGAGGCGGGGAATATGATCAGCGTGGATACCGATGCCGGTATCCGTCACGGCGAAGTGCCCGCCCTCCTCATCGACGCTCCAGCTGATCTCTATGGAGCCGCTGCTCGGGGTGTACTTCGCGGCGTTGTCGACCAGGTTGGAGAAGGCCGAATGGATCTCCGACTCGTTGCCCGTGAGCATGGCCTCGGAGTCGGCCCGCACGCGCACCTCTTCAGGATGTTCGGGACGCGCCAGCACATCCTTGCGCAGCATGGCCATCAGCGCCGCCACGTCCACCGTGGTCGTGTCGATCTCATCCTGCGCCGCCTCCAGGCGCGAGAGCTCCAGAAGTTCGGTGATGATGGTGGTCATGCGCTCGGCCTGGCGGCGCATTTCACCGATGGGACCCTGCAGTTCCAGATCCAGTATCGGATCCTGGCTCAAGGTCTCCAGGTACCCCGAGATCACGGTCAGGGGCGAGCGCAGCTCATGGGAGGCATTGGCCACGAAGTCCTTGCGCATGGCCTCCAGGCGCATCTGGCGCGAGACATCGCGCACCAGCAGCAACTGCTGGCCCTCGCCATAGGGAACCACCTGCAAGGACAGATACAGGTGATCGCCCTTGCCGCCTCGGACCACGACCGGATTGCTGAACTGCCCGGAGTTCAGGTAGCGCACGAAATCCGGCTGGCGTACCAGATTGTCGATGCGCAGCCCCAGGTCCGCGGGACGGCGCAGGAACAGCAACTGTCCGGCCATGCGGTTGAACCACACGATCTCGCGCAGGTCATTGAGGATCACCACCCCGTCCGGCAGCGCCGCGGTGGACCGCTGGATCTGGCGGAACAGCTGCACGAAGCGCTGTTTGTGGAAGCGCTTGCGGCGGTGCAGACGCACGATCTGGGTGATGACCTCGCCCCAGGGGCCGCCAATATCCGGCGGCTCGGCGAAGCCGCGGTGGCGCACCCACCATTCCACCCGGAACAGCGTGATCAGCTGCCAGCACAGGTAGGCACCGCAGGCCAGGCTCAGTCCGGCCCAGGGACTGCCCAGCGGCCATCCCAGCAGCAAGCCCAGCGCGGCCACTGCGAGCAGACGCAGTACGATGAACAGCCCGACTTGAAAGCCACTGGTCATGCGCAGGCCACCTAGGACGCCGTCAGGCGGTGCGGGCGGAGAATCGGTACCCTGAGCCCCGCACAGTCTGAATGAACCGATCGTACCCGAATTCCTCGAGCGCTTTGCGAAGCCGCCGGATGTGCACGTCGATGGTCCGTTCCTCGACGTAGACATTGCCGCCCCAGATGCGGTCCAGGAGCTGGTCGCGGGTGTAGACGCGCTCCGGGTGAGTCATGAAGAACTCCAGCATCCGGTATTCGGTGGGACCCAGCGGCACGGTCAGCTCGCCCACCAGCACCCTGTGGCTGGCCTGATCCAGAGCCAGGCCCTCAAAATCGATGCGCTCGCCCTCGCCCGCCGGTCCGACCCGGCGCAGCACCGCATTGATCCGGGCCAGCAGCTCCCGGGGCGAGAACGGCTTGGTCACATAATCATCGGCGCCACCCTCCAGTCCGGCGACCTTGTCGCCCTCCTCTGAGCGGGCGGTCAGCATGATGATCGGCACTTCGCGGGTTTCCCGATCGCGCTTGAGGGCCCGGGTCAGCTCCAGGCCACTCATGTCGGGGAGCATCCAGTCCACCAGGACCAGGTCCGGCCTGCGGTCGGCCAGCAAGGCACGCGCCGCGCGGCAGTCCTCGGCCTCGCGTACCTCGAAACCAGCGCGCTTGAGGCCGAACGCGATCATCTCGCGAATCGGCCGCTCATCCTCGACGATAAGTACTTGTTTGGCTGGCATTGGCTTCGGGTGGTATCTGGCGCGAGTATTACAGGGTCAGAACATTGCAGAATCATGACGTTGGGTATTTTGTGTCACTTGCGTGACGGTTTGGCGACATCGTTACGCAGGTACACGGGTTGGGCCGCATCCGGCCCAAGTGCCCGTCCCGCCAGCCATTCCGGCACCGCCAGCCGGGCAATCTCGCGGGCCCTGGGTAACAGTTGTGCATGAACCTGCAATACAGGCACCCCCGGCCGCAGCGCCAGCTGCGGCCACAGCGTAAAGCCCCGACCGGCGCCCAGGACGGGCTGGGGCAGATCCGCGGGCAGCTCAACCTGCTCCGCCCGACCCACCTGCTCGGGGCCGGCCGGCAGCACCAGGCCGCCGGGGCCGCGCGTGGCGCAGGTCCAGTACACCTCCTGCATCCGCGCATCGTTGCACACCAGCACGCTGCGGGCCGACGGTTCCAGGTCCAGGGCCTGCTGGGCCACCGCCAGCAGGTCCGAGACCGGCACCACTCCAAGGCCGGCCCCAAAGGCCAGCCCCTGGGTCACGCTGGCCGCCAGGCGTACCCCGGTGAACCCGCCCGGCCCGCGACCGAAGGCGATGCAGTCGAGCTCCTTCAAGGCCACCGCGGCATCGCCCAGCAACGCCTGGATCATCCCCAGGATATGCGTGGAATGCCCAGGGCCCGGCGGCAGTTCGCGCACCAGCAGGGCCTGCTCAACCAGCAGCGCGACCGAGCAGACCTCGGTGGCGGTATCCAGCGCCAGGATCTTCAAGACAGCGCCTCGGCGCTGCGCCGGGGCGCGTGGCGCGCCAGAAACGCCGCCACCTCCTCCTGTGAGCGCGCGCGCCGCATCGGCGGCAGCGCCGCCAGCAGCGTGCGGCCATAGGGCCGCGTGGTCAGCCGCCGGTCCCCGATCATCACCACGCCGTAATCGACCTCGCTGCGAATGAGCCGTCCGACACCCTGGCGCAGGGTCAGGGCGGCTTCCTGCAGCTGGTAGTCCTTGAAGGCATTGCCGCCCTGGCGTTCGATGTGCGCCACGCGGGCCTTGACGATGGGATCCTCGGGGGAGGCGAAGGGAAGCTTTTCTATAATGACCAGGCGCAGCGCCGCGCCTTTCACATCGACGCCTTCCCAGAAGCTGGCGGTGCCGAGCAGCACCGCATCGCCGTCCTCGCGAAACCCGCGCAGCAGCTGTTCGCGTGGCGCCTCGCCCTGCACGAACAGGCGGTAGCGCTTGCCGGCGGCCCCCCACAGCGCGCGCAGACGCATGGCCGCCTCGGACAAGGCGCGATGGCTGGTGAAGAGGATGAAGGCCCCGCCGCGTGCCGCATCGATGAGCGGCAGGCTCGCCGCCAGCAAGGCGCTGACGAAATCGGTGGCCGCAGGCTCCGGCAGTCCCTCGGGTAGCCACAGCAGGCTCTGGCGTTCGAAGTCGAAGGGACTGGGGATGCGCACCGTCTCGGCCTCTTCCAGCCCCAGGCGCGAGGTGAAATGACTGAAGTCCTCCCCGACCGACAAGGTGGCCGAGGTGAAAATCCAGGCGCTGCGCCGCGCCCGCACCTGGCCCTGGAAGCGCGCGGCGACCTCGAACGGCAACAGGTGCAGGATGAAGCCGCGGGGCCCGATCTCGGCCGCGCGCGCCCCCTCGATCTCCTCCACCTGTGCGATGCGGGTCAGCTGGGCCGCCATTTCCGACACCCGTGCGCTCAAGCCCTGCGCGGTACTGTCCTCGGGCAGGGATTCCAGTTCACCGGCCAGCGCCGCCATGGCATGGGCGAGATCCTGGGTCCGCTGCGTCAGCTGCGGCGGGCACTCCTCCCAGGGTATGCGGCCGGGGCGGGTCGGCAGATGCGCGCTCAGGCCGCTGACACTCTCATCGACCGCGCTCAATGCAAACTTCAGTCCGGTGTCCGGCGCGCCGACTTCAGCGCGCACGGCATTGAGGACATTGGCCAGGCCGCGTGCCGCACAACTGGCGCCGAAGAACTGCATGGCCAGGTCCGGCAGCTGATGCGCTTCATCGATCACGATCGCATCGGCACTGCCCAGTACATCCCCGAAGCCATCTTCCTTGAGGGTCAGGTCGGCCAGCAGCAGGTGATGGTTGACGATCACGACCTGCGCTTCTTGAGCCTCGCGCCGGGCTTTCACCAGGTGACAGCGGGCATACTCAGGACAGCGCTGCCCCAGACAGTTATCGCGCGTGGAGGTGATCTGCGGCCACAGCGGATGCGAATCGGCGAAGTCCGGCACCTCCGCCAGATCCCCCGTGCTGGTGCGGTTGGCCCAGGTGATGAGCCGATCGGCCATCCCGGCGGAGCTGTCCGCCAGCAGCCCGCCGCCGCGTAACCCCTGCTGCAGCTGCGCCTGTGCGAGCCGGTGCAGGCACAGGTAGTTGCCGCGGCCCTTGAGCACTGCGACATGCACCGGAAGGCCAAGGGCGCCACTGAGCAGCGGCAGGTCTTTGTCGTAAAGCTGATCCTGCAAAGTGCGCGTGCCGGTGGACACCAGCACCCGCAAGCCGGACAGCAGCACCGGAACCAGGTAGCCGAAGGTCTTGCCGGTGCCGGTTCCCGCCTCGATGACCAGCAGGCGGCGCTGCTCCAGGGCATCCCTGACGCGTTCGGCCATGTGCAACTGTTGGCGGCGCGGAACAAACCCTTTCAGGGCTCTGGCAAGGCTGCCACCAGCCTCGAAAATGTCTTGTAAATCAGATTGTTGCACCAAATTATCCGGGGGATGTGACAGAACTGCGGCGCCCATGCTGCACTTGCGAGGCAAAAGTTGCATGATTGCCGGGACGGCCCCCAAAGGCCGTCGATATAATCCAAAGGTTAGTGTATTCCCCACGTCGCCGGCCAACCCAAAGCCGCAGCAATAAACCAACATCACGAAAAAATTGGTACGACGTGGCGCATTTATAAAATGAATTCATACAGGACTGAAAACGCATGGCCACAGCCCCGCAAGCGCTCCTCGCGCTGTCGAAACTTTGCCCACAGGTTACGCAATGGGTGGAGTCGGTCCGTAACCTGACCCAGCCGGCTTCGGTCCACTGGTGCGAGGGTTCCGATAGCGAGATCGCGCGGCTCACCGCCCAACTCAAGGCCAGCGGCGAGCTGTTGCAGCTCAACGAGAAGGAGTTTCCGGGCTGCCAACTGGCGCGCTCCAATCCTTCTGATGTGGCCCGCGTCGAGCACCTGACCTTCGTGTGCACCCGCAACAAGGAAGACGCCGGTCCCAACAACAACTGGATGGCGCCGGCCGACGCGCACGAGAAGATGCGTGCCCTGTTCGACGGCTGCATGAAGGGCCGCACGCTGTACGTCGTGCCCTACTGCATGGGCCCGCTGGATTCACCGCTGGCGCGCTATGGCGTGGAGATCACCGACAGCGCCTATGTGGTGCTGAACATGCACATCATGACCCGCATGGGTCGGCCCGCGCTCGAGCGCATCGCGCGCACCGGCAAATTCGTCAAGGGACTGCACTCCACCGGAGAACTGGATCCCAAGCGCCGCTTCATCATGCATTTCCCCGAGGAGCTGCTGATCGAGAGTTTCGGTTCCGGCTACGGCGGCAACGCGCTGCTGGGCAAGAAATGCCATGCCCTGCGCATCGCCAGCTACCAGGCGCGCACCGAAGGGTGGCTTGCCGAACACATGCTGATCGTGGGACTGCAGAATCCCAAGGGCGAGACGCATTACATTGCCGCCGCCTTCCCGTCCGCCTGCGGCAAGACCAATCTCGCCATGCTCATCCCGCCGGAGTCGATGCCGGGCTGGAAGGTGTTCACGGTCGGGGATGACATTGCCTGGCTGCACCCGGGCCCCGATGGCCGGCTGTGGGCCATCAATCCCGAGGCCGGCTATTTCGGCGTCGCGCCGGGCACCAATCCGGAGACCAACCGCAACGCCTACGACATGATCCGCCACGACACGCTGTTCACGAATGTCGCGCTGACGGCCGACAACCAGCCCTGGTGGGAGGGTCTGAAGGAGGGCACACCGGTCATCGACTGGCAGGGACGCCCCTATGAGAAGGCCAATGGCGCAGCCGCGCATCCGAATTCGCGCTTCACGGTGTCGGCGCGCAACAACCCGGGCTATTCCCCGCATGCCGAGGACCCCAAGGGCGTGCCCATCACGGCCATCGTCTTCGGCGGCCGGCGCCGCACGCTTGCACCGCTGGTGTACCAGGCCCGGGACTGGGCCCATGGCGTTCTGGTGGGCGCTTCGGTGGCCTCGGAGACCACCGCCGCCGCCACCGGTCAGGTGGGTGTGGTGCGCCGTGATCCAATGGCCATGCAGCCCTTCTGTGGCTACAACTACGGGGACTATTGGCAGCATTGGCTGAACGTAGGCGCAAAACTCAAGAACCCGCCCAAGATTTTTCACGTGAACTGGTTCCGCCGCGACGAACAGGGCAAATTCCTGTGGCCCGGCTACGGCGACAATCTGCGAGTCCTGGCCTGGATGCTGGAGCGGGTGGCCGGAAACGCCGGTGCCGCGGATACGCCCATCGGCGCGCTGCCGCGAGCCGAGGATCTGAACATCGCGGGCCTGAATATCACCACGGCAGCGCTCAAGGAGCTGCTGAACGTGGATCACGCCCAATGGCGTAACGAAGTCGGCGAATTCCGCAAATACCTGGCGAAGTTCGGGTCACGGGTGCCGGCGGCGCTCACGCAGAACCTGGACCAGGTGGAACAAGCGCTGGCCTGAAGCGGCGGCGCTAAGCTTCTTCGCAGACGAAGCGGATGGTCTGTGGCGAGTCCTGGTCGGGGAGCTTGCCCAGACCGATCATTCCCTTGCCCTTGATCTGAACGCTGTCCCGGCGCACGAAGGCCTCATCGCCATCCTGTGACTGAACGAACGTGCCGTTGGTGCTCTGGTCGATGAGCACGAACTTGTGGCGATTGATCTCGATCCGCGCATGCAGCCTTGAGATCAGGTTGCCCTTGACGATGAGGTCATTGTCCTCGGCCCGCCCTATGGCCACCGTGGGATGGCGCTCATCCAGCACCAGCTCGCGGTCCTGGCACTGCAGCCGCAGCCGCAGGTGCGGCAGATTCAGATTGGCCATGCCGATGGCCGGAATCATGCTGGTGACGTCCTCGGTCTGCCAAAGAACCTCGTACAGCACCACCTCATTGCCCTGGCCCTTCAAGGTCGCGACATCGACCTGGCGTACGGCGGCGCGCCATTGGGGCGCGAGGCGCTCGACCACCGCGGCGGTGGTCATGATCTGCATGGCCTTGGCCTGGCTGGTCATGCGATTGGCGGTATGGACCGTCGCCCCGAACACGTCTCGATTCTCGAGCACCACCGGACCGAAATGGCAACCGATGCGCAAGGCGACGGGCTGACCCTCGACCTTGAGCTGGGAGTGGCGCGTGATCTGCTGTTGCATCTGGGAGGCGGCATTGAGCGCCTGATCGGCATCGGCGAAGGTCGCCATGACCTCATCGCCCATGGTCTTGATCACGGTGCCCTGATGCTGCTCCGTCGCGGTGCGCATGACATCGATGCAGATGGCCACCATGTCCCTGGCGCGCAGGTCGCCCATCTGCTCATAGAGCCGAGTGGAACCCACGACGTCAGCGAACAGAATGGCAAGCTCTATATCTTTTCCCATGCACCGGTTAGACGCGGAGCGGTGCCAAAGCTGACATAACGCCCCGGCACCAATGCCCGGGATTATACGCAACTGAGGTGTTATCGCTACTTTGCTGCCCGGCGGAGCAGTTCGGCGCCAGCCCCCGGAGCACGCGCCCCTTCGCTCAGCAGCCGCCGATACTCGCGGGCCCCGGGTTCTCCGGCGTACAGGCCCAGCATATGCCGGGTGATGCTGGGCAGCCGCTCACCGCGCGCCAGTTCCCGCGCCGCGTATACGGCCATCCTCTCCAGGAGAGCCCCACGAACCGGCTCCGGAGCAGCTGTGCCTGAACCGAGCGCCCGGTGCAGTTCATGGAGCAGCCAGGGGCGGTGGTAGGCCTCGCGACCCAGCATCACGCCATCGCACCAGGACAAAGCCGCGATGACCGGACCGGCCTCACGCAGGCCGCCATTGAGGATTACGGGCAGATCGGGATTGCGCTGCTTGACCGCCCTGACCACTTGGTAGCGCAGCGGCGGCACTTCGCGATTCTCCTTGGGCGAAAGGCCGCCCAATACGGCCTTGCGTGCATGAACGATCACGGCCGCGGCGCCCGCATCGCGTACCGCATCGACAAATCCCATCAGCGCCACAGCATCACCTTCCGAAAAGCGCGCGATCGCCTCGCGCGCCGCCACACCGGCGCCGCTCACCACCCCAATGCGCATCTTCACTGTGACCGGAAGGCGCACGGCCGCATGCATGGCCGCCACACAATCGGCGACCCGCGCGGGCTCCAGCATCAAGCAGGCGCCAAAGGCGCCACTGTGCACCCGGTCGCTGGGACAGCCGCAGTTCAGATTGATTTCGTCGTAGCCGAAATCCGCGCCGATGCGTGCTGCGGCGGCCAGATCCGCAGGCTCACTGCCACCCAGTTGCAGCGCCAGCGGGTGTTCGGCCGGATCATAGGCCAGCAGCCGTTCACGGTTGCCGCGCAGGATCGCGGCCGCGGTGATCATCTCGGTATACAGCAGCACATCCGCAGAGAAGCCGCGCAGGAAGTAGCGGCAGTGTCGGTCCGTCCAATCCATCATGGGAGCGACTGAGATCCTCCGATCGAGTTTTTTCGGGGAAAAATCGACAGAAACGCCTACTTTTGTAGGCATTTTCGACTCAGGCGTTTCTGCGGGATTTCTGGGCATTCCGGGTAGTTTAGCGTTTGCAAAGGGGTCATATAGGGGTCAAGAATGGCTTGACCCCTCCGAGTTTAGGACATGGCACAGATACGAGCACGCCGGCAGGCCGACGGTTCCACGCGCTACACCGCGATCATTCGCATCCGTAGAGGGACGGCGCTGATCCAGCAGGAGTACCGGACCTTTGCGCACCGTTCGGCTGCGGCAAGCTGGGCCAAGCACCGCGAGGTAGAACTCGAAAACCAGGCTGTACCAGGCCGCAAGCAGCACGAGCCCATTACTCTCGGGGCCCTCATCCGTTGGTACATCGAGACCTTCGAGACGATCTCCCGATGGCAGCGAAGCAAGCAGAGTCATCTCGAGTTCCTCGAGCACCACGCGATCGGCAAAGTGAACGCCCTGGAACTCACGGCTGCGGCGCTGATTGGCCACGTCCGCCGTCGTCGCGCAGACGGCGCGGGCCCCGCGACGGTGATGAATGATCTGATCTGGATCGGCGTCGTGCTGCGGGCTGCAAACAACGTCAAGGAGCTCCCCATGCGCCCCGCAGTGGCGCAGGAGGCACGCGAAGCGTGCGGAACGCTGCGTCTCATCAGCAAGGCGCGCAAGCGCGCGCGGCGACCGACGCTTCAGGAACTCGCGCTGTTACGCGACTACTTTTCCGCGCGTGACAGACGCTCGGAGATTCCCATGCTGGCCATCATGGAGTTCGCCATCGCCTCGGCGCGTCGACAAGCGGAAATCACCCGCCTGGAATGGGTTGACAACGACGAAATCGGCCGGACGGGTGTGGTGCGGGACGCGAAGCATCCGCGCCACAAGGAAGGCAATCACCGCCGCTTCAAGTACGCCCCCGAAGCCTGGGCGATCGTGGAGCGACAGCCGCGCACCAGCGAATACATCTTCCCCTACGACGCCAAGAGCGTCGGTGCCGCTTTCACCCGAGCGTGCGGCATCCTCGGCATCAAGGATCTGCACTTCCATGACCTCAGGCATGAGGCCACCAGCCGCCTCTTCGAGCGCGGCTACCAGATTCACGAGGTCGCGCAGTTCACCCTTCACGACTCGTGGACCGAACTCAAGCGCTACGCGAACCTCAAGCCCGGGGACGTGCGCGAAATCACTGCGCCGACGATGCAAGGCGGTCTGCACGATCACCGTCATAAACCCGTCCTGTTGGCTCACAGGCCTTCCCTCGACGCAGGTCGATCAGCTCGGCGAGGTCGGTCGCACTGACGAGCCAGGGCGATTTCTGACCGCCCAGGCGAAACACCGGGCATGGCAGCATCTTCGCCGGCGCTCGGCGGCGTGCTTCCTCGAATGACAGCCCGAAGTACTTTGGAGCGACACGTTCGAGCGGGATGTTGGCCTCGCCAAATTCAGCCAACAATCCGAAGAAGGTACTGTTCACGGGATTTGACCTTGTGAAGTTGAGACATTAGAGAGGGTCGGATCTGAGCTCACCGGGTTCGCTCGGGTAGCCGCTTGCGTTCGCGAACGCGCGTGCGCTCCTGTAGCTTCGCCGCCAGTTGCTCGTCCGTGGTCAAAGGCGGGCGCATGCCGCAGATGAAACCCCAAATCTTCTGCGCGAGCGCGCCCTGCCCGGCTTCCAAGAATGCGTCGGCTACCGCGTGCCAACCGTCGATCACATCGCGGCGTGTCTCCCGAAGCTTTGTCTTGCCTGGGGACGGCTTAAGACCCGCGGTGCGCAGCTCGCGGGCAATCCGCTCGACGCGATTGCGCACATGTCGGGACTCCCCGCGCAACATGGTGCGATAAATGCCGTCCCTAAAGCGGGACCGAGTCTCACCCCTGACGGCGCGCTCCGTGGCGTTCGCGGCGACGCCGTGGGCCCGCAGGTGCTGTGCAAATACTCCGCGCCACTCACGCAGCGTCGCCTTGCGAATATTGAGCCGCTCCCCCTGCTCGCTCACCGCCTTCACGACCAAATGCACGTGCGGATGGTCCTGGTCTGTGTGCAGGACCAGGGCATAGCGGTGCGTGAGCGCGAACTGTTCGCGGGCAAAATCTCGGCCTGCCGACAGCACTTTCTCGGGCGAGGTGCCCTTAGGCATCGACAGAATCAAGTTGTGGACGAGCTTGGCGGGTTTCCGCCCTGCCCGTCGGCGATAAGGTCCGCGAGCCTCCGCCTTCGACGCTTCCAGGTCCCAGTCAGCCGTGAGCTCCGCCTCCGCGCCATTCCCCATTGGTCGGCGCCCTTCGTCGGTCTCGATTTCGAGCTTGCCCTGGCGGTCGATGTATCGCAGGTGTGCAGCGACGCCTTGCGCGCTGTTGGCACCGCCGGAGACCTTTACCAGCACCTGAGGAGCCCGCGACACAGTGCGCACAATCTGCGCGAAGGCCGCTGGCGAGAGCACGTCCCGTAGAGGGGAGATTTCGCGGCCGAAGCTCTGCAGATCAAACAGCGGATTCTGCGAGCCAAGCCTAACCAGCCTTTTCGGCATGTCCGACCTCCCAGCTCACTAGATTCACCCTAATGAGTTCCCGGACGCGATCAAGGAGAACATCACCAATCTTCATCATGAGGAATACCTCATGACGCCCGGGTACTACATCCCGACGGTCTTGCTGGAGTACACGAGCCATCGTGTTCAGGTTACGGCCGATTGCGGAGAGTTCGTTCACTGCGGCCCTGAGTGCCGCAAGCTCGCGGTCAGGTAGCGGAGCGAGCTGACGTAGATGGGCCCGGACCAGGACTGAGACATAGGTCGCCGCGGGCATGACTCGGGTCATCGCCCGCTCCCGAAGCAACGCGCGGTCCTCGGGTACCAGTCGGACAGTGACTCGCGCATCGCGAAAATCGACCGACGCAATCGGCGCGATCGTCTCTTCAGGCACTGTCGCAAGCATCTGCCCGACAAGGCGCTTCAGTAGTGCCGATTCGGATAGCCCCTGCCGTGCGGCGACGTTCCCGAAGCGCAACTTCGTTTCCGCGTCGACCCAGGTCGAAAGGTGCGTACTCCCGGTCATATCGCACATTTGAAACGAGGAATCGACGCACCGCAAATGCATTCACCGGTGAACACCGATGGACAGCAGTGGACAACATGCCAGTCGTGAGGAGCCTCGATGCCCAATCCGTGAGCGGAGTCAAGAGGCATATGCCGCGCTGTGCGGATCACGATGACCCTATCATCGTGGCATCCCGTGAGAATCGAACGGCCGAATGTTGACGACCAATGGCGCCGATTGAATCAAACAGCCGCCGGTTAGCTATCCTGCCCCTCTACTTGATTTCAGCGCCATGCGGCCCGAATTCAATGGCACCGAATCCATCAGCGCTTAACGTTATCAGTCACAATGCCGCCCTTTCTTTCGGGACCCGCACCGCCGACGCGGCGCTCTAGATCCGCTCGCATGTGCGCCACCAGCGGATCTTGCACGACGCCTTCGTCGTATCCGGCGCGTTGCAGCAAGACCTCTGCGCGTGTTCGGTCCACGCGAAGTTCCTCCGTCGCCCAGTGGAGCAAAACGAGCTTCCGCATATCTCCGTCGGACGCCCCAAGATCGGCTTCGGAGTACCAACGCCGACCAAGTTCCACTTGACCCATTCGGAACGCGATGAGCCCGCGCGTTGCATTTGCGACAAATCTCGGAAGGCTATCCCTTGGTGAGGCTGTAATTCTGGAAAAGGCGTAGGCCGCATCGTACGGCTTATCTCGCCTTGCAAGAGCAACCGCCAGATTGTTCCAAAGAGAATTGTCTTTTTGGTCGGCGACCAAACCCATGCGCGCAAAGCTCTCCGCCGCAGAATAATCATCTAACGCCATCGCCGCGATCGAGGATCCATAAGTTGCCGGGCGGCTCGAAAATGGTTCATCGAGCAGCCAATCCTTGGCGCAGGCAACGGCAACAGCCCAGTTTCCAGCTCGCCTCGCTCTCCAATAGTGCGCCTCAAACGAATTTGGGACCTGCCGCGCCATCTGTGGGACCACCAGAGAAGGCTCCGTTCGCTTCGCCCATTCAACCTGAGCCACTGCATTTTCCGTCGGGTCCTCAAGACTTCGCCGAAACAGTCCTCTGGCACGTCGGTGTTTACCTGCCGCGAGGTCGAGGGTGGCGAGCGCACCAGCAAGCTCAGATAGGTGCCCCGGAGAATATCGCGCTTCGTCGACGAATCGGTATCCATCCCTTGCGAATCGCGGTGACCGGTCAACAATTTGTGCGAAGGCCAGTTCGGTTGCCATCAGCCACGGGTCCGTCTTCGTTCTCGGATGGCGCGCTATATGGGTGTACGCCTCATCTGCTCGCCCCAGATGAAATGCCAGGCGCGCTGCCAAACGCAACACCACTCGATGATTTGGTGACAATTGCAACGCCACATCCATCGCTCGGCTCGCCTTCTTAGTATGTCCGGTAACTGCATAGGCGCGGGCCAAGTCGAGACATGAGATTGGATCCCG
>Ga0210395_10001230_pt1 | contig 19916 bp, 16 predicted proteins | sample IncBWH4OmetaG_FD_150861 | JGI IMG/M metagenome (GOLD analysis project Ga0210395, IMG submission 150861) | Forest soil microbial communities from Barre Woods Harvard Forest LTER site, Petersham, Massachusetts, United States - Inc-BW-H-4-O ...
GCTCGCGCGAGGTCGATCGTAGAACGAAGGGTACACTAGTGGCGATAACGAAAAACCTGCGCCCGTTCCATTGTGATGAGGCCGCCTCGCATCATCTTCTGCAATTCCGGCAGGAAAGCCTTGATTTTCTGGGTTTCGTCCACGATCTCCACGACAATTGGCAAATCCAATGAAAGTCGCAAGATATGTGCATTGTGAAGGTGAGTCGAGCGGCCAAAACCCATCGGGCCGCGCAAGACCGTAGCACCCGCGAGATCCAGTTCCCGCGCTCTCAACACAATCGCCCGGTAGAGTGGGCGATTCATATATTCATCGGCTTCCCCCAGGAAAATACGCAACAGCGAGCACTCCTCCGGCAGATCCCTCGTCTTTGGGGTTGGAGACGACTCTGTGGAGGAGAGATTTGGGGTTGGCTGGGTCATTGCGAACGTAGAATCAACGGAACATTATCAGCATTTTTTTGCATGAGAAGTTGATTAGCAACTTTAGACAACCATGGCGTGAAAATAGATGCGTCACCTTTTGCATCGGTGATCTGGAAAAAATAAGTGATTGGCGATGTTCGAATATTCCGCGCGAAAGATCGAAAACGCAGGTGCTGCCGCGAATCTTTTTCTTTTGTTTCTTTCGGCGTCAGTCTTAGACTGAGCGCTGTTATGGCAATGGAGTTTGCCATTCCGTCGGAACGGATTAATTGCCTAAATCCAGGCTGATGACTCCTACCAAACCCAAAAGAGGCGGCGCGGTAGACAGTCATGAAACTCCTGATTCTTTCTGACATTCACGGTAACTGGTCAGCTTTGCGATCGGTCCTCGACGCCGAAGCTGATTGCGATAGGATATTATGCCTTGGCGATTTGGTCGACTACGGGCCGGAACCGGCGGCGTGTGTCGCCTGGGCGATGCAAGCGCGCGGCAAATCCCTCCTTATCCAAGGAAATCACGATTGGGGTGTCGCTTTGAGAATGGATCCGCGAAGTTCTCCTCCCTTTCGGCACCTTACGGCATGTACCCAGGCATTCTCCATCCAGGCTTTGTCCGAGGAGATGCTGCGCTTTCTCCGAGCCCTTAAACCAATGGATTCATTCGAGATGTTCGGCAAGCGCTGCGTGGCCTGCCATGCAGCGCCAAGTGATCCTTTGTTCCGCTACCTGCGTACCTCGGAGAAAGTTCTGGCAGATGAAATAAGAGTCGCTGGATCCCCGGATTTTCTTTTTTTTGGACATACGCATTGGCCGCTTTTGCACCAGGTCGGAACAACGACCATCATTAATCCAGGAAGCGCAGGTCAACCGAAGGATGGCGACACGAGATCTCCGTATGCCGTGTGGGAAGATGGCAAAATCGAACTCCGCCGGATCGCCTATCCGATGGAGGCGACGGTACAAGCCTACGCCCGCACTCCGCTAGCCTCTTCAGAGGTGGAAAGCCTGATAGCGGTTCTTCGAACCGGGGGAACTCTCCCGTGAACTGACGTTTACCACTATGGAAATTCCAAGAGAGGCCGTTCTGCTTCGGATCTTCATCGGCGAGCATCACCAATTTAATCGTTTGCCTCTCTACGAAGCTATCGTTCTGAAGGCCCGGGAGATGCATTTGGCTGGTACCACCGTTCTCCGCGGTACCATGGGTTTTGGCAAGTCCAGCCGCCTTCACGTGGCGAAGCGGTTCAAGGTTTCAACCGACTTACCCGTTGTCATTGAGTTGGTTGATAGCCGCGAAAAAATTGAATCTTTTCTGCCCATCGTGGACACGATGATTGATAGCGGTCTCGTGACGCTCGAGCGTGCGGAAGTAATCAGTCACACCCTGGATTCGCCGGAGCATCGTCATTCGCGCCGCTGGGGTTGGTGAGTAGAAATCAGGTCAAGCTTTGACTACATAATGGGAGGCATACCGTTGGCTGCAAAAGGGTTTGGATGTTAGGCGCGAGTGAAGAGGGTCTGCTGGGGTGGTGCCGAGTAATTTGCCCAAGCTTGCTTTGTCTCCCATGCTTGGTTAGCAGGCTCCTTCCGTGCGCACGGGTGAAGGCCACCTCGAACCTGCTGACAATCCTGGCCGGCGTGAGTTGGACCGGATCGGCTTCCGAACTCTGGATCGCTGGACAACGATCGATGCCGGATTGGGCTCGAGGACGGATGAACGCGGTCCACATGATTGCCTCGCAAGGCGGAGTGGCGGTCGGTGGAGTCATTTGGGGCGCGGCGGCGGCTTCCCTGGGCCTCGGTGCGACGCTGGTGGGAGGCGCATTTCTTTTGGCGGCCAGTCTGGCGTTAGCGATCCCGCTTTCGATCAACTTCGCCCAACGCCTCGAACTGGATCCAAAACCGCTTAAAGCGGCACACGAGTTTCCGTTGGCGCCGAAGGCGGAGGCGGGCCTGTCACGGTCACCGCGGAGCTCGTCATTCGTCCGGAAGACCGGGAAGAGTTCCTCGCCCTGATTGGACAACTTCAACTGATCTTCTTACGCAATGGGGCTTTTCTCTACCGGGTCGACGAATTCTCGAGCATCCCGGCACTTTCCGGACTGAAAGGGCAGAGCACCTCAGGCAGCACGCCCGCATGACAAAGGCCGAGACCGAGATTGCCCGGCGCGTGCGGGCAATGCACTCGGGCGAGCAGGAACTGGTGGTGCGTCATAGCCTTCCGACTAATCAGTTCGAGGCGGCCTGGCCACGCCGGTAAGGAAACCGGCGACAGTCAATCAGTAAATTCACTCAGCCAAAGCGACAGGACCGATTGAAACGATGGGTGGTGCTTCTGCGGTTGTCGAAACGCGCCCTCGCCGCCGATTAAGCGTCGACCGCTGGCAGCAGAACTCTGTGGCTGGACCGGTAAGTGCCACGGCGACCGACCCTGCTTCGTCACGATTGATAGTCGTTAAAGCTATAAAATGCTTGCAATATGCAGGAGCCGCCGCTCACATTGCAAGAAGTGACTTGACTAACACTGTGGGCTACCAGCGCTTTCAGAAGCGTTTACTGCGAGCGAGCAATTGGATGGACCCCCTGGCATGAATAATGCGAGTCAGTGTCTAACTTCAAATTTAAGCGTATGTGCCGGCGTTACCACCGAAGTACTCCGTGAATGAAGATTAAGAGAACTGATGACTGCCTCTTGTCCAATTTGTCGGCTGACCTCGATTTCGTCAGAGGGTTAGAAAGCGCTTGGTTTTCCCTGAGCGGTCTTCGATACCTGGAGCGGCCAATGCTTAAGTTCAACGCGGAGAACTGATGCCACCGATTGAAAATGCCGTCGAACTTCGGGCACCCGCTGCTAAGGCTCAGCGGAGTCGGTCTCGAGTGTTGCGAGTGTTCATTTGGACCGCGGTGTTGCTACTTTTTGCAGGAGCGTTTTACCTGATTTTAGGGCACAAGGAGGAGTCCAAACCGCGCGCAGTGGTGCCAATCACGATAACGACTGCCACGGCCAAAAAAGGGAACATCGGCGTCTATATTGAGGCGATCGGAACGGTGACTCCGGTGTACACCGCGTCAATCTTTAGTCAAGTCACCGGGGTAGTCTTTGCTGTAAACTACCAGGAGGGTCAACTCGTCAAGAAGGGAGATCGGTTGACGGATATCGATGATCGTCAGTACGTGGCAACGCTGTTGCAGGCGCAGGGGGCGCTCGAACGGGACGAGAACTTACTGGCACAGGCAAAGATGGACCTTGAGCGCTTTAAGGCCGCATGGGCGCGCAATGCCGTGGCCAAGCAAATCCTGGACGATCAGGAAAAACTGGTGCTGCAGGATGAAGGTACCGTGAAAAACGATCAGGGGACAGTGCAATTTGACCAGCTTCAGGTCGAATACTGTCATATCCCTGCTCCTATCTCTGGGCGGGTCGGTCTGCGCCTGGTGGATCCGGGGAACCTGGTGATGGCGGGCACGAGCAGCACTGCGAATCCGCTCGTAGTGATCACACAGATACAGCCCATCACGGTGATTTTCACGATACCGGAGGACAGCCTCGGTGCGGTCGAGACCCAGCTTCGCAAGAACGCCAAGCTTACCGTCGAGGTCTATGATCGCTCTGCCCAGACGAAAATAGCGAGCGGCGAGTTGCTGGCTTTGGATAATCAGATTGACACAACGACGGGAACAGTGAAGGTGCGCTCGATTTTCAGCAACGATGATTTCGCATTGTTTCCCAACCAGTTTGTCAATACGCGGCTGCTAGTGGAGACATTGCAAGGTGTGACCTTGCTTCCCTCGGCGGCTATTCAACAGAATGCCCAAACATCGTTTGTGTATGTGATTCAAGACAACGTTGCTCACCTGCACAACATTAAGTCGGGCGTTACCGATAACGGGTTCACGCAGGCCGAAGGCATTAATCCCGGAGATGTCGTCGCGAATAGTAGCTTCGACAAGCTGCAAGACAACACCAAGGTTACCCTTGCAGGCAGCAAACCACCCGCGCCCCAGAAGCAGGGTGGCAAGGGAACATGAGTCCGTCCAGCCCATTTATCTTGCGGCCAGTGGCGACTTCCTTGCTCATGGCTGCCATCTTCCTGATCGGTCTTGTCGCATATACGCAGCTCCCGGTCTCCGCATTGCCGGAAGTCGATTATCCCACAATTCAGGTAGTCACATTTTATCCGGGGGCCAGTCCGGATGTGGTGGCGACGACGGTCACGGCGCCACTGGAGCGCCAATTTGGCCAAATGCCAGGATTGAACCAGATGACTTCCACCAGTTCCGGTGCGACTTCCGTGGTGGTCTTGCAGTTCAATCTCAGTCTGAACCTCGATGTCGCGGAGGAGGAGGTGCAGGCTGCGATCAACGCGTCGCAAAGTCTGTTGCCGGCCAATCTTCCGTCGCCGCCGGTCTACAACAAGACGAATCCGGCCGACGCGCCTGTGTTGACCATGGCCGTCACCTCAAAATCAATGCCGCTCTCGCAGGTGGAGGATCTCGTGGATACCCGCCTTGCACCCAAGATCGCGCAGCTCAGCGGAGTCGGTCTTGTCAGCATCAGTGGAGGGCAAAAACCGGCGGTTCGCATCCAGGCCAACCCGACGGCGCTGTTATCCTATGGCGTCAACCTGGAAGACTTGCGCACCGCGTTGACTCAGACCAGCGTGAATGCGGCGAAAGGGAATTTCGACGGACCTCGCCAAGATTTCCAGATCGATGCCAACGATCAATTGGTGACCAGCAAAGATTATCGAAACGTCGTCGTTGCCTATCGAAACGGTGCGCCTGTCATGCTCACCGACGTTGCCCGCATCGTGGATGGGGTCGAGAACAATCAGCAGGCCGCGTGGATGAATGAGACGCCGGCGGTCATTTTGAACGTGCAACGCCAGCCTGGGGCCAACACGATCAACGTAGTCAATAGCATCAAGCAGTTGCTGCCACAGCTTAAGGCCAGCCTGCCGGCGAGCATTCAGGTAACAACGCTGACCGATCTCACCACGGCCATTAACGCATCGGTTGCGGATGTGGAGTTTGAACTGCTTTTGACAATCGCCCTTGTGGTGATGGTCATTTTTCTCTTCTTGCGAAATCTTTTGGCCACCATCATTCCAAGTGTGGCCGTGCCATTGTCTCTGATCGGCACCTTCGCGGCCATGTACGCCCTTGGATACAGTCTCGACAACTTATCGCTCATGGCGCTGACTATCTCGACCGGTTTCGTGGTGGACGATGCCATTGTGATGATCGAGAACATCACCCGGTACATCGAAGAGGGCGAGGAGCCGATGGCAGCGGCGCTCAAGGGCGCTGAACAAATTGGCTTCACGATTCTTTCGCTGACGGTATCGCTCATCGCGGTGCTGATTCCGCTGTTGTTTATGGGGGACGTCGTCGGACGCCTTTTCCGGGAGTTCGCCGTGACACTCGCCGTGACAATCGTCATTTCGGCGGTCGTCTCCTTGACGCTCACGCCGATGATGACCGCGCGCATGGTGCGGCACAATCCGAAAGAGAAGCAGGGACGGTTGTTCCGCGCCTCGGAGCGCGCCTTCGAGAGCATGATCGGCTTTTATGGGCGGACTCTGAAGTTCGTCCTCAGGCACCAGACGATTACACTGTTGGTCGCTGTGGCGACACTGATGCTTACGGTTTACCTCTACATTATCATCCCAAAAGGGTTTTTCCCGGTGCAGGATACCGGCGTCATCCAGGGGATTTCGCAGGCGCCCCCTACAATCGGGTCAAAGGAGATGGCGCAGAAACAACAGGAACTTGCCAAGGTCATTCTGCAAGATCCGGCGGTTGAGAGCCTGTCGTCCTTTATCGGTGCGGACGGCACCAACACGACGATTAACAGCGGTCGAATGTCGATCAATCTGAAGCCGCTCGAAGTGCGCAACATCAGCGCGTCCGACGTGATCCGCAGGCTCAACTCGGATCTTGAGCAAGTTCATGGAATCCATCTGTTTATGGCGCCCGTGCAGAACATCACAGTGGATGACCGGGTGAGTCGTGCCCAATTTCAGTACACACTCGAAGACCCCGATGCGAACGAACTGAGTGACTGGACCAACCGTTTCGTGGACAGATTGCAGAAATTGCCGGAACTGGAGGGTGTCGCCACCGATCAACAACCCGGAGGGCTTGCCGTACACCTGGCGATCGACCGGGTTACCGCGTCGCGGCTTGGAATCGCGCCGACGACGATCGACAACACATTGTATGATGCCTTCGGTCAAAGGCAGATCAATACGATGTACACCCAGGTCAACCAGTACCATGTGTTGCTGGAGGTTGAACCGCACTTTAAGCAAGATCCCGCAAGACTGAACCAACTTTACATTCTTTCCAACGCCTCTTCCGGTGCAACCGGCACCGCAGCCTCTACCTCGTTCTCGGCATCCGGATCGTCTTCCGCCGGGTCAAATGCTCTGACGGGTACCGCACTCTATGCTCCAGCGGCCAATACTTTGGCGCCTCCCTCGAACGCGCTGTCAGCGACAGTCGCCAGCACCGGCGCAGGCTCCGCGGGGTCGACCAGTTCAAACATCAGCAATCAAGTGCCGCTGAGCGCAATCAGTCATTTTGAAAAGACGACAGAACCGCTCTCCATCAACCATCAGGGGCAGTTTCCCGCGATCACTGTCTCGTTCAATCTCGCGGAGAATTCGTCGCTTGGAGATGCCATATCGGTGGTCGAGAACGTGCAGAAAGAGATGCACATGCCGGCCAGCATTCAGGCCGGCTTCCAAGGAACTGCGGCATCCTTTCAAGCCTCGCTGACGAATGAGCCACTGCTCATTCTTGCGGCCTTGGTCACTGTCTACATCGTGCTCGGTGTTTTGTATGAGAACTTTATCCATCCGATTACCATTTTGTCCACGCTTCCGTCGGCCTGCGTTGGCGCCTTGATCGCGCTGATACTGTTTCGGCAGGACTTGAGTGTGGTTGCGATTATTGGCCTGGTCCTGCTGCTCGGTATTGTAAAAAAGAACGGCATCATGATCGTTGACTTTGCACTACAGGCGCAAAGGCAGGAGGGAAAAAATGCGACAGAGGCCGCTTATCAGGCCTGCCTGTTGCGGTTTCGTCCGATCATGATGACCACCATGGCTGCTCTGCTAGCCGGTGTTCCGCTGGCTTTCGGTGCGGGAATCGGCTCGGAGTTACGACGCCCGCTTGGTATATCGATGGTCGGCGGATTGATATTCAGCCAGGTGCTCACGCTTTACACCACGCCGGTCATTTACATCTTCTTTGATAATCTCTCACACCGCTTCCCGCGTAAATCGACCAGCCCGGAATCCGGACGCGAGCTAGATCACACAGCGCTGGCATGAACATCTCCGCCCCGTTCATTCGCCGGCCAGTGGCGACGACTCTCATCACGGTGGGGATTGCATTTGCCGGGGTTCTTGCCTATCGGGTTTTGCCGGTATCACCCCTGCCACAGGTGGATTTTCCCACGATTTCAGTCAGTGCAAGCTTGCCAGGCGGGAGTGCGGAAATCATGGCTTCGTCGGTCGCCACTCCTTTGGAGCGGCAGTTCGGTCATATCGCCGGGGTGACGGAAATGACTTCGGCGAGTTCCCTCGGGACGACCTCGATCACCATTCAATTCGACCTCAATCGCAACATTGATGGAGCGGCCCGGGACGTTGAAGCTGCCATCAACGCGGCGCGGACATATCTACCTACGAACCTGCCGTCAAATCCGACATACCGGAAAGTCAATCCGGCGGATGCACCAATCATGATCCTTGGCCTGACTTCAGATAAATTCGGTCCGGCCAGGTTATACGACGCAGCTTCCACCGTCATCCAACAAAAACTATCACAGATCCAGGGAGTAGGCCAAGTCAACGTGGGGGGCGGAGCGCTGCCCTCGGTCCGCGTGGACGTCAACCCCGGGCAATTGGCGAACTATGGCCTGAGCATGGCGAACGTTCAGTCCGTGCTGAGCCTGCAGAACGCGGACCTGCCCAAGGGCCAGTTTACCGACGGCAACGTGACGGCGGATATTCTCGCCAATGACCAGATCTCCCACGCGGCGGATTACAAGCCGCTGATTATCGGCTACAACAAGGGCGCGGCCGTTCGCTTGTCGGATGTCGCCCAAGTGACAGACTCCGTGCAGAACATCCGGACCGGCGGGTTTTTGAATGGCAAGCGGGCGGTCACGCTGGTCATCTTCCGGCAGCCTGGCGCTAACATCATCGCAACCGTGGATCGGATCACGGCGGAACTGCCATCGATCAAGGCATCCATACCGTACGGAATTGATGTAACGGTCGTTCTTGATCGCACCACGACGATTCGTGCCTCGGTCAATGACGTCGAGCGAACGCTCATGATTTCGGTCGTTCTCGTCATCGTGGTGGTGTTCGTCTTCCTGCGCAATCCACGTGCCACGCTCATTCCCGCTGTCGCTGTGCCGGTTTCGCTCATCGGCACTTGTGCGGTGATGTACCTCTTCGGATACAGCATCGATAACCTCTCCTTGATGGCGCTGACCATCTCGACCGGGTTTGTGGTGGACGATGCGATCGTGGTGATGGAGAATGTCACGCGCCATCTGGAAGATGGCATGAAACCATTTGAAGCGGCGCTCAAAGGTACGGAGCAAATCGGTTTCACCGTATTCTCCATCAGCATCTCGCTCATTGCAGTGTTTATCCCCCTATTGATGATGGGCGGAATTGTGGGCCGTCTTTTTCGCGAGTTTGCCGTTACCCTCTCGACAGCCATCCTAGTTTCCATGTTCATCTCGCTGACCACGACGCCGATGATGTGCGCGTACATTCTGAAAGACGAACGCACGAAGAAACACGGTCGTATTTACCTGGCCAGCGAACGTGTCTTTAGCTGGGTGTTGTCGCTCTACCGGCATAGCCTGAAATGGGTATTGGCCAATCCCACTATTACGCTCGTTGTGCTTTTCCTGACCGTCGCACTCAACGTGGTGATGGTCGTCAGAATGCCGAAGGGCTTTTTCCCGCAGCAGGACACGGGGGCCATTGTGGGTGGAGTGCAAGGTCCTCAGGATTCGTCTTTTCCGGCGATGAACAATTCCATCCAGCAGATCGGTAACGTGATCAAGAGCGATCCGGCGGTCGCGAACGTCATTGTGTTCACTGGCGGAAATGGCGCAACAAATACCGGTTTTGTCTACATTGCGCTCAAACCATTGGCCGAACGCAAAATTGGGGCGGCGGAAATCATCAATCGCTTGCGCCCGAAATTAAACCGTCTACCAGTCGCTTCGGTATTCCTCCAGGCCGCGCAGGACCTTCGCATCGGCGGCCGAGCCAGTAATGCGCTGTACCAATACACGCTCCAATCCGACAATGCGCAGGACCTCGCCAAATGGGGCCCGATTCTGCTCAACGCGATGAAACATCTTCCCGGTCTACAGGACGTGAACTCAGACCAGCAGAATGGCGGACGCGATGAGCTGTTGACGTACGACCGCGTGACGGCCGCAAAGCTGGGGCTCACCGTGCAGTCGCTGGATACGGCACTTTACAACGCGTTCGGTCAATCGGAAGTCTCGGTCATCTACACGCAGTTAAACCAATATTATGTGATCCTTGAAGTGGCTCCGCAGTATTGGCAAAGCCCGGAGGGATTCAAATACACCTATCTGGCGAGCTCGAACAAAGGCCACATTCCCCTTTCGGCGGTGTCGACAACTCAGTCCAATACCATTCCGCTGGCGATCAATCACACAGGCTTGTTTCCCTCTGTCACGGTGTCATTCAATCTGGCACCAAATGTCTCTTTGAGTGATGCCACCACCCGGATCGCCGACATGCAGCGACGGCTCGGCACACCCACGTCGATCCAAGGCTTTTATGCGGGCACGCTGCAGGCCTACCAACAATCGCTGAGCACTATGCCAATACTGGTCGCGACGGCGCTGGTTGCCGTGTACATCGTTCTCGGGATTCTCTACGAAAGCCTGGTGCATCCCGTGACGATTATCTCCACCCTGCCGTCGGCAGGCGTGGGCGCAATGCTGGCGCTAACACTTTTCCAAATCGATCTAAACGTGATTTCCATCATCGGCATCGTGCTGCTGATCGGCATTGTAAAAAAGAACGCCATCATGATGATCGATTTCGCCCTGCAGGTGGAGCGGCAGGAAGGAAAGGGCCCCGCCGATGCCATTTTTGAAGCATGCACGCTGCGCTTTCGCCCAATCCTGATGACGACCATGGCAGCTTTATTTGGCGCGCTCCCCCTGGCCTTCGGGACCGGCACAGGATCCGAACTCCGGCAGCCGCTTGGGATTAGCATCGTCGGAGGGCTCGTAGTGAGTCAGTTGTTGACGCTCTATACAACACCGGTCCTCTATCTGGCGTTTGACCGACTCCGGCTGCGAATGCAGGGCAAGAAACTCGATGTATTTCACCAGGGAGGCATTGTTCCGAGCGATGCATAATAATGTCAGTGATAAGCCGCGACTGGATGAGTTCTGCCGAAGAACGCTCAGCGTCTGCCTTTGCGCGATGCTTTGTTCTCTGACAGGATGCTTGGTCGGGCCGAAATATCAGACGCCAGTCGCTACTGCGGAGAGCCTGCCGGCCGCGTATAAAGAGCGCCCGACACAGTCCCAGGGCGCCGGTGGCTGGAAGCCGGCACGGCCTCAGGACGCGATGCTGCGCGGACCCTGGTGGAGAATATTCAAAGATCCGGAGTTAGATGCTCTGGAAGCGCAAGTCAACATCGACAATCAAAACATCAAGCAATTCTTCCAAAACTACATGGAAGCGCGTGCCCTGGTGGCCGAGGCGAGAGCGCAGCTCTATCCGACTCTAACCGCGAACGCGTCCTATACGAGATCAGGCGTCGGGTCTGCCATACCGATCACCGCGATCATGTCGGCTTTGGATATCTCATGGGAGCCGGATCTGTGGGGGAAAGTTCGCAACGCAGTGCGCTCGGCACAATACACTGCCCAGCTCGACGCGGCCGATCTGGAGAATGAGCGATTAACGGAACAGGCCGATCTGGCCACGTTTCTCTTCGAAATCCGCGGACAGGATGCCCTGATAAAGGTCCTCAACGATACGATCGTGGCGGACCAGAAAGCGCTGGATTACAATCGCGCGCAATACGACACCGGGATCACTGATCAAATCTCGGTCGTCGAGGCTGAGAACACCCTGCAAAACGCGCAGGCCACTGCGACGAACCTTGGGATTGCCCGCGCCCAGTTTGAGCACGCCATCGCGGTTCTGATTGGCAGAGTCGCCTCGAACTTCTCCATCCCGGCAAAGGTCCTGAATAGCGCTCCGCCACCGATCCCGATTGGCGTGCCATCACAACTCCTTGAGCGCAGGCCCGACGTTGCCGCCTCGGAACGTACGATGGCCTCGGCTAATGCACAGATCGGAATCGCTTATGCCGCCTATTATCCCGTCGTTACTTTGAGTGGCCAAAGTGGATTCGAGAGTTCGAAATTCAGCAATTTATTCAATGCGTCCAATCACACTTGGTCCGTAGGGCCTTCGGTTTCCGAAACGATTTTCGACGCGGGTCTTCGCAGCGCCACGGTCCACCAAAACGTTGCCACCTATAATGCAGATCTGGCGGCCTACCGGCAGAATGTGCTCACGGCCTTTCAGCAGGTGGAAGATGCCCTCGCACAGGTTCGCATTTTGTCGAAACAATTAATCCAGCAACGGCAAGCCGAGCAGTCCGCCGAACAGTTTTTGAAACTTGAACTAGGCAGGTATCAAACAGGCATTGATCCCTACGTCGATGTCGTCACGGCCCAGACGACATTGCTCACCGACCAGCAAGCAGTGGTCACTGTTCAAATCCAACAGATGACAGGGGCCGTGGCGTTGATCATGGCCCTTGGAGGAGGTTGGGATATCTCGCAATTGCCTACTCCAGCCCAGGTTAGCAAAGCGCCGAGCAGGGCGGAGACGGCGATTCAGCGCTAGCCTAGTAAGTAAGGCGTCTCGCCTTACCCCGTAGTTTAGCCCCGGGTTTACCCGGGTTTACCCAGGGTTAGCCATAAAAATGTGTCTAGCCCTGAAGGGCTCCAGGAGTGGGAATGCGCACGGTTCCGATCGGGAGCTAATCCTTGCCCGTACCTATCGGCCCCTTCAGGGCCTATTCTCTAGGGTGGAATTAACCCAGGGTAAACCCTGGGCTAATCGATCTTGGCCCTTCGGGCCGTAATACCGGCGCTAACCGTTCGTGGTGTCAAAAAGTTGGACAAATGAGCCGGGTTTTTCAGGTACAGACCACTGGTCGGTTTGAGGTCGAAGACTTCGCTAAACAGATACACTGGGCTGACCAGCACAAACTTGAGCGATCGCGGGCTCTATATAAATATGTTTTTCGCGTCTGTTTCTTATACGTCTGGGTTGCGAAAGAGGGTAAGGCGAGACGCCTTACTTACTAACGGGCGCCACCTTGTTAGCCGAGCCACTGCGGGTTGTGAGCTGTTCCGTCGAAGTGTTGACTGATCTTATATAACTCGAATCGACCGTTCGCTGCGGCTTCCCGGGTGCGGCCGAGCAGAGCGGCGATCTCTTGTTTGGTCATCGGCTTGAAGGTGCGAGCAGCTTCAATCGCTTGATCGAGAACCTCCAATTTGTCAATCCCGGTAATCACCACCGAAGTGGGCAAAGTCATGGAATAATGCAGAGCCTCAATCGGCTGCACGGTTTTGCTTTGCAAAATATAATCGTCTCCAAACGTTTTCATGGCTTCCACTCCGATGTTGGCCTTCAGCAGAACTGGTAAAACCTGGTCCTCAAAACTCCGGAAGTGCGCGTCCATGACATTGAGCGGCATCTGAACGGCGTCGAAATGAAATTGATTTCTTGCCGCAGTATCGAGCATCCGAAGATGAATAAAGGGATCTTTGTGACCGGTAAAACCGATGTAACGGATCTTTCCCGCTTTTCGAGCCTCCAACATGGCCTCTTGAGCTCCACCCTCGCTAAAGATCCGGTCGGGATCCTCAGGGCGAATCACTTCGTGATGCTGGAGGAGATCGATGTGATCGGTTTGCAGCCTTTTAAGTGATTCGTCCATCTGCCGTGCCGCTTCTGCCTTGGTGCGACCATCGATCTTCGTCATGAGGAAGACCTTTTGACGGTAACCATCCCGCAGGGCCTTGCCCATCCGTATTTCGCTGTTGCCGTTGTTGTAGTCCCAGCAGTTATCCATGAAGCTGATCCCGCGATCGATAGCACTTCGAATGATTTTGGTACTGTCCGCTTCCGACAGTTGTGCCTTGCCGATATGGTATCCTCCAAGACCAATGACGGAGACTCTTTCATTGGTCCTTCCGAGAGTGCGATAAAGCATATCGCCGCTGCGGGTCTCTGTTTGCCGTCTTTGCTCGGAACGTTCCGTTGCGGCTTGGGCGATCGCTTCGATCGGGCGGAAAATACCGTGGCCGGCGGCGGCTGCGAAAAGTAGCGAGCTTGAAGTATTCTTCAGAAAACTTCTTCGATTGATTTTCATAGGGTTTCCTCTCCACTGATCCGTCTAAACGTGACTATGCATTCATTTTCGAGTTTTGACTAGCGTTCGGCTAATCAAGGCGCTTTACGGTACCATCTTGCCAGTTTCGCGAAGAAATCCTCCAAGATGAACCTTTGGTCGATGGCATGGTAGACTCGAATGGGTCGGTTTCGACCGGTGTGGACGTAGTTCATTTCCGCGTTAAACTCGGGCGCAGGGCGCCACTGGGACCACCCGCAATCCGGGTACATCATCACGCCGATCGCCGGCGAATCTCCAAGGGAACGATGCTCGATATGGCCTCCGTGCGGGTACAAATTGTTCCATTCGACAAGCTGTTCGACCAGGTACTTGCCCAGCGGCCCCTTATCGTAGACTTTTTCGACCAGTTCGGCATAGCTGACGGCCATTCTTTTGTAGATCGTGCTCGGGATCTGCCACAGTTCGACTTTTGACCGGAAGACCACGTTCGCCGCGGTCACATCATTCCAGAGGTTGTACTCCCAGCCGCCGACGGGCCAGTCCTCGCCGCCGATCCAAACAACCCGAACTTTGCGCTCAGCGATGGACGGGTTTTCCAAGAGCGCCGAAGCCATGTCGGTCAGAGGGCCAAGAAAAGCGACGTGCAGGGGCCGGGGATCGTCCTTTAAAGCTTCTTCGATGATGAGGGCTGATCCTTCTGAAGGAACAGGAGTCTTCTCGTCGGGAAGCATCGCGGCAGCGCCGGGACGGACCGAGACACGGCCGTTGAGATCCATCAGGTCAAGCAACTTCAAGACCTCTTGGTGGCTGGCCTGTAAGCTCCCTGGTCCTCGTCGGTCACCGAAATGAGCCGGGATAATGCCGTGAAGCTCAAATAACGGTGTTAAAATTGCGTGTACGATAGCGTATTGATCATCGGCCTCGTTCTTGGCGTCGGTGTTGAGAATAACGCGGACTCTATGCGCGGGTTCAGGGACAAAGAGTGGATCCATAGATTTGTTAAGAGGAATATTGAGCTTGAATGATTATTTTACCGCCCCTCCGATTCCGGCGACGAAATAACGTTGGCAGAACAGGAACACTAACACGATCGGCACCACAGAAATCAGGACCGCGGCGGCCAGTTGGTCGTACTGCGTGGAAAACTGAGTGCTGAACTGAACGAGTCCAAGCGGCAGCGTCCGGAGCTCGTCCGAACGCAAAAAGATCTGGGCCAGGATAAACTCGTTCCAGGTAGCGACACCGTCGAGGATACAAAGGGAAACGACCGCTGGCAGCGCCAGTGGCAAAGCGATGCGGTAGAAAATCTTCCACCAGGAACAACCGTCGATTCGTGCCGCTTCAATGATGGCCACTGGTACCGTGCGGAAAAAGCCCCTCATGACTAACACCCCGAACGGGACTCCAAAACCGATGTAGAGAATGGTTAAACCAGTTAACGTGTCAATGAGGTTGAGCGCGTTCATCAACAACGTAAGCGGCACCAGCGTCATCTGCATCGGTACGATCAGTCCGATGAGAATGTAAGTGAATATCCGGTCTGCCCATTTAAAATGCATGTGCGTCAAAGCAAAAGCTGCCATTGACTCGAGAGCAATCCCGATCGGAACCTTGAAGCCGGTAACGAGAACACTATTCCAGAAATAGTTTTTCACGCCGGTTTCCCAGGCTTCGCTGAAGTTTGCCCACCGGATAAATTTCGGAAGCGAGAAGGCCCCATTGACGGCAAAATCACCCGCATCTTTCAATGCCGTAAGAATCAGCGTGATCACTGGGGCAAGCCAAAACAGGGTCGCCAAAATCAACCCGGCATAAAAGAGAATGACCTTAGTCGATTTGCCTGGGGCAGAGGCGTTTTGGGAAAGCGGCTGACTCATGTTTTTCGCGTCATGAAGCGGATGTAAGGAATGGCGAACATCAGCGTGAGCAAAAAGAGAACGACCGCGATGGCCGTGCCCAACCCCACTTGGTTATAATTGTAGGTTAAGAAATACATCCAGGTGCTCAATAGCTGAGTTCGGTTGGCCGGACCGCCGTTGGTCATGGCATAAATGATGTCATAAGCTTTCAGAGCGTTGATGGCGGTGATCGCCAGGACGACTAAAGTCGTTTCCCGCAGCAGGGGAAAAGTTACGTAGAGGAAACGTCGGACCGGACCGGCGCCTTCGACTTTGGCCGCTTCATGCAGTTCTTCTGGAATGGTTTGTAGTCCAGCCAAAAAAAGGAGCATCGGAAGGCCGACGGCATTCCAGGTAGCGGCGAGGATGACCGGGTAAAGGGCAATATTTGGGTCCGAGAGCCAATTGCGGGTAAAAGCCTTTAAGCCCGCCGCGGTCAGCGCTTGGTTCAGCAACCCGAGGTCGGGATGATAGATCCAGGTCCAAATCAATCCGACGACCGCTAAGGATAGGACCGAAGGAAAGTAGAAGATACTTCGGAAAATGTGACTTCCGCGAAACTTTGAATTCAACAGGATGGCTAACCCGAGCCCAGTGCTGGTAGGTAAAAGTAAAGCGGCGACCAACCAGATCGCATTGTTCTTGAGGGCAACCCAAAACACGTCATTCTGGGTCAGCAGAATTCCGTAATTCTCAAGTCCGACGAAGACCTTGGTGGGTGCGACTCCGTCCCAACGAAAGAGGCTCAGCCAGGACGAGTAGATCATCGGATAGACGACCACCACGCTATAGATTATGAGAGCAGGGGCGAGAAATAGCCAGGGTAAGAATCGGAGTTGGTCGTCACTTGCTTTCGCGGATTTCGACGCGCGCGACATCAGACCGGCGGTTTTTTCAGGAGTCGACGCAGTAGCCATTTTATGACATCAGGAATTTAAAAGGGACGAGAGAAACTCCTCGTATGGGAGATTCCTTTTCCCGGGGCCGATCTCTCAAGCTCGGTCCCGGGAGTGGGCACCCTGCGATCGCTCACTTATGTACAGCTTTGTACTGATCGACGGCTTTTTGGATCTGCGCGCAGGCAGCCTCCGGTGTAATGGTGCCTAACACGAGCGAGTCCTGCGCTTGGAAAAACGCATTCACGAGCTCCTGTGGCAGGGCTTGGTCGGTGGGGAGATAGAGCTGCACCTCTCCTTGAAGCCACTTCGCCATTTGCGTAGTGATCGGGTGATCCTCAGGCGGCAGAACCCCAACCACGGTGCTTGGCGCACCGAACTCTCCGATGTGGCGCTTGGCTACTTCTGGAGTCGTGACGAACGAAGCAAATAAGAGCGCGGCCTTTTGCTGGTCTGGCTTTGACTTGGCCCAAAACTGCAACTGTTCCTGAAAACCGGAAACTCTTACCGGCGTCTGGTCGGCTGGGGCAATGATGGGCACGTAGTTGTTGGGATCTTCATGCGAGGCGATGATGTTCTGGTCTTCGATCCAAGGCCCTTGGAAGATCATGGCGGCCTTGTCCTGCTGAAGCAGTGGCAACGCCTGGGCGGGATCAAGAGAAATGAAACCGTCGTTAAAGTAGCCTTTGGTTACCCATTCCTTCAGCTTGGTGAAGGCTTTAATCACCTCAGGTGAAGTATAGGATGCCTCCAGCGAAAAGAGTTTGTCGTGCATGGCTGGACCCGCAAAATGTTCAACGAAGAAATCGGTGGTTCGCATGGTCATCCAGCTAAACTTTCCTCCGCACGCGACGGGGATAATTCCTTTGGATTTAAGTGTTTCGCAGACCTTTTCCAGTTCGTCGAATGTCTTCGGCGCGGTCAAACCGAATTTATCGAAGAGACTCTTTTTATAAAAGATTGTCATTGGGCGCACCCAGACGGGTATCCCGTAGAGCTTGCCCTTGTTGCGGGCCAGTTCGAGCGCCGACGGTACGATGTTCTTGTCCACCCCGTACTCAGCCATTAATTGTGGGGTAATTTCGAGGGCGTGTCCTCCCTCATCGTACGGAGAGGCCAGACTGCCACCCCAGTTAAACCAGGTGTCTGACATCTTACCGGCGGCAGAAGCAACGCGGACCGCCTGTTTCATTTCGTCGGTGCTGTACTTCGTCCATTTAACTTTCAGATTGGGGTAGGTCTTCTGGAAATCATCAATCATGATTTGCCAGGGTTGGGTGGCAATGCCCCATAAAGTGAAAGTGACATTGCCGGAAGGTACCGGAGGTTTAGCGGAATCTTGCGCCATACCGGAGAAGGCCATGGCGGCCAGAACTCCTGCCGAAGAGAGGAAACGAACGAAGCGAAATTTCATGGTGGGGGTGGTTCTATTATTGAATCTGATTGTTAGGTGGTGGTGAAAGGTGCAAACCCTCAAGGGTTTAGTTAGTTAGGTTGGGGAAAAGACTTGTCTACCAAGGGGGGAGTTGGCGTCGGTCTAGTGTCTGGTCAACAATTGCCGGGCGGTCGCGGCGAGACCGGGACCGTCGATGCCGTAGTGGTGGAAGATCTCCTCCTGGCTTCCCGTTACGGTGTGATCGTCGGGAAAACCTACAATTCTAAAGCGGCTTGGGAGGCCTTCCTGGAGCAGCAAACCTGCGCAGGCCTCGCCGAGGCCGCCGTTTACGCTGTGCTCCTCTACCGTAATCACTGCACCTGTTTCCGCGGCGGCTTGCCGCACCGCAGCCAGGTCCAGCGGTTTGAGTGTGTGCAGACTTAACACCCGGCATTGAATGCCCTCTTGGGCCAGCAATTCCGCTGCTTCAAAGGCCGGCGCCACCGTCTCGCCACAGGCGAGAAAGGCGAGGTCGGTGCCTGCACGGATCAACGACGCTTTGCCGAATTCAAAGCCCGGTTCTAAGCGCGGCAAGAGCGGCATCCGTTTCTTACCAAAGCGCAGATAGACCGGCTTGGTTGATTGGGCCGCCGCTCGCACTGCCGCCCGCGTTTCGAAATTATCGGCCGGCGCCACAATCGTGATGTTGTGGATCGCACGCAGCGCGGCGTAGTCGTGCAAGGAGTGGTGGGTAGTTCCCAGGGCGCCGTAACTAACCCCAGCGCTGATGCCGACCGCCGTAACCGGACGGTCCGAGTAGCACAAGTCGTTTTTAATCTGCTCCAGCGAGCGTGCGGTGAGAAAACAGGCCGGCGATACGGCAAAGACATTCTTTCCCGCCGCCGCCAGCCCGGCTGCTACGCCGACAAGATTCTGTTCGGCAATGCCTACCTCGACGATTTGTCCCGGCGCTGCCTTAGCAAAAGGCGCCAGCTTGGCCGAACCTCTCGAATCGCTGGTGACCACCAGGAGGTCAGAATCCTGGCGCGCCAGTTCAAGCAACGTGGTGGCGAATGCCTCTAAGTTAGCTTGGGCAAGTTCCATTAGGGCAATGCAGCTTCCGCCGCCTCCAGTTCAGCCATGGCACGAGCAAATTCGGCGTCGCTGGGCACGCCGTGGTGCCACTTCGCCACATTTTCCATGAAACTCACGCCTTTGCCTTTCCGAGTTCTGGCCAGGACAAGGCTCGGTTTGCCAGGTCGGAAGGGCACCCTTTCAAGGGCGCGAAGCAACTCCCCGATGTCGTTACCGTCGCAGCGCTGCACCGCAAATCCGAAGGCTTCAAACTTTTCATCCAGCGGCGCCAGTTGGCAGACGTCCTCGGTGGAGCCGGTAATCTGCAGTCCGTTGCGGTCGACAATAGCGACCAGATTATCCAACCGGTAGTGAGCGGCCATCATGGCTGCCTCCCAGTTCGAGCCTTCGGCCAGTTCGCCGTCGCCCAACAGGGTAAAAACCCGGTAGTCCCTGCGGTCCATTTTGCCCGCCAAGGCGATGCCCCCAGCCACCGCCAGCCCGTGACCGAGCGCCCCGGTGTTCTGTTCCACCCCGTAAACATCGCGCGTGGGATGGCCGATATAATGCGAGGCGTAACGGTTCAAGGTTTCCAGGTCCTTTTTTGGGAAAAAGCCTCGGTCGGCCAACACGACAAAGAGCGCCTCGGCGCAATGACCTTTGCTCTGGATATAATAGTCACGGTCGGGACGCTTAAACGTCTCCGGGTTGACCCGGAGGATGCGGTTGTAGAGCACGTTGAGGATGTCGAGGCAGGAGAGATCGCCGCTGG
>Ga0210395_10001231_pt1 | contig 19883 bp, 18 predicted proteins | sample IncBWH4OmetaG_FD_150861 | JGI IMG/M metagenome (GOLD analysis project Ga0210395, IMG submission 150861) | Forest soil microbial communities from Barre Woods Harvard Forest LTER site, Petersham, Massachusetts, United States - Inc-BW-H-4-O ...
AAGAAGGCCCGTTCGAGGCAGTACACCTGATAGCGCAGGCCAAAGCTCTGCTCGAGCAGCTCCGGTGTGTCGTCGATCTCGCGACATTGAAAGTACTGAGGGCGGTTCTCGACCAGCAGGCCCAAGCGTGCGGCTTCTGCCGATGTGCTATTGCTCATGAGCACGGCCTTGCGGTCCGACGATGCCTGTTGCCGTGCTGCCGTGTGACATGAACCATCTTCGCTCATTTCTTCTCCGACGGGGAAGAATGATTCGAGCAAGTTCTGCCGAACAACCAGCGATCGGGAGTAGTACTTATCCTGTAGTTAATAGGTGTGGTAACTACATCACAAACCCACCATCCTGCTACCAGCTACGAAGGCGAAGAAAACGAAGGAGAGAACGCGGATCTAAGACCTGGTGGTTCCCTTCGCCCTCGCTGCCGTCGCATAGGCAAAGACCCCCCGCAGGTCAGAAATGGTAGAGGACTGGTCGGCGCAGTCCCTTCGGCACCGCTGATGATGAGTGGTTCTCAGATAACACGCGCCTAATCTCTAATGCGATTTCTAAGAGTTTCGGGCTATCTGTGTTGTCCAGCAGGACGATCAATTCCCTGTGTTTGGGAATGCGCTGTATTAGAGATTGGAATCCAAAGATTGCTCCTCCATGCATTGGTAAGGATTCGGCAGCATAAGGTGAATTGGCTGGCGGTATCAGCATGACCCACCCATACCCATAATTCTCCAGGTTGCGTTTGAAAAGAAGATCGCGCAGACTTGCTGGAAGAAGGCGCTCGCCGTATAGCGCTTGATCCCACAAATAAAGGTCGCCAACAGTCGAGTACAATGCACCCGCCGCAAACGGAATGGACATGTCGTAGTAGCGGGCGTTCTGGAGACCTGACTTGGAGCGTTCATATCCTCCCGCACGATGGGGAAGCACAGTCTCTGAGTGCGTATACCCGGAATTTTTCATCTCCAGCGGTGTGAAGATGCGGTCTCTAAGCAGCGTCTCGTAAGACACGCCGGAGACCTGTTCGAGAATCGCTCCAAGCAGGAAATAGCCGGAATTGCTGTACTCGAAGTTCGTTCCGGGTTCGAACTGCAGATCGCCGCTGCAATATTTCTGCGCAAATTCCTTGACGCCATATGATGTTCGGCTTGCCGGGCCCTCGAGAAACCCTCGCAACTCTGTAAAGCTAGGCACGCCCGAAGTATGAGACAGCAACTCACTGACGGATACTTGATCTCCTGTGTCCTTGCGGTAGTAAGGAAGGTAGTCCGAAAGATGTCCATCGAGTCGAATCTTGCGTTCGTTTACAAGCTGCAAAATGAGGAGCGCAGTGAATTGCTTCGTCATCGATCCGATTTCGAACTTTGTTTCCAAATCATTTGGGATTCTCCACTCCAGATTCGCAAGTCCAAATCCTCGCTCGTAGATTATGTGGCCTTCGCGGGCGACAAGGACCGTCCCGTTGAAGTCACCGGCACCGGAGCGCGTTTGCATGATTTGATCTATCCGTCCTGCCGCCACCTGTAGGGGTCCTTGCTGGGTCGACAAGAGCACTGGCGCGACGAGCACGGCAAGTAGCCATCCGGGTCTAAGAATTTTCATAGGGCAAATAGGTTCTCTTTGAAGGCTGCAAGAATGATAGTCGATAGGGGCAATCCGCCTCTGCAGCAATCAGTTCTTCCCGGATCGGCTAACCGGAAGTTATCCAGAAACCGCTGGTTGTCTTAACGGAGCTGCGCGCCGCCGCAAACGTAATTCACTTGGTCATTGAGCGAGGGGACTCGAACCCGCAGCCTCTTGCGTGACAGGCTGGCGTTCTGGTTTCTGCGCGGTCTTCCCCGTATGGACAAAAAACTCGTCCTTTTATAGTCGCCGCCCTGAGCCAGAACGAATTGCCCTGCTTGTCTCGATGATAAATCAGGCCGGGAAGTCTTCTTGCGATGGGACATTCCCGGTATCCTTAATATATGACATATGCGCTGACTGCGAGCCCGGCGCCCGCTGTCCCGTCGACTTTATGCTGCTTCCCTCTCGTAGTACTTCAGCAGACCTGCTAGTCGTTCTCGCGACAGTTTTGGCTCTCTTCGGCCATGCAACGGCGGAGAGCAACCTCGACCTGCAGGCATTGATTGCCTCGGCGGAGTCCTTTGGTGGTCCCGGCATACCGGTGCCGTCCCGGAACAGTGCCCTGCTACGCTGGTGTCTCGCAAATGGCCTGCAAGTAGTCCAGCCGATGACGTTAATGAGCATCGGGCTTTACAATGAGCCAGCCGGTGCATGGCTGCCTTCGGTTTTGTTTTGAGCCATCCGAGTGCGCTCACAGAAATGTGGGGGCTGGAACCCAAGTTACCGGTAAGCCGACACAGGAGTTTGTCACACCACGCGGAGCGGTTTTAGCGTGGCTTCCCTTCGTGCTGATGTCCGGGTAGCTCGTGTTCATTGCCGGCGTCATGATCGCCTTTGACTACGCGGCCTCTCCCATCTCTCGCCTCGTTGCCGTGGAAGTGGTTGTTGGCCTGATCTCCGCGCGCAGGCATCGGTCCTCTGTAGCCGTGATGAGGGTCAAACCGGTTATCGACATGGCCGGAGAAGTGGTCAGGGCCGTGGAACCAGGGGCCAGCTCCAATAAACACGCCGCCAACAAACCAGTCGGGCCCGTAGTAGCCGTAAGGCGCGCAGGTGTATGGAGCGTACGAGAAGTACCCATACGGGCACACGGGCGCCTCCCCAATGCTGACGGCGACCTGGGCTGACGCCGGCGGCGCACAGCACAACAGGGCCATGGTGAGAGTTGCGAAAACAAGGGCCAGAGTTTTGGCCATGATTCCTCCTCGATGCGTTGAGACCGGAATTTCCGTTTTGCCTTTCGGCTGCGAACCAATATACCCCATTTGCCTCCGCTCGCGATCTTTTCGCATCTATTTCCATCTCCAATCAAATCACGAATCGGCTTTGATTTGCGCTACGTTCAGAAACGCGCTTACCGGACAAATGCAGAAGCTGCGATGCGGATAGAGCTGATTGGTCCCTCATTTGAGCGGGGCTCTCGCAGTGAGTTGAATGTTGAATGGTGGGCTTTGCCGTTCGTAGAAATGGTCGTAATGGAAATATCCGTTCCACGCCGCACAGTCCTTAATGTGCCATGTTCCGCCAACCTGTCGCCACTTTACTGACAGTTGTCAGGTTCCTTCTTTCAATCGCAACGCTCTATTGGATATAAGTCTTCCACTCGTCATGTTGCGCGCCTGCTCGGCGCCCTAGATTTGCCAAGGCACCTACGATCCGATCATAGCCCCCAGCTCGGATTTTCCCTCGCCATCTGCACAACCAAGCGCTCGGTTTCCTGATCTACTTTTGGACGCCCTACACTTCGACGGAATTTCGACCCATCAAATTTGTTCGCGATGAGCTTCCGATACCAACCCAGAATCGTTTCGGGCTTGGCCGTTGCCGCCACGTCCTCCAGAGCCTTTCGAGGCAGGCGGTGGCCGATCTCGGCCAGCGTCGCCTTTGCCCTTCGGAAAGGAGCAGCCGACCCTTGATCTGGCCGCTGGGTACCAGCAACGGCGCCGGCTACTCAACTGAATAGGACAGATTAATTAGTTAGTCTGTCGATCAGCGATGTTCTTGATCACATCGCCCAAGAATGAGCGTACATTGGCCAGTCAACTCATGGAAGGAGTTACTAGGCAGAGTCACGGCAGGAACGTCGCAGAAACTACTTTCTGCTGTGCCACTGTATAACTAGACGAGAGTGTTATGCCGTGAACAATGCTTTGAGTTTAGTCGTGCAAATCAAACCGAGAAGCCCAGCACCCAGAAGGAGAAAACTGGATGGCTCTGGGGCTGCAACTGAACCCGCATTTGGATTGAACCCGCTGTCCGAAATCAGGCTTGCGCCAGAGACAAGGGCTCCATTGGAGTCATAGACACTCGCGCCGGTGATGGTCGCGGGATCAAGAAAATTCGCGCCCGCGCTACATGTATCGAAGGAAGCACTGCAGCTTGCGCCTACAAAAAGCTGCAGAGTTAACTGTGTGGAACCGTCCGATATGTTCGTACCGACGATCAAATTCGTAGCGCCACTGCTTAATTGTAGTTCCCCACTCGGTCCTGGAACGCCTCCAATGCTGATCGCCTCCAGGCCGGGATAATAGAGATATGCGTTCTCAAAAGGACAAGATTGGCCAGGTCCTAGTCCAAAGCATCCCGAAGTGCTGCCCGAGAGAAGGCCAATAATAGTAAGGTCAAAGTCCGCGGTTCCAGATTGCGCACCTGCCACGGCAAAGTTATACAGAATTGTGACTAAGGCGCTACTCGAAGATCCCAGCGAACCGGGGGAATTGACACTTGTTGACACCCCGAATATTCCTGTAGCGAGGTTTCCTGAGGCGGTAGCTACATCTCCATATGTGGCGCTGCTGCAAGAAGCCGTTGCTGAACCGCTTGTGACAGTTTGATTGCAATTTCCGCCTGGGGGGCCGCCGGTCACCGTGAGGCTGTCGCCAAATACAGGTCTACCAAGGATGCCCGTCAGGAGAAACAAAACTGACGCGACAACTACCAACTTTCTCCACTTGAGAGACCCTGTTGATTCCATTGTCCTTCTTCCTCTTCCGGCGTTACCGTGCCGCAAAGCTGCTGGGCTCGCCACTCCCACTGCAGGAAGTAACACGGCCGCCGTTTGCTGTCCTTACCGAATCCTTACCGAAATCTCAAAAAAGTTCGAAAACGGTCTGAAGGCAGGCTTAAACTGGTTTGAGTCCTACCATGAGCAACGGGATTGCCTATGTTTTTCCGCCCTATCATTTGGATCCGGCCCAAAGGCTGCTGACGCGCGATGGCCAGCCTATCTATCTGACCCCTAAGGAATTCGACACGCTTCTAGCGTTGGTGGAAGCCGCCGGAACGATGGTGGAGAAGGAAGCGCTGATCGCCCGCGTCTGGCCGGAGACCTTTGTCGGTGACGGCAGCCTGGCCAGAAACATCTCCGTTCTCCGTAAAGCGCTGGGAGGGGAGGTGATCGAGACGCTCCCGCGGCGGGGATACCGCCTGACCGTTCCAGTCACGGTAGTCGAAGTCAATGCAGGCCCGCGCTCAATTCCGGCCTATGGAGCGGCATCGGAACAGCCAGTCTCGCCAGACGCCATCCCCAAGGGAACTCCATGGTGGAAAAGAAGGCTGGTAGTAGGTGCGGCAATTGGAGCGCTGGCGTTGCTTAGTATCGCGGTGTCCTCTCGGCTGTTGGCTTTGCGCTCTACTGGAACTGGAGTTTCGGCTGGGAAGCCAAATGTCCTGCAATCTGTTGTGATTCAGAAAGAGGGCGCGATCGATCCGCTCGACGAGGGGTTCAAGCTGTATGCGTCTGACGGGCAATACCAGCACGTAATGCGCAACCTCCAAAATCGCGGATATGACCGGTGGAAGCTCATCACAAAGGATCAGAATTACTACTATCGTCCCCTAAGCGAGGCTGAAAAGAGTTTCGTCCTGCAAAGGGATTGGAAACTAAGTTGCGTCTGCGCTGTCGAAAAAGGTGCTGCATGGGCAACCATTGACCTTGGTGCAGACCGAGGACTGCCACGTTTCGATATTCATCTCTTTCGGGAGGGGAACAAATCTTTCGTGGGGCTTGTAACCCAAATCTCTCCCGAGGGACAATGGCTTCCCAGATTTGAATTCTCCGGAGCGGCAGACGTTGATCATCCTCACACCTACGAACTGAGGTATGACCATGTGACGGGTTCCGCGAGTTTGTGGATTGATGGGCAGAGGTTGGCTTCCGGGTACCGTGGTCATCTCCAGTTTCGTGAAAACACGGGTCTCAACTTCGGGGTATCGTCCCACCTCGACGCGGACACCGGCATCGGAGTGTTCCGCGAGGTGCGATTCGAAGCGCAATGAATCTTGGTCAATTTACCTGCTCAGGACGGCCTCACCGCGCGCTGCCCTGGCCGCGTGGCGACACCAGGCGTACGCAGAGGGAGACGTAATCGGAGCCACGCCGTCGACCTAAGAGTGTATTGGACTAAACCGCCGGCAGGGTGCGTGCGCTATGGGTTTTGATTGGTGAAGTGGGAGTCTGAGCTGTAGTCGGTAAGTTCGCAGCGAATCCTTCGGTTCTCGGCTATGTTCAGAATCAAGCCACTTTGAGGTTTGGGTCCAACATCCTTATTCTAAGTCCTTGAAAATGAATCGGCCGATTCGCCTGCCTGATTAAGATATTCGGTGCGGTGTCCGAATGCTGGTGAGTTGTGTTGACCGAACCGATCAAATTCTGGATGGCCCTACGGCCGAACAGAAATCCCTGCTTCACCAACTTGGACTCAGCCTCCCCGAACGGCTGAAATCCCTTTCAAAATGTAGTGCAGACTGGGCGATCGCCTGAACTGATTCTGAAAGGGTTAGCTGGTTTCCCAATACTAATCTGGCGCGAAACTCCCTCGAAGTCGACTTTTGGCTGGGAACAATGCCCAGGTTGACCGCCATCCGCACATCTCAATGAGTGTAATCGCCGGTTTGCGCCAGTCATCCGCCTAAAGTACCCTCTGAGTGTCACTCCACGATGCAGATTTCGCTTCGATCCTGCGACCTTGTACCGTTCGAACAGGCGATGCAAAATCCGACCGCTCTTGAAGAGCGCCTCGGGGCCGCATCGCGAGTGGCTGGGAGGACTTCGCGGGTGCCATGAGAGTGTCGCTGGACAGCGCGCGCACGTAGCCGCACGAGCACTCTGAATACCTGCGCGGTGCTTTTGGCGCTTTCGCTTATTACAAGCAGATACGAAATCGTAATCAACCTCCGTCGCGTGAGTTGGTTGAAGACAACAAACAAATAAACAAGAAAATCTATGACTTGGAAAGCGAACACGCTGACAGCTCTCATACTCTCTTTACTCCTCGGCTCGGGAACAGCGCTCTGCCAGTTTCCTCCGTTCCAATTTCTGCAAAAGCCTGGGCCTTATCCCGTGGGCCTGAAGGTGGTGAATCAATACGATCCCTCACGAAAGTTTCCGGCTACACCCGATCGTCCCGAAGCACATGGACGACAAGGAAGCCGTCCTCTGCAGACGCTCATCTGGTATCCAGCACTGCAAAGCAGTAGTAAGCCAATGACAGTTGAAGATTATGTGGAGTTGGCGGATAGAGAGATTCACTTTGAGACGCCTGACCAGGAGCACAACAAATGGCGCAGACGATTGAAGAGTTCCTTCGATATTTCTCTGTGGGCAGTGCGCGACGCGAAACCGGTTGAACAACGCTACCCGGTTGTCATTTACGCTCCCAGCGATTCATCCATTGCCTGGGAGAACGCTGATCTATGCGAATACCTTGCAAGCCATGGCTATGTCGTTCTTGCCACTCCTTCATTGGGACCGTCGACGCGCGATATGACTGACGACCTGGCGGGGATTGATACGCAAGCTCTCGACATCTCATTTCTTATTTCTTATGCAAATGGCCTGCCTGATACGGATTCATCGAAGGTCGCCGTGGTGAGCTTTAGTTGGGGAGGAATATCGAGTTTGTTCGCTGCTGCGCGGGACCCCCGCATTCAGGTTTGGCTGAGATGGACGGCAGCATGCGCTACTATCCAGGACTTGTCGCAAGCGCTGGAGACATTCATCCAGAGCAGTTGAAGATGCCGCTTCTGTTTTTTACCGCAAACGATATGAGTTACATTGAGGATCTTGATGCGTACCATGGCCCGCCCAATGAAAGAATAGGACGCAGCGTTCTTAACGCATGGACACACGAAGATGTCACAACTGTAAACATGGTGGGCATGTCCCATCCTGAATTTTGTTCCATGTTTCAGCGCATGAAGAACGCCGAAACATTCGCGGAAGATCAGGTCGCAGATTATGGACGGGAAGACGAAAATACAAGTTATTCATGGGTTGCACTTTACATGCTTCAGTTTCTGAATGCCTACGTCGGACCTGACGCTCCGGCGATGGCGTTTCTGGGGAGAACTTCGGCCGAAAACGGCGTCCCCAGGCACATCATGGAAATCAGATTCAACCCGAAGTCGTTTGCCGAGACAATGCGATCGGCAGCTCGAACAGGAGAAGAGAGCGCGTGGAAAGCGTTCCAGAGTTTCGCTGCCAATCCCATGCACCGTTACATGACTGGAGAAGAGAGGACGATAAATAGGCTTGGCTATGCCTTCCTTCAGGAAAAAGACCCTTCGTCAGCCGTCGTGCTTTTCAAATTGAATACAAAGGCTTATCCCGATTCCGCGAATGCGTGGGACAGCCTTGGAGATGGTTACGAGGCGACGAACGATATCCGAGATGCGCGTATGGCATATGCGCGGTCTGTCGAGTTGAATCCTGACAATGAGCACGCGAAGGGTGAGCTGGTTAAATTGCGCAAATAGCGTCTACGATATAAGAGAAAACTGGTACTTGACCTGGTGTGACTCGATATCGTGAAGGTGTTTCTGAGGAGAACTTCCGCTGAAAACGTCGTTCTGAAACACATCATGGAAATCAAAATTCGCACGGCGCAAACCTCTGCTATCACAGATCCCGTGCAACCCGAAATTACCGACGGTACTTGCTTTTTGACGGGCTAAACGCTTAGATTTGCCGCAAGGTTTGACCAAGACGAAGCTGCGAAGGCGACCCGCGCCTAGTTAGTTAGGTAGATTTCGGAGGCTGACCTATGCGGACGCTCTGGCAGGACTTGCGCTACGGGCTGCAAATGTTCGGAAAGAATCGCGGCTTCACCGCCGTGGCCTTGCTGACGCTTGCGCTGGGGATCGGCGGGAACACGGCGATCTTCAGCGTGGTCAACTCGGTGCTGCTGCAACCTCTGGATTACAAGAATCCGGACCGGCTGGTGGATTTGAATGCGCAGAGCGAGCGGCGGGGAATCGCATTGGGGGGCGTTTCTGTCCCGGAATTTCTAGAATGGAAAAAACAGGCGAGGGCATTCGAAGGCATGGCCGCCTATCGATTTTGCGCGTTCACATTCACGCAAGACACAGGCGCGCTGCGGGTGGACGGATTCGAGGTTTCGCCAGAACTCTTCGCGTTGCTGGGCGAGGTTCCGCTGATGGGACGTTTCTTCACGGACGGAGATGATCGTCCGGGAAACGACAACATCCTGGTCGTGAACGAGACATTCTGGCGGACGCAGCTGGGCGGAGATCCAGGAATCATTGGCAAAACGCTGCGAGTGGACGGCAAACCGTTCACCGTGGTCGGCGTCACACGAAGCGCATTTCATTTCCCCGGCGCAGACCCAGACAACCGAATGTGGAAACCGCTGCCGCTGACCAATGAAACTCTGGCCGATTGGACGGCCCGCGAGGCGTTCGTCGTGGCCAGGCTGAAGGATAGAGTCAGCGTTGGGCAAGCGGCCGGGGAGATGAATGCGATTGAGAGCGCGATCCAGATGGCACATCCTGAGACGAACTCGGGCTGGACGACGAGAATCACGGGCCTGCAATCGTTCTTCACGGAGGGCATTAACAATCCGCTTTATATTCTTCTGGTAGCGGTTCTCCTTTTGTTGCTTATTGCTTGCTTGAACATCGGAAGCCTGCTGATGGCGAGCATGACCGTACGGATGAAAGAGGTGGCATTGCGTTTAGCGCTGGGAGCATCCCCTGGAAGATTGCTGAGACAGTTTTTGACAGAAGGCGTATTGCTGAGCCTAGTGGGAGGATTGGGAGGGATTTTGCTTTCCTGGCCCGCGCTGACTGCGTTGCTTGTAATCCTCCCGAAAGAACTGACGTGGGGCAAGCCCGTGCGGCTTTCCGTTCCTGTATTTCTTTTCACGCTGGGAGTCAGTCTTGCGACGGGAGTTTTCTTCGGCGTCGTTGCGATGCTGAACGTGAATCGAATGCAAGTGTCTTCTGTTTTGAAGGATGTGGGCGCGGGGACGACGGCGGGCAGATCCAAGCTGCAAATGCAGAGCGCGCTTGTGGTCATGCAGTTTGCTTTGTCGCTCGTTCTTCTGAGCGGCGCCGGGCTGATGATTCGCAGCTTCCTGGCGTTGCGAAAAACCGATCCCGGATTTTCCGCGCACGGTGTGTTGATCAACTCGCAACTAGTGCTGCCCCGCGACAAGTATTCAACCAACGAGCAAAGGGTGCTTTTCTTCAGGCAGTTGATCGATCGGATTCAGGGATTCCCCGATGCGGAGTTCGTCGGAGGGATTACGTCATTGCCACTTACAGGGACCAGCTTATTCAAGGGATATCAGATTCTGGGCCGGCCTGAGGCCTCGACCGCTGGAGAACGCGCCGCCGTGTGGAACGTTGTGACAGAGGATTATTTCAAGACCATGAGGATTCGGCTAATTCAAGGGCGCGAACTTTCCGTGAAGGACAATGAAAGCGCTCCGCGCGTGGCGCTGATCAATGAGGCGCTGGCAAGGGCACAATTCCCGGATGATTCGCCCATCGGACAAAGAATCCTTCTGAACGACCGCGGCAGCGTACCGTGCGAAATTGTTGGAGTGGTGGCCAGCTCAAGGCAGTTTGCGCTTGCGCGGGATCCGGCGCCTGAAATATTTACTCCTTATCGGCAGAGCCGCGTGCCGTACATGTATGTGGTGGTGAAGAGCCGGCGGGACCCCATGGCCCTGGTGGGGCCGATCCGCGGCGCGGTGAAGGAGATCGATCCGGATCAGCCCGTTGGCCAGCGCACACTGGAACAGCAATTCGCCAATGCCATTGCGGCTCCCCGGCTGAATGCGCTTCTCTTGAGCATATTCGCTGCGTTGGCGGTGCTGCTTGCGGGGATAGGGATTTATGGGGTTGTTTCGTATCTGGTGGGCAAGCGCACCCGCGAAATAGGAATACGAATGGCGCTGGGCGCGAGCCGAGGAAGTGTTTTGCGAAGCGCCCTCGGCCGCGGACTTCGGCTGGCTGGATTGGGAGTGGTGACTGGACTCATAGCATCCATGATGGTCGCACGATTATTAGCGAGATTTCTTTATCGAGTCGGCGTAAATGATCCGGTGACCTTTGCGTTTGTTGTCGTTCTGCTTGCAGCTATCGCGGTCTTGGCGTGCTGGGTACCCGCTCGAAGGGCGACCAAGGTGGATCCACTGGTGGCGCTGCGGTACGAATAGTTCGCCTCGCATGTGCCTTCATCGCTCTTTTTTCTTGGCCGGTTTCCGGACGCACTTCGTCGCTCTTTTATTTGTTGTTCACCACTACCGTTCCACCTTTCATCACGAACTTGGCATGCTCCAGCGCTTTAACGTCTTGCAACGGGTCTCCTGGGACTCCAATAATGTCCGCTAGCTTTCCCGTTTCCAATGTTCCAATCCGCTCCTGCATTCCCAGCAATTCTGCCGCGTTCCGCGTCGCCGCATGAATGATTTCCATCGGCGTCATTCCTGCTTCCTGATAAGCCTCATACGCCAGCAAGCTCGCCTGCCCGCGGGTCTTCCCGGGTATGCTGTAATACATGTCCGAACCGGCTGCAATGGGCACGCCCATTTTCATGGCTCGTCGCAATCGCTCCTGCTCTTCTTCAACGAAAGGCTTATATTCTTTTTCAAGATTGCTTCTTTCCTCCGCACTGGGCTGACGCGTGCCGAAGCTCAGGTCTTCGAAAGTCTGTAATGTCCCATCCGTCGGCACCAGGAAAATGTGTTTTGCGGACATCATTTTCAGCGTATCATCCGACACGGTATAGGCATGCTCGATGGAATCCACGCCGGCTTCCGCCGCGATCGTCGTCGCCTTAACCCCAATGGCGTGCGCCGCAACTTTCACTCCGGCCGTATGCGCTTCCTCCACAATGGCCTTCATCTCCTCCAACGTCACGTTCGCTGGCGTCCCATTTACAATCACCTTGATGCACCCCGCACCGTCATAGAGCGCTTGACGAACCGCTTGACGCGCGCTCTCCGCTCCCCGAATGGTGACGTACTCTTCTTCAATCAAGCTCTGTGCTGCGGGTGTCATTCGCCCAAATTGTCCTCCCTGCGCTGCAAGCGCTCGCGTCGATATCACCATCCGCGGGCCCGGCAGCCATCCTCGCTGGAACGCTCTGCGTAGCGCCACATCCCCGTTCACCCCGGAGTTTCCAACATCGCGCACCGTCGTGATCCCGGCCTCAAGGTCTTCTCTCCCCAACTTTGCTCCGAGTAGAGCCCGCTCCGCCGTGCTCTGTGTCGCCACAATCCGGAGATAATCCTCTATCAATGCTTGGTTTGTTCCGTCCATCTCTGTCAGCAAATGCGTGTGTGCATCAATCAACCCAGGCAGCAGCGTTGCATCTCCCAAATCGATCACCTTCCCGTCTCTAGGTATAGCCAGCTGCGATCCTACTGCCGTGATTTTCTCCCCTTCCACCAGCACTACCGCGTCTTTGAGGACCGTTTCACTCTTCCCATCAATTAGGCGGGCTGCTCGGATCGCCGTGCGCTGCCCATTCTTCCCATCCACCTGTGAGTTCGCTGAGCCGCTTGCTATCATGACCCATACACTCGCCACGCTAATCACAAGGAAACCCTTCCGCATTTTCGTCTCTCCTTGAATGCAAGCCAACTAAAGCCGATGAGATGCTCATCCACAACTCAGAGCTGGGTCAAGTCTGATTAGTTTGAATGTATAGGTCGAGGGAGGAGCGCTTGTGTACAAAAGCTGAACTCAGCGCTCGCTGACGCTGATTGTGTCGCCCAGATTTCGCCTTCCATGCACAGAGTGGGCTTACCGGGTTCCGGACGTTTCGTCCGCAAACAAGAAAGTGAGAATGGCTCTTCCACAACTTCCGAATTGCTGATTATTAGCCGCTAATAATCGGCCATACGGAAGTAGTCGCCAAATGGGTGCCCTAAGTCATCGGCAACTTCCATCGGGTTGCGGTCACGCACTCTAGCCACAATCGCCTGGCACATTTCCAACAGCCATCCGGCGCTCACCGTCGCAGGTGCCACTCGAATCGAGCACCATCGTGGAACTTGTGGCGGTCGTGACGCGGCTGATCTTTTCCGTTCCGCTTTGCCTGGTCACATAGCTCGGCCGATACCGCACCGACCTTCCCGGTTCAGTAGGCCAGCCTTTTTCTGCCGTTCATTTTTCTCGGCCATTACTCAAGCCTGCCTCGCTACAACTTCGGTACAACTGAGCGAGAGAAAGAACGGCCTGCAGAAGCATGGTGCCGGTCAGGTGGCCTCACCGTTGGCGTTCCCCCCGAATGAACTTACCGGGCAGAAGCAGAGCTATGAGTCGATTCGGTCATTGAAGGGCGGAGCCGGTTGTTTGACCGCGGCGCTCCCGCGGCTGCTGGAACGGGCCACTCTAGTTGCCATCCGTGCTGGCCGCTATCGGGTGAGCCCTGATCATGATGTGCGTTATAGAAGTGGCTTCGCGGTTTCCGGAGTCGGGGCAGCCACATTAAAGCTCTTCGGCACTGTTGGATTCGCCGGGCAGTCATTCACGATCATGACATCGTTTTCAAGTCGCTGCACTGCGGAGTTCTCGATCGTCAGGTCGACGCCCTTGTTCACGAGTTTGACGAAAGGCCGCCATCCCATCGGAAAGGCTTCTGGTTGATCGGGCCAGGTCCAAAGCGTCGGCGACCAGCTTCGAAACTTGGCCGTGAGTTCCGGCGTGGAAGCATTGGGTACCCGCGCCAGATAAGCCCCGCGCACCTCGCGGAAGAGCGTGGGGTCGAAGTATCCTTCGATCGTCGGAAGCCCAAGCTCACCGGCTACATTGACATACTGAGACTGCTCTCGTGCCCCCATCGGCATTCGAGTACCAAGGGCCCAGACATCAAGACCGTTTTCGACCGCGAGTTGCCGCACCGCCATGTTCACCAGACGGTGTTGTGCGTGTCCGTACTCTCCCCAATTATTGTGGGTGATGACACGTTTAATCGAGGAAGTGAAGAAAGGGCGGAGATGCGCCTTCAAGGTCGCTAAGTTAACGATGGGGGCCCGCTTGCACCGGTCCGTGAATACCTCGGCCCAAATATCGTTGTCCACTATGCCCCAAATCGGTGTCCATCGGGCGTTATATTTCAGCTGCGGCGGAAAGCTCTTGATGAGCTCTTCGAATACTGGTGCTGCCGGATAGCCCGCGAGAACAAACCTTGAGGTTACTGGCCAAAACGGCATCATCCATAACAAATCGTCATCTTGATGAGCGAAGACAACGAGAGTCTGTCCTTCGCGAAAGTCAGCAATGGAGGGCTGGTCACCGCCCAATGAACGGAGAGTGCTCTGACCAGCGGCGACTATATGTTCGCCAACAGTCAGATTGAACATCAGCAGCGCAAGCATGGCTAAGCACAACGTAAATCTCACTCTCGCCGGGGTTGATCGTGCTTTGACCATCGTCATCCGTGATCTCCTTTTTGACTCCACGCCGTGGGGCACGGAAGAAAAAAACAGGCCCAGGAGCCGTGCTGCCAAGGCTTGTAGCATCGCGCAACAATGGTCCTTGCGATGAAGGTTCGACGCTTCCACTTTCAGAGATGCGCTCATCGTATCAGAATCCGGGAGCGGGGTTGCTGAATGCGACAAGGTTCCGGGCGTATGTCGGCAAACCGGAAGCTATCCGGGTTCTAGGGCGGGATTAGTCCTGTGAGTCCTCCAAAGGCTTGGTCTACCTTGCATCCTTGTTTAGCACTTCGCAGGGTGGTGTGATGGTCGAAGTTTCCGGCCACAATCACACGGGTGCCCGGACAGTTTGGCTGAGTGTATATGCTGGCGAACGTGGCGAAACGATTCCCGCTCTGCTGCCGTCGCTTGCCACCCGAATGCTTCTACGAGGATAAGTAACGTGTCGAGGAATCATCTCTTTGCCAGATTGGCTCCCACGCGAGAAGCTTGTGGAAGAATTGAGCAAGCGGGAGCTGAAAATGACGAGGAAAATGGAAGGGACTTGGTTGGCATGCAATTGAGCGGCCTGGGCATGTGCAAAACATGTGCCCGATTAGGCACAGGGCCACGATCCGAGAAGCACTTCACTTCAGCGCGGATCCCCGTGACTCGGGAGCAATCCCAGAGGCCGATTAGTCCCACATGCTAGCGAAGATTGTCCGCCAAACTGCTAAAGATTCTGACAGCGATCCTCACTTCTTACGTGGCCTACTGATCCTACGAGGCGAATCGAGGTCAAAATCGGTCGCGCGCTGATAGAAAGTGTAATTCACGGTGAATTCTTCAATGATTCAGAATCGAATCGTTACGGTGTTCGGGGCGTATGGACACACTGGACGCTTTGTTGTCTCAGAGTTACGCAGACGCGGATTTACTCCCATTCTTTCGGGTCGAGACGCGGCGAAGCTGAAAGAGGCGGGCAACGCTCACCCGGGCTCGGAAGTGCGCGTGGCTTCGGTGGACGATCCTGCCTCGCTTGACCGTGCACTGTCCGGCGCAGTGGCCGTCATCAATTGTGCGGGGCCGTTCATCGACACAGCGGGGCCCGTCATTGATGCGGCGCTCCGCGCGTCTATTCACTATTTGGATGTGGCTGCGGAGCAGGCGGCCGTTCTAGCTGTCTTCGAGCGGTTTGCAAGTGCCGCGCGAGATGCTGGCGTCGTGGTCATTCCCGCAATGGCGTTCTACGGGGGATTGGGCGACCTCCTAGCCACTGCCGCTATGGGTGAGTGGCATGCCGCGGACGAAATCTTTATCGCGATCGCCCTCGATAGTTGGCAGCCGACGCGCGGAACTCGGCTGACGGGCCAGCGCAATCCTGGTCGGCATTTCATCTTTTCCAATAATAGACTAGAGCGCGCTGATCCTCCTCCTGCGTGCAAATGGAATTTTCCGCCGCCATTCGGAGCGCAAGATATGGTGGGTCTCTCCCTGGCTGAAACCATCACCATCCCACGACATCTGCAAACACCCGAGGTTGGCGTGTACATCAATCTGGCGCCGATTACGGATATTCGCGATCCCAATACGCCTGCGCCTGCAGCGGCTGACGAGAGCGGTCGCTCATCCCAGATTTTCGTTATGGAGGCTACGGTACGAAGGGGAGACGCGGAGCGGCGGGCGATAGTGCGCGGAAGGGATATTTATGCAATCACTGCACCGATTGTCGTAGAAGCGACACATCGTGTAGTCAATGGCCTGTCCAAGAGGACTGGTGTTGTCGCGGCTGGCGAGGCCTTCGCCGCGCAAGGCTTTCTGATGTCACTGAGTCCGTCACACCTCTCCGTTGAGATGCGCTGACGACGCTTGCTCGCGGAATAGTATACGTGGAACGTGGTATCTTTGACCCTGACGCTGATGGCCGCAGAATTTAGCCCAAAAAAAATTGAAAGTAAGCGCGTGCCTGAAATTGCCGTTCGGTCCCTGCTGAAATCCCCCACAGTCGCGATTCGGGACACGTATTGCCAAGGCAGCTGCCGCCATCAGAGCACGGAAGAGTGCACGGCCACCACCCAATTGGTGTTTCCTTATCGTGGCGTGTATATACGGCATCTTGGGTCTGACCAGGCAGTAGCCGAAGCGAACCAAGTGCTGTTTTTCAATGCCAGCGAAGGCTACCGAATCAGCCACCCCGTCCAGGGTGGCGACGCCAGTCTGACGTTGATCATCAGCGAACCGGTGCTACGGGAACTGGCGCCACCTACGTTCTTGCGCGACAGTCCGACGCTCGCATTTCGGCAGCAGCGCCGACGGATTGACGCGCGGGCCCAAGTGCTTGTAGCGCTTCTTGGCCATAGCCTGCGTCATTACATCGCGGAACCTCTCGAAGCCGAAAGCCTGGCTTTGACCCTGGTACAGCGGACGCTGGGGCCGCGCACCACGCACGCTGCTGGCGCCAGTGTCGGACGGCAACTGCTAGTCGATCGGGCTAAGCTCGTAGTGACGAGCGATCTGGGGCGGCGCTGGACGTTGAGCGAAGTCGCAGCCGAAGTGCGCTGCTCCCCTGTTTATCTCACGCAAGTTTTCCAGCAGGTGGAAGGCTTACCCTTGTATCGCTACCAGTTACGGCTGCGATTGGCGCGGGCGTTGGATCTCCTAGCGCAATATGATGACCTCACCGCTCTGGGCATAGACCTAGGCTTCTCTAGCCACAGCCATTTCAGCGCTGCTTTCCGCGAGGCTTACGGCCGCTCTCCTTCGGAGTTCAGGCAATCCGCGCTGCATCGCTAAAACCTGTTCAAACAAATCGCTAAAGATTCTGACAGCGGCCCTTTCTTCCTCGATGGCCTACTGCTCTCGCACCCGGACTTCGGGTACTGGAGAGCGAAACCATGATTGAAAGAACTTGTGCGGCTTGCGACTGCAAGCTGGATCGAAATTCCATCAAAGTCAAAATCGGCGGCAAGACCGTCGAGGTCTGTTGCGACGACTGCGCGCGAAGGTTGAAGGAAGCGCACGTCTCCGCAATAGCTTCGAGGAAGAGATAAATCATGAAACGCCAAGTCGCCGCGGTCTTGCTGGGAAGGGTACTCATCGGGTCTTTTCTGAGCGGGTCCGTCTTGGCTCGCGCAAATTCGGGCGCGCCCGTAACAGCGTCCACAAAAATCTCGGAGGCATCAACTATGAGCGAAAAGAAATCAACACCATTTCACCGCAGTGTCCACACCGCTTCGGGACGCATCAGCTACACCGAACAAGGCACCGGACCTGTCGCCTTGTTCGTCCATGGCGTTTTGTTGAACGGCTATCTTTGGCGTCATCAGTTGGAAGATTTGTCCGATATCCGGCGTTGCATCGCCCCGGACTTGCTCGCGCATGGCGACACTGAAATCGCGCCGAACCAGGACGTTTCCGTCACTGCAAACGCGAAGATGCTCAAGGAGTTTCTCGACGCCTTGCACATCGATCAGGTCGATCTCGTCGGCAATGACAGCGGCGGCGGCATCGCGCAAATTTTCGCCGCGCTCTATCCGGAGCGCGTTCGCAGCCTCACACTAACCGATTGCGATACACACGACAACTGGCCGCCCGAGGCCTTCAAGCCTTTCCTCGCCATGGCCGTCGCCGGCGGTTTGCGCGCAACGTTGGAAACGATGTTGTCCGATAAGAGCGTCTATCGCTCGCCACAGGCTCTCGGACCAGCGTACGAACATCCCGACCAACTGACTGATGGCAGCATCGAAAAATATTTGCGTCCGTTCGTCAGAACCGAGCAACGCACCCGCGACCTGCAACGCTTCCTCGCCGCTTTTGACAACAAGCATACGCTCGCCATCGAAGCGCAATTGAAAACGTTAAAAGCGCCGACTCTCATCCTCTGGGGCACCGACGATGTGTACTTCGACGTGAAATGGTCACACTGGCTGGCCGACAACATTCCCGGCACACGGCGCCGCGTCGAATTGCAAGGCGCCAGAATCTTCTTCCCCGAGGAACGCTGGCAGGAGTTCAATAAAGAACTGCGCGCCCACTGGCAAGTGGCTCAAAAGACAGCCAGTCAGGTGGCGCCATGACACTGGCCGCGATGAAAATGACCGATCAGATGCGTAAGGCGGAACACTTCCGGGCGTTGCACGTGCCCGGAACGCCGCTCGTACTCTTCAACATCTGGGACGCGGGTAGCGCCAAGGCCGTCGCCGCGAGCGGTGCCAAGGCCATCGCGACGAGTAGTTGGTCGGTTGCCAACGCAAACGGCTTCTCCGATGGCGAACAAACATCGCTAACTTTAGCCATCGAAAATCTGCGCCGAATCGTCGGCGCGACGGACCTGCCGGTGACAATCGATCTGGAAGGCGGTTATGGTGACGCATCGGAAGCGGTCGGAGAGACTATTGCTGCGGCGATCAGCGCGGGGGCCATAGGCTGCAACTTAGAGGACAGCTTTCCAGCTAGTGGAAAACTCCGTGAGACAGTCGATCAGACCAATCGCATCCGCCGCGCTCGCCAATCGGCCGACGCAGCCAATATCCCCTTCTTCATTAATGCTCGGACAGATGTCTTTTTTCAGAGACCGCCCGAACAGGATGATAACGGCGTGCCGTGCAGACATTTTGTCGGTCTGCGGGGCCACGGCATGCTCAGCGAGCTAAATCACGTGGAAGGAAATTGGTCGGCGCTCATCTGGGCCGTCCGCGGCGCCGGCGTTCTCGCCAAACACGCGATGCTCGCGCTGATTCTTCCTGGAAGCCATCGCCGCACCGCTTCTTCCGCCAGCGAGCTTTTCGCCAAGGAGATTCCCATCCGCAAAGCCACGCTAACCGCCACCGCGGCGTGCGTCGCCGCCTCTCTGCTTTTTTTCCTCGCGCCCGTCTTCCGACAAGGCTTCCAAGTTTCTCTCGCTCAATGGCACGACGTACTTCACGTAAGTGAGCCACCATGGAGCGAGCGGGGGCGTGGTTCTGAGTTGGAAGCGCTCGCGCGAAAAGCCGATCAAAATCACGACGCCGAAGCGCTCGCCTTTGCGGCATCCCACACCGACCAATCCGACAGCGTCCACTTGGCCGACGAAGCCATTCATCTCGACCCAGGCCTCACCTGGCTCTACGCAATAGCTGGCACGGCGTATTTATCGCCCTCCGAGATCGACCGTCGAGTTTCCTTGCTCGAACAATGGGATGTACAGAACGCGCTTCCCCATCTATTCGCCGCTCAGGAAATCGGTGTCACCGTCATGTTTAGCAAGGAGTTTCCGCTCGGCGAGGTCGAAGAGAACCAGGCTCGGGAAAAGGAAATGGGCGCCGCGTTTCAATCCCCGAAGCTCGACTCGAGATCGCCTAGAGCAGTTGAATCGGCGGTGCTCGCTATCGCCTTGATGACCCGTAAGGAAGCCGTCAGTGTTGCGCGGTGCGGAGCATGAAGATGATCCCGACCAGCGCCGCGCCAAAGCACACACCGGAGCCGAGAAGCTACACGATATCCACGGCGCGATATATCCCGAAATTCGGTGCCTGCGTCACACGATAAAACCCTGCGAAACCGATTAGCACTGGGATCAACCAGATCACAATCGCTGGCCGTTTGCGATTCTCCATC